>ULUJ01076178.1_pt1 | contig 17880 bp, 17 predicted proteins | sample 1958381 | NCBI WGS metagenome assembly ULUJ01 (sample SAMEA4835757, study PRJEB28245) | human gut metagenome | biome: gut microbiome; material: fecal sample | place: Denmark | collected 2008 | reverse complement strand
ACATTCTCGTCCGTAGAAAATGCCGCAGCGGCGTTCGGGTCTTCCACCTTGGTCGGGTAATAGATGCTGTTCCCGAGCGGATTGTAGCTAAGTACGTTTCCTTTCAGTGAAAAGTCGGCATTGTACCACGCCAGCCTTGCGCCATATTCGTTCCATGCAATGCCGTCACCGCCGATGCGATAAATATGAACCGCGCCGCCGTCAAATGGGATAAAGCCGGTGGTCGTGAAGTGGCTGTCTGCCGACAATACGCCGCTGGAGCTGAGCATCTGCCCATCCGTATACGGCGCAGAGGCCCCGCTCGTGTCCACAGCGGTCGGGACAAGGTTATGATACGATACAACCTTTGCCGCCTTCGCCGTAATGACCACGTCGCCTGTAACCGCCGCTATACTGATTACACCAGTGTTGGCGTTGTAGGCTGTGGCCGTAATATCCGTGCCGCCCATCGTGACCGAGACCGTCTCCATCGTGTAGCCGCTCACCGCCGAAAGCACCGCCGTATATTCCGTGCCGTCCTCGGCAGCGACTGCGTCATTGCTCGTCGTCACATGCGTCAGCGTGTTCGTGATGCTGTGATAGACCGTTGCCGCGTACCCGATGGTTCTGTCCGTTCCTGCGCCGTAGCAGAACGAATAGATCACCTGCTCAGACGGATTGATGACGTTGATATTAAAGGCCGTGTCCTTGCCCGTTCCGGCCGTCTTGTCGATTGGCGCAGGATCACCGAATGAGATCCCGTACATGGTGACGACGCCGGAGTTGTTGCGGTAAAAGCAGGCGTTCGGCGTGCACATCCGCCATGCGTCAAACTGTGTGCCTTTTCCGTTTTCCACGCTGTGGAGCTTTCCGAACTGGAAGCAGTGATTGTGCCCGTGGACATTTGCGACGAACTTCGCCGCGTTTTTCCCCTGAAAATTGATCCGTTCTCCTCCGACAACGGCTACTTCTCCATTCACATATGCCTTTACGATGTTTCCCGCGGGATACGCGCCGCCCAGATCGAGCGGATAGTGCGCCAGCACGAGGATGCCCCACTTGGCGGCATCGGCCTTGCCTCCCACATCACTCAGCGTCTCCGCAAACCACATCAGCTGCGCATCGGAGAAGATTTTCGGAGCACTTGCGCCTCCCGTCGTCTCGCCCTCACAGGAGTTCAGACAGATCACGCGCAGCTTTCTGTCCGGAAAGTCCCGATAGCAGTAGCCGTATTCCGCGCTTCCGTAGACCGCGCCCTCGTTGTATTTCCCGATGTTGTTTTTCAGGAATGCCGCGCCGACAAGCGTGCTGTACTCTCCGGTGTCGTGGTTTCCGACCGTTCGGAACTGCGGCACATCGCGCCATGCCTCACCGAGCCAGCCGTTGATCTCGTCAAACTGTGCCTGCATCAGTTCGGTCGTGGTCTTTGCGTTGCCGAACGTCACATCGCCGAGCATACATGCAAAATCGAGCCTCGGCAGGCTGTACGCCAGCACCTTGAGCGCCATGCAGGCGTGCAGATTTCCGGCGTTGATGTTCGTCTGCCAGCCGTCCGTCTGCGGCCCGGCGTGGTGAAAGTCGGAGACCGCCGCAAATACAATGCTGTCGTCTTTCAAGACACGCCTGACCTTCTCCGCCACCGAAAGCGCCTCCGCCTTCACATAGTCCGGAATCTCCGCGTGCTGTATGCCTTCTGCGGCGGCGGTTTCCACACGCACGACCTTGCCGCCGACCACAAGCGGCTTGCCATCCTTATAAACCGTTTTAAGCATCGCCCACCTCCACTCCATAACGCTTGAGCATCGCAGCCACCGCCGCATTTCTAAGCAGCTTCTTCCGCTGTCCCTGATTCAGCGCATCGATGATGGTTTGCAGCGCGTTTTTGATTTCCACATTGTACGCGACAACTCGCTCTCTCAAATCGCTCATGCCGTCACCCCGCTTATCAGTGCCTCGATTGCCTCACGCAACTCGGCGTTGTCCTGCTCCAGTGCGGCAATGCGGTCTTCGGGCGAGGGTTCGGGCGCGGGAACTTCTGATGCCAGTTTTTCCAGCTCCGCAATTTCCTCGGCTGTCATGTCGCGGGAGATACCGTTTTCGTAGATTTTCATGCGTTCACCCCCCAGAACTTAAAGTTACTTCCTGCGAGCAAACCAGTATCAAGAATCGTGAAGGTAACCCCGCGCATAGGGAATTGAAGGGAAATATCATTGCCCGGCGACCATGTGTTGACGGAAGTTCCGCAACCTCCATTTTGCTTTACATTCCCCGAATTAAACGCAGTAACGGCAACAGAATTTAGCCCATCTGCACGCAGGAACTCCGAATAAACCGTAAATGTTTGATTGTTTCTTAGTATCTGTTCATACAACAGGTAGTTCGCGTTACCTCCATATTTGTTGTCGTTGCAAACAAGCAGACATTGATGCTTATTTGTATCGCTAAAAATGGGTTTACCGATAATTAGCACACCTTTCAGTGACAACGGATTCCCATGGACATCTTGCGAAAATTTCATAATCATTTTTTCGGTCGTGTCTTCGGTGGTTGTAACCTCACCGATTTCGACCCACTCACGCTCGCCTCCACTCGCCATATCCACCGGCTCCCACGCGGTCGGCTTGCCCTGCGCGTCAACCGCCGTGATTTTGGCGATTTGGCCGACTTGTGCGCCGGATATGCCGAGGGATACAGGCTCGTCGCCAAGCTCCGCCTGTACACCGCCTGCAACAACTGCCTCTGCGATCTCCGACTTATCCGCAGTCGTCAGCGTGTAGCTGTCGCCCTTGGGGCCAACATCGCCCTGTGGGCCAGCATCACCCTTCGGCCCTTGTGCGCCGTTCATCACGTTTGCGGATGTCGTTCCGGTCTTGTCCTTGATGATGATCTTCGCGCCGCCATTGATCTGCGTTACAGTCGCCTCCGGGCTGTAGCCGTCTTTACCGGCTGCTCCGTCAGCGCCCTTCTCGCCGGGAATGCCCTTTTCACCGCGGGACGGCTTCCCGGTGTCCTCGTCGCCGAGATACCAGTTCCCGTTTGCTCCGATCGTCGGCGTGAGTCCGTCCTTTCCGGCAGGGCCGGTCGCTCCATCCTTTCCTGGGTCGCCCTTCTGGCCTTGGATGCCTTGCTCACCCTGCGGGCCGGTCTTGCCGATGGGGCCGGTATCGCCCTTCGGCCCCTGTTCGCCGGGTTCGCCCTTGTCACCCTTGGGGCCGGGGTCGCCCTTCGCACCCTGCAACGGGCCGTTGTTTATCCAAGTGCGCGTCACGCCATCATAGATGTAAATGTCATACGGCTCGGACGCGCCAACGCCGTAAGCATCGCCAACGGCAGGATTCTTCACAGAGGTCTGGAGTGCAGAGACCGTGCCATAATAACCCTTCACAACAAAGCCGGAGCCGGTTTCGCCCTTCTGTCCGGGATCGCCTTTGTCTCCCTTCGGGCCTTGCGGGCCTCGCTCGCCCTGCGGGCCAGTGTCGCCTTTCGCTCCGTCAGCACCCTTTTCGCCCGGAACACCCTGCGGGCCAGCGGCACCTTTCAAGCCTCTTTCGCCTTGAGGCCCCGTTTCTCCGCGCGGGCCTTGTGGGCCTGCCTCGCCTTTTTCGCCGGGAATGCCCTGCGGCCCCTGCGGCCCTGTGTCACCCTTTAAGCCCTGCGGGCCAGCCTCGCCCTTGAGGTCGGAAACGGCAATCAGGTTTTCCCACGTAACGCCGTCGTTGGAATACTGGATGTACCCGCCGGACACACGCATATCAATCGTGCCGCCGCCAGAGCCGCCGCCCGTGCGTGCCGCCTCGTTGATCGCGGCAACAAGATTCTCCTTCGCTTTGGTGGTCAGCTTCGACAGGTCGCCGATTTGCGTCTGAATCGCCTCGAACCATGCCTTGCTCGGCGCGTCGGGTGGCGCGTCGCCTGCAAGCAGAGACGGCGCGCACACCGTGTCGTAGACGCAGGACTTCGCGAGCGTGCCGCCAACGCGCCACTGGAGCTGCGCCTTGCCGTATCCGGAGCACTCGGTGTCTGATGCGCTGACGGTCCAGAACGCCGTCCTGCCCTCCACAGACAGCGGCACAGGGTAGGCGGCAGCATCCATGCTGGAGATCGGCCGCCGGACAAGCAGAGCAGGCACGCCGCCCGGCCAATGCGCCTCGAACTCTTGCAGGTCGAAGGCGACACGCAGCGCGTTTTCCTCGCCGGCATGGCGAAGGAAAATGGGCTCGCGCAAATTTGCATTGATTGTGATCATAAACTATGCCCTCCATCGGTGTCCGACTTGGACACCGTCACTTCGGATTCCCAAATGCAAACGCCACGACCCAGCTGCCGGAGCAGCGGAGGCACACGACGCGGTTTCCTTTTGCAAATGTGAGCCCGGTGTTGCATTTGTAGTGTTTTGCCGTAGCCTCAGCCTGTCCGTCAAAAATCAGGCTGAGGCCGTCCGTGTATTTTTCTGCGACGGTCGCAAGGCAAAGGCTGCCCTCAGTCTGCGCCGCGCGCGGACGATACTCTGTCATCCCATCGAGCATCAGGCAATCACCGCCCTTCTTGCTGTGTGCTCCATCAGCTCACCGGCAGCAAGCGTCAGCGACCATGCCGTCTCCTCGTAGATCCCGCCGATATCTGCATCATCAATGGAGATCACATCGCCGACTCCATGGCCGCCCTCGGCAAGGCCGGAAAACGTTATGGTCTTCGTTGCAAACATCGACTCATTGCGGAGTTTGTTCACAAGCGCCTGAAGCTCCGCCTGACTCGCGATGTTTTTCACGGTCGCGACATCCACAATGCGCATTTTGCGTTTGAACGTGGACGTACTGGAGGTAGGGGAGTCGTTGACCGCTGTTGCAGTCATCGGCGCCGGAAGATCCGGGTTTGAGCAGATCCGCACGAACACGTTCGGCCGGTCGAACAGGTCGAACGCCTGCGTCCGATCGTCTGCCATCGGCAGCATTTGCACGTCTCGGCTGCTGTAAGCGTGATCGATGCGGCTGCTGTTCGGCTCGCGGTACGGTTCCAGGCGGCAGACGCCGCGCGCGTCGAACCACACGGGATTATAGTTGATCTCTGCCAGCAGATCGTTGCAGATCGCCAAATAATCCGTTCCGGCCTGCCAGTCCTCGCGGTCGGTCGCGAGGACGGCGTCAGACGGCGAGGCGAGGATCAGCGTGATCCCTGCCTCCGTCAAAAGCTGCTGCACCGCCGTCAGATACGGCGTGCCGGCCGAAAAGTGGCGGATGTTCTCCGTCCGGCTCTGCTGCACGCGCCAGCAGCGATCATATGCCTCAATGCGCCAGAGTTTCCCGAACGCTGTGAGCGAATCGTCAATGGTCGTCACCTGGAAGACGCCCAGCGGCATTTCTACGCCGTTTACGATCATCACGGGCTGGAGCTCGTCTGACAGCAGATCGGCCTTCTCGGATGGGCAGAGCGTCGCAGACAGGCTGCCCTTGATCTCCGCGTCCTTGTCAACGTAAATGTTGGGAGGGGAGTCCGTCGGCCACGTCATTTGCGTCAGCTGCGCGCCATTGCGCAGGACGTTCATCCGGAACGCAACATCACGCATCAATGCGGATCGCCTCCTCCCAGTCCGCCTGATCGACGGAGAATGTGTACACGCTGTAAAAACCGCCGTCTGTGCGCTCCGTGAGCTGCGCGAGGCAGCCGGTGACCATGCGCCCCTCCGGCGTGCGGACGGTAACAAGGTGGCCGAGCATGGCCTCCAGCGCCGCGCAGTCCTCCTGCGTGTAAAACGCGCAGGCAACCGAGATGCTTTGCGCCATGTGCTCGCTGCGCTCGATCACCGGGTAAGCGCGACCGGCGAGCTGGACGGCTTGGACTTCCTGCTTTCGCGTCCGCGACGTCGTCCGATGCGCGCTTTCCGAGTAGGGGAGCGGCAGGATCGCGCCGGTATCCATGTCGGACAGCGTGATGTACTGCACAGAGACGATGGCAGCGATCTCCGGAGACAGACCATAGTTCGCGCTGCTGCCGTAGCAGCCACGCACCTGATAGGTCACATTGCCGACGCTGGCGGCGTCCGTGAAGCTGCGCTCCGTTGTGCGGCCGATGAGCCGCCCGTCGCGGTAGATCAGGAAGAAATCATAGCTCCCGGTGGTCTGCCAGGTCAGCAGCGCCGCGTCATCGGCGTCGACCGTCAGAGAGATCGCAGCCCCAGGGACGTTCACAACCTGAAGCGCGGCTTCGCCCCACGGTGACCACAGCCCGTATTCGTTCTGCACGCGCACGCGCACAGTGTATGCTCCGTCGGGAAGATACGTCGGTGACGTCCACGTTTTCTCGGTGCCATAGTACACGCTGCTGACGGGCTGCCCTGCAAGCTCGACCTGGTAGGCCAGCTGCTCGGCGGATTGCCAGCCAACGACTGGGCGCGGCGTTTGCGCACGGATGGACACGATAGGCGCGGCAGGCGCGCCGACGCATATAAATTCGGCCGGTTCGCTCCATGCTCCGGCGGCGTTATCAGTGTTGTATGTGCGCACGCGCCAGTATTTCGTGCCGCTGCCGAGCGTGTTCGGAGGGGCAGTGTATGTCGGTTCAGCTCCGGTCACGGTTGCGAGCGCACTCCATGTCTGCTTATCCGCAGATAATTGCAGCTCGGCCTTTGTCTGCGCTGTTCCGGTAGATATAATGTGCGACCACGTGAAGGTGACCGGCGCCGTCGTGTCGACGATCTCTCCGTTCGGAGAAATCGCACTTGCCGCAGAGATTGCATCTGCGGTCGATAGCGTTACCCAGTCCGATGTCGTTGTTTTGCCGCTGTTTGCGGTCACAACGATCCGCCACTGGATACTTGTTCCCGTAAAAGTTCCTGCCGGGACGGTGAAACTGCTCGTGTTTCCAGAGATAATGCTTGAATGGATCGTTCCTCCAGAATCTGTGCGCCATTGAAACGTTGCGGAACTTTGGACGAGCTTCGGAACGCATGGGTATGGGGCTTCTGTGTTCCACGTGAAAAGGACATCGTGAGACTTGTCAATCGCTCCGGCCTTGGGCGACATTTTGAGGATGTTCAGCGTATCTGCTGTTGCGGATTCGTCGATTGTTATCTCAATATATGGCCTGTTTTGTCCAGCAGTTGCAACTGAAAGATTCTCGAATTTACTTGATGATGCGGTCTTGCCGTATATTTCTATACCATACATGGCGGCAAGTGGTATGCTTTTAGAAGTCGCACTATTCTCCGCCCATTTTGGCAAGTATCTGGGATCCAGCATGTCGCCCTGCCTAAACCATTCGTCAGGTGTCCCCCGCCATAATTCGAATGTAACTGTTTCAGGGTTGAAAGCCTTCGTGATACCATCCACGTTCAGCCAAAATAAATCGTATGTTTCAATCGATATGGCGTAAACATATGATTTTAGCGAGGATATCCGTTTGAACCTTAGTGCAGATGGAAGATCCTCAAACTTGAAAAGTATCGAATCTTTAGTTGTTTTTAGCACTATCGTATTGCCAGAGTGCACGTTACTTCCTTGATTTTCGGCATCCAAAAATGCAAACGATGTTGCATACAGCCTTTGTGTTATACTCATTCCTTATCCACCCCCATTCTGTCTGTTCTGCGTTTGTTCCGGGCAATGCGCGCGATGTCGTTGAACTCCTTTACCGTGCGGGCCTCAATTGTGACGTAGTAGGTGTCCCCGCCGCCAGACTGCCGCGTCTCCTGTGCGGTCAGGATGCGGCTGCCGCGCGGGAGCACGACTTCCTCCGGGCCGTTCTCGCCGAGCAGCGTCCGGCCGCCGCGCCAGAAGTCCGTGCCGGAAGCGTTATAGCCCTTTTGCATTTTCCACGCCTCGAACGAGCCGACCGGCTTTCCGGAGTTCAGCTCCTCCTCCCAGAGCGCATACAGATATGCGTCGCGATTGCCGTAGTACTTGCCGTTGCCGAAGTACTCGCCGTAGCCGTTTGCGCCGGTTGCGTAGTTGGTGTCGGTCTGCATCCACTTTTCCTTCAGCGTCTGGGTGTGGTTGCCGTTTCCGTAGGAATAGCCAAAGCCGGCCGCCTTTCCCATCTGCGACAAGCCTTTCCATTTATCAGCACTCCAGATTGGATTTGAATTGAATGCAACAAGCCCGCGAATGAAGTCGATCGTGTCTGCGATCCCGGCCATGACCTCAGCCAGAGGCCGCAGCGCCTGCGTGAGCTTCGGGACGGAGTCCTCGGCAAGCTCGTTTGTCGGCGCGATGAGGTCGCCGACAGACTCAAGGATCATGCCGAACGCATCCACAAGCCCGGAGTCCTTGAGCGCCTGCCCGCCGTCCTTGATGAGCCTTGTGATCTTCTCGTAAAACTCGGTCAGGTACGGCGCGAACTGCTCGGAAAGCTGGTTTTTCACGCCCTCCTGCGTCTTTTGAAGCCTCTGGTATGCGTCATCGACGGCGCCGAGCGCGGCGAGCGCATCGTTGTCGAGGACGTAGCCCATGTCGTGGGCCTCCTGCGCATACTCGCGCAGCGTGTCCGCGCCCTGCACGATCAGCGGATTGAGATCCTGCGCCGAGCGGCCGAAGATGTCCATTGCCAGCGCGTCGCGCTCGGTGGCGTTCGTCACGTCGCCCAGCGCGTCGATGGCGTCGTAAAACACATCGTTCGCGCTCCGGAGATGCCCGTCCGCATCGGTAACGGAAACGCCGAGCTGCTGGAAAGCCGCCTGCGCGTTGCCGGTGCCGTTCGCAGTGTCCTGCATGTTGTTGGTCAGTTTGGTCAGCGAGCCTTGCAGGGTGTCGAGCGACACATCGATCAGCTCCGAGGCATACGAGAATTCCTGAAGCTGGTCGGTCGTCTGGCCGGTCGTTAGCGATAGAGTAAGGATGTTGTCGGCGTAGGCCGCCGACTCCTTCGTCATGGAGATCAGTTGCTTTTCAACCTTTACGATAGCCGCCGCCAGCAGGCCGAGCCCCGTCACAGCAAGCGCCGCGCCCGCGTTGATGCCGTTCAGGGCCTCTGCGGCCTTTGCCGCACCATCCGGGAGCTGGATGCCAAACTGTCCGGCAATGTCCGTCAGGGCTGTTCCAAGCCCCTTTGCGGAATCGGTGTTCAGATTGAATTCTTCCTTGAGGTTTGCAAGCGCCGTCTTGACGCCGCCGCCCTGCTCCTTTGTCTCGGACAGGGCTTTTTTTACCTTATCCAGTGGAGGCGTCATTTTTTTGATGGCGTCTGTATTCTGATCCAGCTCACGCTGCATCTTGCTGAGCTCCGCCTCGGCGTTGTTCAGCGCGACCTTCCAGCCGTTGGTCTTCTCGCTGCTTTCTCCGTACTCGCGCGCGGAGTATTGCAGAGATTCCTTCAGCTTTTCGATCTTCTCCTGCTGCGTCAGAATGCTGCGCTCCAAGATGTCGTTTTTCTTGGTCAGCGCCTCGACGCTCCCGGCGTTATCGCGAAACTGCTCCGAGGCAAGATTCAGTTCGGATTTCAAAACCTTTAGGCCGCCGTTGATCTCAGCCAGCGCGGCCTTATACTCCCTTTCGCCGTCGAGCTTGATTTTTGTGTTGATTCCCGGTGTTGCCATTATTCACACCTCCCCATGAGGTACTCAGACAACGACAAGCGGGCGGGCTTCTGCTCCTCCGGCGCAGGCTGCGCCTCAGAAACAAAAGGCCGACACGGTGCGCCCGTGAGTTTGAAATACTCGCGGTAAAGTGCAACACACCGTGCCGGCGTCATGGACCGCCAGAAAACGGCCTCGTCGTTGTGTAGGATATTGATCCAGATGTTTAGATACCAGGCGAAGTTGATGCCGTTCTGTCGTCCTCGCTGGTCACTGCGTTTTTTTCGCTTTCCTCCGGTGCCTTCTCCTCCGGCTGCGCGGCTTCCTCCGGTGCGTCCGGGTCGATGACCGACGAGACAAGCAGCGCGAAAACGTCGCCGCTTGTGCGCCGAAACTCGCGGAAGCCGATGCGCTGGCCAAGGGCTTCGGCGGTGTAGGACGCAGCCTTGCCCTGTTCGCGCAGCGCATTGTTGATCATGGCGGCCAGCAGCCGCAAATAGCTGCGCATAGACCGTTCGCTGTCCAGGAGCTCCTCCACATCGCCGTACTGCTCCTGGAGATCTGCGAGCACATTCATATTGCAGCTGAGCGTCAGCTCGTGCCCGTCGATCTCATACGGCATGGTTTTCAGGCGGCAGTCCATCACGAGCCCTCCGCTACGACTGTAGGCTCAGTCGTGAAGCAGGCGTCAAGCCATGCAATGGCCTCCGCCTCGGTATCAAAGGAATACCACTCAAACAGGTGGCCGAGATCATCAACAAGGGACTCACCGCTTGTCGTCGGCGTGTTGAAGGTGATCGATTCGCCCATCGTCTGGAGCGTCTTACTGGGCGGGCCGAAAAGCGTCTTGTGGACAAAAACAGCGGTGAACTTCTCAACGCCGTCGATCATGTCCGGGCTGTAGAAGCCATGGCCGACATACTGGCCGGTCGATGGTCTGCCGGCAGCCATGGACTTGATGGTTTTCGGAGATCCGCTGCCGACCGAGCGGCTAAGCTCGTAGAAACCGAAAAGCAGCTTCTGGCAGTCGTCCGGGAGATACTTCACGCCGACGCTTGTCGTCATGCCGGTGCACTTCTTCATGTACTCAGAAAGCGAAGACTCGGCATAGATGCGGCCTTCGGCAAACTTCATTTCAAGGTTTGCCGTCATGGCCTCGCCCATGCTCACAGCCTCGCCGTATGTGATCTTCTTGGTTGCTTTACTGTAGTTGTACTTAGCGGCCTTCATGCCGCGCAGATCAAATTCAGGCATTTTATTCTCCTTTCAGTTTCCTCGCCGCGACCTCGGCCATTGCATCGTTTACGCGCTGCCAAGTGTTTTTCACAGCGTTGCTCCAGTAGTAGTCCGGCGTGATTTTCCCGCCAGTGCGGCGGCCGTAGTTCAGGACAAATCCCTTGGTAGCATACCGCTGCTTCCGGCTGTCCTTGCCGCTGATTGTCACCTGCATATACGGTACGCCGTGTTTATCCTTTTTCACACTGCGCGACTTGCTGATATGCCGGTACGTTTCACCGGTACGTCTGGCGCGGCTTACGTTGCTGTGTCCAGCCTCCACAAAGGCGGACTTCACGGAATCAAGCATAATGTTCGCGCCAACCGTGAGAAGATCCTTTACATTTTCATCTGTAAACAGGTTTGCTCGCTCCATCTGACGGATAACCTCAGTGATGTTGTTTGCACCGGAATTTGTTTCAAACTGTGCCATCAGATCACCTCACAGGGGATATCTGTAAAATACGTCGCAAGCTCATCATCATACGAATGCTCCGGCGGCTGCATCGCCACATGCGCGGAGGCCAGCGCCGCCGCGACCATGCGCGGAAGCGCATCATCTTCCGCTTGAGTTGCAACGGTGACAACTGCCGTTTTGATGCAGGCGAAGGGCTTGCCCTCTGCATACGCAAAGCGTTCGCCGGTCGGCGTCCAGACCAGAAAACGGGTGATCGGGGTCCCGTCCGCATCCTCGGTTGGGGCTTGCACCTTGTACACCGCGCCAGGGAGCACACTTTCAAGCGCACGCTCAATTTTGGTATAGCTCATACTTACCCTCCGGCTCGGCCAGGCTCAGCGTTGTAATCGGGAGCCCATCGTCATCCGTCTCGCGCTGGGCCTGATCAATGCGGTACACATGCCCATCGTCCAGGATGCAGTACTGGTCTGCCTCGATTGCCGCGTCGTAAACGCTGCGCGGCATGGATACCATCCGCACCAGCTTTGCACCCGTCTGCTTGCCCGCGTAAAAGCGGGAAGCATAGACGGTGCGCTCGGCGTAATAGTGCTGGCTTACCGCGCTGAGTTTGCGCGATGCGGGCGACCGTCCGGGAAGCAGTGTGCAGATTGTAAGGATTTTATCGTAAATCATGCGCCGTCGCCTCCCATCTTGGCAGCACACAGCCGGTCCTTGATCTGAATATCCAGATTCCGCGGCAGCTGCGCACGGTCTGCACTTCCGCGTGCGCGGTACATCCACGCAGCGACCGCCGCGACAAGAAGATCATCATCTGTGCTACCATCCTGCAATGGAACGCCTCGGCGGCAAATAAAGTTCTCGGCCGACGTCAGCAGGCTGCGGAGATACAGCTCCTGCGGCTCGGCACAGCTCAAAATGCCAAGATCGACTTTAAGCAAATCAATACGCAGTCCTGCCGACATTTTTAGCCTCCTTACGCGCCAGCCGTCACGCTGCCAGAACCGGCAGCCACAGCGCGGCCAGCCTCATCAAGCTCGACGACCGTGACGGTCTCGCCGTTCTTTGCGGCGATCGTCTTATTTGTCGGCATATTGAGCCATTCTTTGCCCAGCCGTTCTCCGTTACCGACGGCGATGGCCTGACCGCCAGTCTGGTACTTAAGCGTCCCGGAGCCGTTGCCAGCCACCGTGACGACGCTCTTACCGGAGCCGCCTGCCGCCGTCGTGACGATCAGCGTGCCAAGCTTCTCATTGGCAAGGTCCGGCGCGAACGAAATCGACGTGGTCGGCTGCGTGTTGCGGAAGTTTACAATCACAAAGCTCTCGCCGCGTGCGGGCTTACCATCGTAAATTCCGATGGAGCGGTATACCGTCATGTTCCGCAGGAACAGCGGGATGTCGGAGGATGCGATGGTCGCGCCTTCGCGCTCCACCATGCGCATCATGTCGCCAAAACCACCCGCAATGTCGTTGTCCGCCATAAACTCAAGCTCAACGATGTCACCGCCGACGATCGGGAAGGTGTTGTTAATGCCGGCAGCCAGCGCCGCTGCGGCGTCAAACGCCAGGGCCTTGGCCATCAGGCGAATGTGCGTTTTCCGGTTCATCACCCAGAAGGTGCGGCCGTCCGAATACTTCGGGTCCGCAACGCCCAGCGCCTCGATCAGGCTGCCGAAGAAGGATGCACCGGATGTGGAATCAATGTCCAGTTTGAGGATGTGGCTGGTGTTCAGCGCGGTAAAATCGCCCTGATCGTTGCCCCACCAGGAGGGCTTCTCCGCCGCGGCAAGCCGGGTGATAAAGCCAACAGGCATCTTAACGCCCGTGCCGTATACGATCGCCTTGTCGAGCGCACGCGCGTTTGCCTCGCCCATCGCGTTGAGGATGCTGGTCAGCAGCTGGAGATCGGAATCGGCGGCAAGAACGGCGTTGGAGATAGCCATGTAGCCTGCCAGCATGTAGCCGTCCATTTCCAGCTGGGTAAAGTCGAGGACGATCTCGTTGATATTGGCTACGGTCTCCGTCCACACGGCATCAGAGGCCGTGCCGACGATGTTCTGGCGGGCCTTTCCGCTCAGAGATTCGCTGTGGACGTACTTCCACAGTTTGGAGTTCTGATATGTCAGATCGCGCAGGATCTGCATAAACTCAGTCGGAATACCCAGTTCAGCGCCGGTCGCGCTGTTCTGCTGAGCGCGGAGCTGACGGAACCGCTGAAGGAACTCCTTCGTGCTGTCACGCGCCAGCAGCTCATCGCGCTGCTGATAAGTCAGGCCAAGCCAGCGGCGTTCGGGATTGCTCATGTTTACATTGCCCCTTTCATGGTTGGTGTTGCCGGTGTCCGAATTGGGCACCGAATTGTTGGCCGGAGGCGGCGTCTGCGCGGCCTCCAGACTGCGAATCTGCTCCTCGCGCGCGTCGATCTCGCCCTGAATGCGGGTGATCTCTGCGGCGTTCGAGCTGCGCTCCTGCTCAAACGTATCGATCGCCGAAGATACTACGCTGCGCTCATCGTCGGTCGCCGCATCCGTGATTGCCTGACGGAGCTGTTCCTCGCGGGCGGCGAAGCCGTCGCGCACCTGCTCCAGCGGCGTTAGCTGCGCGCGAAGCGCCTCGATCTCACTGTTGAGCATCAAAACTCTAAGTACTGACATTTACGTTTTGCCTCCTAACTTCTTGGTCATTTCCTCGCGCCATGCCTCGGCGCGCCGCTTCTGAATTTCGGCCAGATCCTTCTGCCTAGCACTGACGGAAGTGGACTCATAGGCCGGGAATGTGCAAACACTTACTTCGTAAAGTGGATCGACCTCCTCGATTTCCCAGCGGTATTTCCCGCCGCCGAGATCAACAAAAGCCTCTCGCTTGATGTCAAAGCCAAAACTGCACTGGTCGACGTCGCCGCGCTGCACACGCGCGTACAAATTCATCGCGTCCATGTCGTCACGGTTGATGCGGACGCTGCCCCACAGGCCGCGCTCATCCTGCCGGAGCGTCAGCGTGCCGGACTTCGTCCGGCCCAGCACCAGACTGGTGTCGTGATTGATCAGGGCGCGGATATCGCCGGAGACCGAACCGGAGAATGCGCCTGGCTTAATGATCTCGCTCGCGCCCTCCCACAGCTGATACTCCGAATTGAATACCGCGAAATAGCCCTCGATGTACAAGTCGTTGTCCGCTGCCCGTGTCTGAAACGGCTGCGCCACGCAGCAGACCTGCCGCAGCTGCCTGTCATGTTCCATTGCTTTCGCCTCCCTGTGTCAGTTTGTTCTGGTTGCCGATCATTCCGCGCGGAATGTAGTTCTCCAAAATGACCAGCTCGTTCAGTCCCTCGCGCGGACTCAGGCCGAGCCAGTCGCGGGTCTCGTTGCCATCCATCAGGCCGCGGATGTAAAGTCCCTCGGCGACTTCGGCAAGCTCCTTGATGCTGTAGCCGTACAGGCGTCGCATCGACATTGTAAAATACAGCTCGCTGGAGATCAGCAGTTTGCGTGTGAGCTCCTGGCAGATGATGTTTGCAATGGTTGTGGCCGTTGTTTTGATCATGTTGTTGTACTCGCTGCTGGAGTATGTGCCCACGCCCAGCATATACGGAGTCACGCCGACCAGCGATGCGACGGCGCGTTTGTCCAGCTCCACACTATCGCGGATTGCCAGATCGGTGAGGCTGAGCGGCTTAACCTGCTGCACTTCCATCAGCTCTGCCGGTATGATCCACGGTGCACCTGCGCTGCTGTTTGACAAATACTGATCGACCAGACGCTTGCGGCCTGCCTCGTCCGCGAACTCATTCGCCAGCGCGTCAACCTTAACGATAACGCTTGGCTTCCATTTGTCCGACATAAAGCCCTTTTTTGTCGCCGATGTCTGGCGCAGGCTGTTCGCCAGATCGTGCATGCTCATCCGCAAACCGAGCCCGCGCCACGGCTGCGCAGGGTCCGGCCAGCGCCGGAAGTGCAGCACTGCGTCGGAGCCGAAGCGGACACCGCACCACATGACATAGTAGCTCCGGCCATTGTCATCGCTCATGGCGACCGCATCCGGCATCGGTTCCAACTCTGTCAAACGGCCACCAGACGTGTGCGGCAGCAAAAAGGCGCTTCCGCAGCTGTTCGTTAACATTGTCCATACGATCCATGCAATCAGATCCTTGCGCGTGCCGTGCGCCCACGGCTGGATGTCCATAAACCGTGACAGCGCATTGCGAACGCGAACGTCTCCGTCTGGCGTATTCTGCATGAGTTGTATCGTTGCGTTGGATACGATATCGGCAAGGCCACCAACAGCAGCCTGCACGTCTGGGCTATCGATCAGCCGCGTATAGCCGGGCACGCAAAGTGTATCCTGATTCACCGCGCCCAGCAGAAAACCTTGCAGCGTCAAATCCTGCGACCTGCGCTGCACTTTGACTTTCAATCGGCATCATCATCCTTTCCGTCTTTTTTGTCATACCATCCGGCCGCCTTGTTGCTGGCGGTCAGATCCTCCAGATAGGCGCAGACCGCGAAAACGGCTGCGTCAAATACGTCTATGCGTAAGTTCGGCTCGATCTTCTGGTACATAACCATGTCGTCGGCCTTCTCGATGCCAGCGACGTTTTGTACGCAGTATTCAAACGGTTCTGCGTGCAGGTAGTAGAGCGTGCCGCGCTTTGCGCTCGCTTCAATGTATCGGAATCCCTCGGACTTGCGTGTGAACAGCTGCGGCTGGTCTTTAATTGGGAAGTGCTCCTGTTTCATCTCGACGAAATACTCCCGGCAGAACTTCCGGTCGTGCCCGACGCGCCGTATTTTAAAGCCCGTTGCACGGAGCCGTTTGTACCACATCACCACATCATGATGGTTGGTTACATGGTCATTCGTCATGTCCAGCCAGCCGTCGTCCAGCCAGCCGAACAGTGGAATTTGATCCTGCTGCGCTTTGACCATCGCGGCAGGCCGCGGGAACCAGCAGTGCGGGATAATAATGTCCACGCCCTTGTAGTGACCGAACAGCGCACCGGCCGTCAGGTCGTGCAGCTTCGAGAGGTCAGTCCCGCCGTACCAGCGGATCGGGAGCTTTGCGAGCTGTTGCATTGTCCAGTCGTACCTCTCGTCACTTTTGCGGAACTCCGCAATGTCGAACCAAGCCTTAACTGCATTTGTGGTGACATTCAGAGACTTGTTCAAAAACTCCGGTCGAAGCGCCGGGTTTTCGGCTGCCATGGCTGCGTCATTAATCATGTCCTGCGGGCGGATGGAGTAGCCCCAGCCCGGCGAGGCTGCCTTTAACACAGCAGGATCTGATAGATCAACATCGCCGTTTTCCATGGTCGGGGCAGAACATAAAAAGCAAAACACAGAATCAGCGGCATCGCCGGTAACAGTCCCGCGCAGGATTTTCCGGCAATACTCCAGATGGCCGAGCAGGAAGCCGCGCGCATGCGGTCCGTTGGAGCTGATGACGATTACAAGCTTGTTTGTGTACGCCTTGGTCGCGTCTTTGAGGATCTGGTATTGCTGCGGGCTTTTGTAGGTGTGTGCCTCGTCTGCGATCACGATGTTACAGTTAAACGAGTCCTGCTTATCCGGATTCGCCGCGAGTGCATCAATGGACACCATGCCGCTTCCGATGTCGCCGGAAATTGAGCGTTCCGCGTTATTATCGATCACGCGCAGTCCCTGAACGGGGTCGTCATCGGTTGTGATGCGCAGTCTGGCGAGATTGTATTTTAAAAACAGGAATACTTCCTTCGTCTGACGCAACGCGCCGCCAACGGCGTAGACCTTGGAGCCGGACTCTCGTTCGTAAAGCGCCAGTGCGAAGGCCAGGGCCGCCGCAAAGGTTGTTTTGACGTTTTTTCTCGGGATGAAGTCAACGGCTTCCTTGAAGCGCCGGATCTTCGTGTCTGGGAGATAAAAGCCCATAACGTTATACACGATAAACTTGTGATAGGGGAGCAGGAGAAACGGCGTACCGCGGAGTGGAGTGGCATCGAGGAATTCACCCTGCTGGTGGCAAATCATCGTCTCGATGATGGCAATGATATCGTTCGCGGGCTCAGCACGGAACTCCCACTTTCCGGTGCCCAAATCGGATACGTATCGCTTGCAGGCGAGAACTGCGTCCTCGCATAGACCAGATTCGCCGGAAAGCACGGACTGCACAAAATTCTCAACGTCCCGCTGATATTGTGCAGCGTGCTCGATGGCATGGCTATGTGCGTCTTCGAGCATCCGCTCCAGCCTGCTTTGCCCGGGGGCCGGTTGGGCATTCTTAGCGCGAGCCTTGCTCAGCCCGGTCGCGGTAAGACCCAGTTGGTTGCGTAGGCTCTGCACTGTGGCGCGGAGATCCTCGACCGCCGTCCAGTACGGGCTTTTCGCTGTATATTCCGCGCCGGTTTTGTTGACCATCGTGCACACGCGCTGGCCGCCCTGGGCTTTCCATTCCTTTTCGGCGCGGGAAAGCTCGCGCTCGGTTTTTGCAAGCTGCTTGATCGTCGGCTCGAATATCTCGTTGTACGTCCCGACAAGCTGCATGTCCTGCCGGATCATGTCCTCGCGGGCCATGCTCGTTCCTTTCCTCGGAGGCTCTGCCAGACGCGGAGGTTCCCCAATCTTCCGCGCCCAGTAGGAGGTTAACTATGGCTCACTGCGGGCTTTGCGCCCGGCACAGCCTCCGATATGTTTTTGCAGCAGGCGGCTTTGCGCGCCCGCGTCGTTTGCGCC
>ULUJ01008447.1_pt1 | contig 17925 bp, 20 predicted proteins | sample 1958381 | NCBI WGS metagenome assembly ULUJ01 (sample SAMEA4835757, study PRJEB28245) | human gut metagenome | biome: gut microbiome; material: fecal sample | place: Denmark | collected 2008 | reverse complement strand
TGGCTTGAGTACGCCAAAAATCGAAAAAGAAACAAAAAGGATATAAAATTATCTTTTCTGTGTTGACAACAACCTTTTCAAATGCTATACTAATCTCACAAAGATAACGGAGGTGCATTATGGTACGCAACAACATTGAACTCGATGTGAAGGTCAAGTGCCTTGAATCTCACATGAGCCAGCTCAACCTTGCGGAGAAGATTGGCACGACAGGCCAGTATGTCAACCGCATTATCAAGAAGAAAGACGGTCTGGTGAACAAGACCTTCGTGGAAATCATGGAAGCTCTTGGCTACGACATCGAGCTTACCTATGTGAAGCGGGAGGAATAACGGAGGTGAGTACATGAGGGTCGGTTATGTACGAGTAAGCACCGCAGAGCAAAACCCGGCGAGACAGATGGAACTCATGAAGTCCCTTGGTGTGGAGAAGGTCTACCACGAAAAGCGCAGTGGCAAGAACACCGACAGACCGCAGTTCAACGAAATGCTCTCGTTCTTGCGTGATGGTGACACCCTGTATGTGGAGTCGTTCTCTCGCCTGTCCAGAAGCACACGAGACCTCCTCGCCACGGTCGCAACGCTGACCGAGCGTGGTGTGAATCTCGTCTCCGAGAAGGAGAAGTTTGACACCAGCACCCCGCAGGGGAAGTTCGTGCTGACCGTATTTGCGGCTCTCGCCGAGTTCGAGCGGGAAAGCATTTTGGAGAGACAGCGTGAAGGGATTGAGATTGCGAAGTCCGAAGGAAAGTACAAGGGGCGCAAGCCGATTCCCGCCAACGAGCGGTTCTTCACCGTGGCAAATGCGTGGGCGGCTGGCAAAATCCCGCTCAAGGACGCAATCAAGGAGTCGGGGATGTCCCACTCCACCTTCTTCCGCAAGTGCAAGCAGTACGAAATCAGCAGGAGAAGTAGTTAAAGTAGCGGAAAATCGGGTTTTGCGTGTAACTTCCTCTTAGTATGCGCATATTAGGCGAAAGTTTACGGAAAAATCGAAAATCAACTACTTTGACTACTTGATTGGAGGGTAAGACCATGGGGCAATACGATAATTTCCACAACACCAAGAACATCGAAAAGGCGCAGAGGAAGCTCGACAAGCTCCTGAAAAAGCGGAAGCCAGACCAGTATCAGATTGATTTGGCGAAAGAAGCCCTCTCCCAAGCGAAGATGTTTGAGAGCTGTCAGATTTTCAAGAGTTTCAGCGGGTATGCACCGAACGAGAACATCATGTTCAGTGACGATAACCGAGTGATATGGTTCGTCAAATACCTTATCCCCTACGATGAAATCATCTCGTACTCTATCGTGGAGAACGTGGTGCAGAAAGCTCAGACGCAGACCACGAGCAAGGGTGTTATCACACGGGCTATCATCGGCGGGGCTATTGCAGGTGGCGTTGGGGCTGTCGTTGGAGCGGCTTCGGCGGGGTCGAAATCTCAGACCACCTACTACAACGAGGGCGAGGGGTTTTTCCTGCAAATCTTCACGAAGAACGGTGAGCGGTATAGCTGTCACATCGAGAACAGCGGATTCATCGGGAACAAGGTTCACCCGAAGTGGCTTGAGCTTGGGACAAAGCTCCAATCCATCATTGACGGGAAAGTATAATCGAGATTATTGAATGGCGCATGATTGCGAGAGCGAAAAGCTCAAACAGTCATGCGCCATTTTTCTTTACGGAGGTATCTATGCGAAATCTACTTGAGACGATTTACAAAAAGGCAAAGGCGGCTCATGCCTATCAGCCCATGGAAGACCTGTACTTCATGTGCCGGGAAGCCATGAAGACCGATGTGGGTCTCGGTGTGGAGTATTTGAAGCTCCTCTCTGCTGAGTGCGAACGAGCCATGCACGACAGGTCTATCTCCAGGGAGCAGGTCGTGTCGATTTACGACCTGCACAAGCGAGTGTGCTTCACTGCCGCCCCCTACGATTTTGACTGCTACCTACTCTATGTGGAGTGGAACCGGGAGCCTGACAAGAAGTTCTACCCCCCCCGGCGTAAGGTCTTGAAGCAGGTGGTGGACGCTCTGCAAGAGCTGGCAGACGATAAGCTGGACTTGCTGGCGGTCTCCCTTCCTCCCGGTAGCGGTAAGACCACCTTGGCAATCTTCTACCTCACATGGCTCGGCGGCAAGATTCCCAACAAACCCATGCTGACCGGCTCCCACTCCAACTCGTTCGTGCGGGGCGTGTACGATGAATGTCTGCGCATTATGGACAAGAACGGCGATTATCTCTGGCAGGATGTCTTCCCCGATGTGAAGGTGTCCAACACCAACGCCAAGGATTGCCGTATCGACCTCGACAAGCGACAGCGTTTTGAGACCTTGGAGTTCACCTCCATCGGAACCGGCAACGCTGGTCTGTATCGTGCCGCCACCCTGCTCTATTGTGATGACTTGGTGTCTGGTATCGAGGTGGCGTTGTCGAAGGAGCGGCTGGACAAACTGTGGGAGACCTACACCACGGACTTGAGACAGCGTAAAATCGGACATAACTGCAAAGAGCTTCACATTGCGACCCGGTGGTCTGTTCACGATGTCATAGGGCGGCTCGAACGGGAGTATATCGACAGCGATAGGGCGAAGTTCATCGTCATTCCCGCTCTGAACGAGAATGACGAGTCCAATTTCGATTACGCCTACGGTGTCGGGTTCAGCACCAGTTTCTACCGTGAGCAGAGAAACATCATGGACGATGTGAGCTGGCGAGCGTTGTATATGAACGAGCCGATTGAGCGAGAGGGTCTTGTCTACTCCGAGGACGAGCTTCGCCGGTACTTCGAGCTTCCGAAGGAAGAACCTGACGCAATCATCGGTATCTGCGACACCAAGGATAAGGGCGCAGACTACGCTTTCCTCCCGGTGGCCTATGTGTATGGGCAGGACTACTACATTGACGATTGCGTCTGTGATAACGGTCTGCCCAACATCGTGGACGCACGGCTGACGGAAATCCTCGTCCGGGACAAGGTGAAGTCCTGCCGCTTCGAGTCCAATTCCGCAGGTCGGCGGGTTGCCGAGAAGATTCAGGAGGAAGTGAAGAAAAAGGGCGGTATCACCCACATCACCACCAAGTTCACCACTGCCAACAAGGAAACGAAAATCATCGTGAACAGCGCATGGGTCAAAGAGCATTGCCTGTTCAAAGACGCTTCCCTGTACCAGCGCAAATCTGATTACGGCAAGATGATGGACATGCTCTGCTCTTACACGATGGCGGGTAAGAACAAGCACGATGATGTTCCTGATGGCATGGGAATGCTGGCTGAGTATGCTCAGAGCTTGGGTGGTCAGAATGTTGAGGTCTTCAAGCGTCCGTGGTAATTCACAATTTCCACATGGTTTTCAACATTCGATTCATAAAACAAGAATTAGAACTTGACTTTTGCGAACCGAAATGCTATAATATACACGAATAATTATGGCATAGATGTGGCGCATGATTGCGAGAGCGAAAAGCTCAAACAGTCATGCGCCATTTTCAATTTCTGAGGAGAGGAGGGACAGTCTTGGGAAACGAAATCGACACTTCCAAGCTCATGAGCGAGACTCGGCAAATGAGTGGCAGACGGGTTATCAAATCCAGCGTGAAGGAAATCACGGACGGGAATGTGGTCGAGGTCTTGCAGAAAGCTCTCAGTGACCACGCTTTCAACCGAAGCGAGATTGATTACCTGTGGAACTACTACAAGGGCAAACAGCCGATTTTGAATCGGAAAAAGGATGTCCGTCCTGAAATCTGCAACAAGATTGTGGAGAACCGGGCAAACGAGATTGTCTCCTTCAAGGTCGGCTACCTGTGCGGTGAGCCGATTCAGTACATCGGTAGAAGCACCGAGGAGAGCGTCACCAAGGGCATTACCGCCCTGAACGAGCTGATGTTCGCTGAGGATAAGGCCACGCAAGACCAAGAGATTGTGGAGTGGCAGATGATTTGCGGAACCGCTTATCGTCTGGTTCTGCCCGATGAACCCAACGAGGAAGACGAGTCCCCGTTTGAAATGTACACCCTTGACCCTCGTGACACCTTCGTTGTGTACTCCAATGAAATCGGGAATAAGCCCCTGATGGCAGTGAAGTACAGCAAGGACGAGAACGAGGTGGTTCACTATTCGGTCTACACCGAGAACTACTACTGGCTGATTGATGGGGACATCATCAATTACACGGAGTCCAAGGCTCACGCTCTCGATATGATTCCGATTTTTGAGTACCCGGCGAACAATGCACGGCTCGGCTCCTTTGAGATTGTCCTGCCCCTGCTGGACGCAATCAACAATGTGGAGTCTAACCGCATGGACGGCGTGGAACAGTTCATTCAAGCGTTCTGGAAGTTCATCGGTTGCCACATCGACAAGGAGAAGTTCAAGGAGTTCCTTGAGGAGGGCGCAATCCTTGTGCCGCCCAACGACAACGGCGGGAACATTGATGTTGACCTTGTGGTGAAGGAACTCAATCAGGGTCAGACACAGACGCTCAAGGACGATTTGTACAATGCTATTCTCACTATCTGCGGTATGCCAAACCGTAACGGCGGTACTTCTACCTCTGACACTGGTGCGGCGGTACTCCTGCGTGATGGCTGGTCGCTTGCAGAAGCAAGGGCGAAAGACAGTGAGCATATGTTCAAAAAATCCGAAAAGAAAATGCTCAAGCTGGTGCTTCGTATCTGTCGTGACCTGTCCGAGAACATCAATCTGCGCTTGAAGGACATCGACATGAAGTTCACTCGCAGGAACTATGAAGCTATTCAGAGCAAATCGCAGGTGCTTGTGTCCATGCTCCAACAGCCCAAGATTCACCCGCTTCTGGCTTTTTCTCACTGCGGGTTGTTCACCGACCCGGAAAGTGCGTACACCCTGAGTATGAACTACTACGAGGAACAGCAGGAAAAGCTGGCGCAACAGCAGATGTCGGCGCAGAATAACCAGAACGACCCGAATAATACGGGAGAAAATGAATGATTTAAGCGATTTTTCGCTTGATTATGGTGAGGGAACACCTAAAAACGCAACAGGGAGATAACCCTTCAAACAGAAATCAGTGTAGAGTGAACTACCTATAAAACGCAAGGAGGAAATCAGTATGAACCTTAAAGAAGTGCTTGGAGACGCTTACAAGGAGGGTATGACCTTTGAGGAGGTCGAAACCGCTCTGGAAAGTGTGACTATCCCGGAAGACAATTCCGCTGAGATTGAGCGTCTGAAAAATGCTCTGTCCAAGAGCAACAGCGAAGCCGCTGGCTACAAGAAACAGCTCCGAGAGAAAATGACTGAGGACGAGCAGAAGAAACAGAGAGAGCAGGAGGAGCGAGAGGAGCTTCAAAACAAGTATGACAAGCTCCTGCGAGAATCTGTTATCGCCAAGAACAAGGCGAAGCTGGTCGCTCTCGGCTATGATGAATCCCTCGCTGACGAGACGGCAGAAGCTATGGCAGATGGCGATTCCGAAAAGGTCTTTGCTAATCAGCAGAAGCACTTGGCTTCCTTTGAGAAGAAGGTTCGTGCAGAAGCTCTCAAGAATACACCGAAACCTACTCCCGATGGGGATTCCAAGACCATGACGCTCGAAAAGTTCAGAAAGCTCGACCCGGCAGAGCGTCATAAGTTTTACACGGAACACCCTGACGAATACAAAGAACTTTATGGAGGTAAAGAGTAATGGCTTTCACTCATACTATTTATGAAAATTTCTACCTCTCCAATGAGGTGGAAGACCAGTACAATTCCCACCTTGATTTGCAGCAGTTTTGCACTGTTGATAACAGTCTGGTGGGACAGGCTGGTATGAAACGCAAGGTCAATGTCTACAGGGCTACTGACGGTACTGAGAAGCTGGCTATGGGTGCTGGCAACACCAAGACCATTCAGGTTTCCTACACCGACAAGGAGTATGAAATCCTGCTGGCTCAGAACCGCTTCGAGTATTATGACGAGCAGGCTATGACCGACCCCATGCTGGTTCCTGTCGGCGTTCGCCACATGGGTACTGACATGTTCAACACCGTCAACAAGGACATCTTCGCCGAGTTCAACAAGGCTACTCTGGCGGTTAGCGCCACTGATTACGGCTTCGGCACTTTCGCTGACGCTGTTGCCAAGCTAAACCTTGAGCAGATTGAGGGCGTAAACATCTTCGGCTTCGTCAATGCGGCTGACATGGCTTCTATCCGCAAGGCACTGGAAGGTGATCTCAAGTATGTCGAAGCCTTTGCCCGTACCGGCTATGTCGGCACTGTGGCTGGTGTGAACCTGTACACCAAGAAGGACGCTGTGACCGGCACCATCATCATCGGCACTCGTGAAGCCGTCACCCTGTTCAACAAGAAGGGTGTTGAGGTTGAGCAGGTTACTGCCAACAATCGTTCTGAGACTGCGGCGAACACTCGTCTGAACACTATCTTTTCTCGGAAGTACTACCTTGCCGCTCTGACTGACGAGACCAAGGCTGTGAAGATTACCGTCTCTCCCGGCGTGTAATCGAAGTGGAAATGGAGGACAGAAATGTATCGAGTAATCAGCCCATTCCGGGATTTGAAAAATGATGGACACCACTACGCTGTCGGTGATGTGTACCCCGTGGAGGGGTACAAGCCGACCAAGGCTCGTATCAAGGAGCTGGCTGAGGGGAAGAACCCGCTGAACCGTGTGTTCATTGTGGAGGAACCCTCTGAGGAAACCGCCGTAAGCGAACCTGAGCCGGAACCCTCTGAGGAGACCCCGGACAAAAATGATTGAGCAGGAGGTGCGACAACATGACTCAGGAGGAAAAGCTGACCGCTCTCAAGGTCATGGTAGGAAGTTCTGACTCTGACGAAGTGTTGTCCACCTACCTCACTTTTGCGGGGAGCAAGATTATTGCGAAAGCCTATCCCTACCAGAACGACATAAGCGAAGTCCCGGCGCAGTACGCACACCTCCAAGTGGAGATTGCGGCGTACATGCTGAACAAGCGCGGTGCAGAGGGGCAGACCTCTCACAGTGAAAACGGCGTATCGAGAAGCTATGAAAACGGTGATGTCCCTCCCTCCATGCTGAAAGCGGTCATCCCGTACTGTGGGGTGATTCGATGAAGTGTATGAGCAGGAACAAAGTCAAGTTCTTTTTCGCTCTGTATGAAGGACGAGAACCTATCACAGACGAGTACGGTAATGTGACCGGCGAGTACGAGGTTCAGCACGGAAACCCCACCGAGTTCCACGCCAACATTTCGGCGGCAAAGGGAGAAACGCAGACCCGTCAGTTCGGGGAAAACGAAACCTATGACAAGGTGATTGTCATGGACGGTGACGCTCCTCCGATTGACGAATACACTGTGCTTTGGGTTGACAGCACTCCACAACTGGACGAAAACGGCGATCTGGCGGTGAATGAAAAGGGTGAGGTTATTACTCCTCATGATTACATCGTAAAGAAGGTCGCTAAAAGCCTGAATGTGGTGTCGCTGGCGATAAGCAAAGTGAGTGTGTCGTAATGGGTAAGAAAGTTATTCGTATTAGCTTGTCCGAAAAAGACATCGAACGGGCTATCAAAGAGCTTGAGCAGTACAAACGGGACATCATTCGCAAAACTGAGCTACTTCGCGTTAAGGTTGCGGAACGGATTGCCGCCCTTGCTCAGAGTGGATTCAACGGTGCGATTATCGATGATCTCACCGGGGAAAGTGGCGGCGCACGGAAAGCCGATGTGCAGGTTTCTATTGACGAACGGGAAAATGTCTCTATTGTCATTGCCGCTGGCGAGGACGCTGTATGGGTAGAATTTGGTGCTGGCGTATATCACAATAGTTCTGCCGGTAGTTCCCCTCACCCGAAAGGTTCTGAGCTTGGATTTACTATCGGCGGTTACGGCAAGGGTATGGGCAAACGGCAGACGTGGGGATTTTATGAGGACGGAGAACTCCGTCTGACGCACGGTACCCCCGCTGTCATGCCCATGTACAATGCCTTAAAAACCGTATGTGAAGAAATCACAAGTATCGCAAAGGAGGTGTTCGGATGATTGACATGGAAACTGAAATTTTTAACGAGATTTCGGTAAAAACACGAGAACAGTACCCGGACATCTTTATGACCGGCGAATATGTGAAAACTCCACCTTCTTTTCCCTGTGTCTCTCTTGTAGAGGTTGACAATGCTACATTTCGTAACTCGTTGACCACTGAGGGCAAGGAAAACCATGTAGCGGTCATGTATGAGTTGAACGTCTACTCTAACCGCACAAATGGTAAAAAGGCTGAATGTAAGGAAATCGCCAATTTCATTGACGAAATCCTGACGGGTCTGAATTTCACAAGAACCATGCTTGAGCCTGTACCCAATCAAGATAACGCAACAATCTATCGTATGCTCGGTCGATACCGAGCTGTCATATCCAAAGAAAAAACGATTTACAGGAGGTAACATATCATGGCAATTTCTACCTACAAGATTTTTCTCATGCAGAAGAATGAGGAAGCATGGGAGAAACTGATCGACATCAAAGAGTTTCCCGACCTCGGCGGCGCACCCGAAATGCTGGAAACCACCACCCTGTCTGACAATATGCAGACTTACATTCCGGGTATCCAGTCTCTTGACGCTCTTGAGTTCACTGCGAACTACACCAAAGAGGACTTTACCAAGCTGAAAGCCCTCGAAGGTCAGGAGAAGGACTATGCCGTGTGGTTTGGCGGCACCGGCGAGGGTGGCACCCTGACTCCTACCGGCACTGACGGTAAGTTTGAGTTCAAGGGTCAGCTTTCCGTGTTCCCGGTTGGCGGCGGTGTCAACGAGGTCGTTGACATGACTATCACTATCGCACCGTCTACACCTATCACTGTTGGCGCAGACGCATAAGAATTTTTAGGAGGACAGAAACATGGCAAAGCAGTTGACTTTCACCTATGACGGCAAGGATTACACGTTGGAATTTACCCGCAGAACGGTTGCGGAAATGGAGAAGAAGGGCTTTATCGCTTCCGACATCACGGACAAGCCCATGACTACTCTCCCCGCACTGTTCGCCGGTGCGTTCCTTGCCCATCACCGTTTCGTCAAGGAAGACATCATCAACGACATCTATTCCAAACTTACCAAGAAGGAAGACCTTATCGGCAAGCTGGCTGAAATGTACAACGAGCCGATTCTGGCTCTCGTTGAGGAGCCTGAGAAAGCCGAGGGAAACTTGGACTGGACAGCGACTTGGTAAGTGGTTCGCTGTCCTCCACTGAGGGGAGTGGTGGTAGTTCTGCCACTGCTCCCCTCTCTACTTACACCGAAAAGTTCAACGAGTTGTTCCCCCACTATCTTGCCATTGGCATGAGCGAGGAACAGTATTGGGACAAAGACAGTATGCTCGTGGTGGCATACCGTAAAGCGGAAGAACTCAGAGTGAATCGCAGAAATCAGGAAATGTGGTTACAGGGTGCGTACTTCTATGACGCTCTGTGCCGAGTTACCCCCGTTCTCCACGCTTTTGCCAAAAAAGGAGCAAAGCCTGTTCCGTATCTCTCGGAAGCCTACGCACTCACTGAGAAGCAGGTGGAACTCAGAGAGGAGGAACATGCCAAGGGCGTGTACGACAAGGGTAAGCGCATGATGGAAGGATTCATGGCAAGCCACAATAAAAAGTTTGAAGGGAAGTGAGCATTATGTCTACGACAATCGAGCAGTTGGAGCTTGAAGTACAATCTAATTCTACATCTGCCGTTGGCGGCATAGACGCACTTTCCGAGTCTCTTAGACGGCTGAAAGCCGCAACCGCTCCCGTGAGCAAGGGCGGCGTTGGCCTTGGCGCACTGTCGAACTCTCTCAAGAAGTTCAGTCAGAGCGTTTCTGGCCTGACAGGGCTGACCCTTGCACGGGAGCAAGTACAAGGACTGGTGGACGCACTCAAACCTTTGGAGAGCGTCCAAAAGTCTGGCTTTGGTTCTCTCGCAAACGGGCTGGACAAGCTCGTGAAACTCGCTCCTCAGATTGACACCGTAACGGAGTCTTTGAGAAAGACCGACCTTGACTCTTTTGCCGAACAGTGCAATCGAGTTGCTACTGCCATTACCCCTCTGGCTACGCAGATGGAGAAGGTGACGGCTGGCTTCTCTGCGTTCCCGGCAAGAATCCAGAGATTGCTCAAGAGCAATACAAGCCTTGCGGCAAGCAATACGGTACTCGGCAAATCCTATGTGAACCTCGCCGCAAAAATCAGCTTGGCGTACATGGGCATGAGAAGGATTGCCGGTGTTATCGCAAGCTGGATTACTGACTCCAACAGCTACATTGAGAACATGAACCTGTTCAATGTGTCTATGGGTCAGTTTGCGAAGGAAGCGCAGAATTATGCGGAGCAGGTCGGCGAAATCATGGGTATCAACCCCGGCGAGTGGATGCGAAATCAGGGTGTCTTCATGACGATTACCGATGGTTTTGGCGTTGCGAGTGACCGGGCGTACATCATGAGCAAGAACCTGACCCAGCTCACCTACGATTTGGCTTCGTTCTACAATATCAGCACCTCTGACGCTTTCCAGAAGTTGGAGTCTGGTATCTCTGGTGAGCTTGAGCCGCTTCGTAGACTCGGCTATGACCTGTCTGTGGCTCGTCTGCAACAGGAAGCCTACAACCTCGGCATTGACAGAAGCGTTACGAGCATGACTCAGGCTGAAAAGGCCGAGTTGCGTTACTACGCTATCATGACGCAGGTTACAAACGCTCAGGGCGATATGGCTCGTACTCTGGAAGCCCCTGCGAACCAGCTTCGTATTCTGCAAGCGCAGGTGGAACAGGCCACTCGTGCCTTGGGCAACCTTTTCCTCCCGGTTCTGAAAGCCATTTTGCCTTATGCAATCGCACTGGCAAAAGCAATTCGGATTGTCGCTGAGATTATTGCCAGCTTCTTCGGGGTTTCGATTCCAGAGTTCGATGTGGGAGCGGACGCAATCGGCGGTGTGGCAAGCGGCGCAGGTGAAGCGGCTGACGGTTTGGGAGACGCTTCCAAGAAAGCGAAGGAGCTGAAAAACGCACTGCTCGGTATTGACGAGCTGAATGTTATCTCCCCTCCTGAGGACAGCGCAGGTGGAGGTGCAGGTCTCGGCGGTATTGGCGGTGGCGGTCTCGGCTTTGAGCTTCCCACCTATGACTTCATTGGAGACGCAGTGAACGAGCAGGTGGACAAAATCATGGCGAAGATTAAGCCCTTCCTCGATTGGGTAAGGGAGAACATTGATGAAATCCTCGCCGGTGTCGTTGCCATTGGTGCGGCTTTCCTCGCTTGGAAGATTGCCAAGGGTGTACAAGATTTCCTGCGGTGGCTGTCCACCATGAAGGGCTTCAACATCGTAGGCAGTATCGGTTTCAAAATTGCGGGGCTTGGCCTGTTCTTGGACGCATGGAACACCATGAAAGAAGCTATCCAAGACATCATGGCGAATGGCGCAAACTTCACCAATGTCACCAAGCTAATCAGCGGCTTTGCAGAAGCTCTCGGTGCGGCGTTCCTCCTGTTCGGCAACATCAAGATGGCAGGGGCAATGCTGGTTATCTCCGGGCTGACTGGTATCGTCTCTGCTATCAGCGACATGGTGAACAACGGTGTGAATTGGGACAATGCACTGTTCCTTGTGAAGAATCTCGGCCTGTTCCTGAGCGGCTTGGGTCTGCTGACCGGCAACACCCAGCTCGGCGGCGTTGGCCTGATTATCGCTGGCGCAACCCTGATTGTGGACAACCTCAAGGGGTTCATCGAAGCAATCCGAACCGGCGATTGGTCTGGCGTGGACGCTGTGGAAGTAGCCGCAGGTGCGCTGATGATGGCTGGCGGGTTTATTCTCGCCCTCAAGAAGCTGGACGCTCTGAAAGACAGCGCAAACGCTGGACAGGCGGCACGGCAAGCTCTTGAGACGGTCACTACGACCACCACCAATCTGGACACCACCATCAACACGGGACTTTCCCCGAAGCTCAAGTCTCTGGCAAAGAACCTCGGTATGAGTCTGGTCGTAATCGCCGAAGTTGCGGCGGCGGCACTGCTCGTTGTGGGCGCAATCGCTCTGATGGGCAAGGGGCTGGAACAGGTTGGTATCGCTTGGGAGCCGGTCATTGCCAACGGTGGAACTGTGGCAACGGCAATCGGTGTCGGTACGGCGGTCTTGGCGGCTGTCGGTCTGGCGGCGTATGCCCTCGGCACTGGCGGCACGACCGTTGCGCTGAACATCGGCATTGGCACGGCTATCCTGCTGGAACTCGGCGTTGCCGCTGGCCTGTTCATCGTTGAGATTTGGGCAATCGGCAAGGGCTTGGACGAAATCGGACAGGCTTGGGAACCCGTGCTGAACAACGGTGAGCGAATTGCCACCGCAATCGGTGTCGGCACTGGTCTGCTGGTCGCAATCGGCGTTGTCACGGCGGCTCTCGGTGCGGCTACAGTCGCTTCTGCGGGTCTGTTGCCGCTGGCAATCGGGCTTGGCACGGCACTGCTCGTGGAGCTGGCGGCGGCGTTCATTCTCTTTGTGGAGAGTCTGGTCGCAGTGGCAAACGAGCTGAACTACAGGCTCGACCCGCCGCTGATGGCTTTGAACGAAAAGCTCCCCGGTCTGTCCAGCAACATGAGCGATTTTGTGGACTTCATGACGGAGTTCGCAGGTCAGGTCGTTCGGTACACGGAAGTGTCTGCCATTGCGGGTCTGAGCGCAACGATTGACACGATTATCGGTTGGTTCACGCAAGACCCGATTGACAAGCTGGCAAACGATGTGGAGGACATTTCCGAGCAAACCTCCAACCTCAACACCAAGCTGGAAGTTGCCGTCCCTGAGTTGCAGACCGCCGCTACCATGTTGCAGAACTACAAGAACCTGCTGACGCAGATTGAAAACCTCTGCAACAACAATGTGGAGCTGTCCACCGGCATGTTTGTCAACATGAAGGAGGTCGGGCAGAATCTCGTCACTGGATTCGTTGACGGTATTCAGTCTAAGTCTGGTGACTACAGCAATGCGGCGAGAACCTTGGTGGAGGGCTTCAAGACCCAGCTCAGTGCCAGCTCTGAGACCTGCAAATCCACGGTGATTGTGTGGGCTTCCAATGTGAAGAACTGGTTTACCCAAGCCGGTTACGGCGGTATCAACCGCAACACTTTCCAGACCTACGCAAAAGACATCGTGAGTGGCTTTGGCTCTGGTATCACCGGCTCCTACGACAACTGCAAGTCCAGCATGACTGCATGGGCAAGCAACACCAAGAGCTGGTTTACGGAAATCGTCTCCCGCAATGCGTTCTACAACATCGGCAAGGATGTTGTGAGCGGTTTCAATGCGGGTATCAATGACTTCTATGACACCACTGCACCGTATATGCGCAAGTGGGCAAATGCGGCGAAAAACGCATACAAGGCGGCGTTGGACTCCAATTCCCCGTCCAAGGTGTTCATGCGGATTGGCGAGGACACCGTTCTCGGCTACAACCTCGGTATTTCCAACCTCGGAAGCACTACGAAGGATGTCGTGAACACTTGGGCAAAATCCTTCACCAGCGTAAGCCCCGTCATGCGCTTCGCCGTGGACACCTCTGCTCTCAAGTACTACACCAGCGATTCCTTCTCCAAGTCGGTTTCCGCAGATGTGGTGAACAACAGGAACTTCTCTGTGACTGGCTTCAAGGAGGGCATGGAGGAGTTCTATCGAGAGTATATCGAACCCACCCTGTCTCAGATGGCAGACGATATGCGCCGACAGGCCGATAAGAACGAGCAAACCATTGTTCAAATCGGGAACCGCACTGTCACTGACGCTGTAACCACCCAGCGCAAGGCCAACGGTTATGTGTTCGTGAAGTAAGGAGGTGCGGATATGTCCTATATCGCAATCAACGGCTATGAGTTGCCCCCTCCCAAGCGAGGGGTGCGACCCATTGTGACAACGGTTGTGGACGCTGGCAGAAACGCCAACGGAGCCGTTGTCGGTCAGCGTGTGGGTCGAGACCAGTACAAGATTGACGGTCTTGAGTGGCCTTGGCTCACCGCTGAACAGTGGTCGCAGATTCTCAACGCACTCAGCAATTTCTTTGTCTATGTGACATTCGTAGACCCCGTCAGCAATTCCCGGAAGACCATCAAGATGTACCCCGGTGATAGGACGGCTGAACCCTATTGGGCAGACAGTAGCGGAAAACCGACACACTACAGGAATTGTAAGGTGAATCTGGTGGACTGCGGCGAGTAAGGAGGGATTTTATGCAGAAGGTTTCCAAGGCATATAGAGACAGCATGAAGTCCTCTCTCCGAGAGAGAGCATACATCATGCTCTCTTTCGGCCTTATTAACCAAGAAGCACAGGCAAAAGCCACGGTTGAGGATGGCGATTTTGCGTACTACGCAAACGCCAAAAATGTACTCGGCGAAAAGAGTGACGATACGGTCTATGCAACGCTTGAGGAGAACTTCACGAGAGTGGACGGCTCCATGTTCTTTCTTCCGAGGGAGAACCAGTCGGGTGCATACCTCGACACGGGCATTATCAGCGAAAAGCTCCTGACGGAAGCTATCTTCGAGCTGACAATCAACCTGAACATCGTAGCGACCGATTTCAAGGGTATCACCATCAATTTCGGAGAAAACTACCCGGTTGACTTCGACATGGTGAGCAGTAGCGGACAGGTTATCGAGTTCCGGGGGAACGACCAAGCGGTGTTCTCCACTGAGGAAGTGTTGACCAACACCACGCAGGTGAAGCTCGTGTTCTACACGATGAAGAACCCCAAGAGCCGTGTTCGTATCTACTCCATCCGCTTCGGCTACGGCTTGGTCTACTACAACCAAGATGTCATGAGTTCCACCCTTGAGAGCTATGTGTCTCCCATCGGTGCGGATGTGCCGCAGATTGATTTCTCGGTACAGCTCAAGAACTACGACCACTACTTCAATGTGGACAATCCCAAGTCTGCAATCAACTTCCTCGAAACCGGGCAGGAAATGGAAATCTACTACGGCTACCAGCTCCCGGAGACCGGGGAAATCGAGTGGATTCGAGGGAACAGGCTGTTGTGTTCGGAGTGGGAGTCTGACGATTACACCGCCACAATTCGCTGTCAGGACATTTTCAGAAACATGGACTCCGAGTACTACAAGGGAATGTACAACGGCGAGGGTGTGAGCTACTACGAGCTGGCTGAGGATGTACTGAAAGACGCTGGCCTGACGGACTACTACATCGACCCTCAGCTCAAGATTCTTTTCACAAAGAACCCTATTCCGAGGGTGCAGCACAAAGAAGCACTACAGATTATCGCAAACGCTTGCCGGTGTGTTCTCACGCAGACGAGGTTCGGCACTATTCAAATCAAGTCCAATTTCGTCCCGGAAGCAAGCGCAAGCGCAAAGACCGAAGCGGCGTACTCCCATGCGGAAAACATCATGGACGATACCGTGAAGGACGAGTACGCTTCTCTGAATACGAATTACACCACGGCTGACGGGACGATGTTCTTCCTGCCCCGTGACCTCAGCGGCAAGAGCTTCAACACCGGCTTCGTTTCTGCGGAGCTTTCTGATGAAGACGGGCTGTTCACAAAGAATCCAGTGGTCACGATTGAGCAGGAAGTGGCCTGTATGTACTACGGTGCAAAGTTCGTGTTCGGCAATACGCTCCCTGCGGCGTTTACCATCCGTACTTACAACGATGGTCAGCTCGTGACCGAGTACGAGGTTGGGCAGGACGAAATCGAGCGTGTCACGATACTGCATATCGACCTTGACGATTTCGACACCATGGAAATCGAGTTCACCAAGACCGCTGACCCGTTCAACCGCATTGTGCTGAACAATTTCAGCTTCGGTGACATTACCGATTTCACCATGACCCGAACCGACATGACCTCCTCGCCGAAAGCTATCAAACAGGAGCTTATCAAAGAGGTAATCGTCCCCTGCTACAGCTACCAGAACGGTACTCAGGAGGATAGTCTTGTCGGTGAGGAAGTGGATGTCAAGGCTGGTGATGTGGAGACCTTTTTCATCGGCGAACCCTCCTACGGCTTCCGAGCCGTACTGGAAAACACTACGGGAGGTGTCACCATTGAGGATTCGGGCAACTACTACATCACCGTGCGGTTCAGCGTGACGGGCAAATACCGCTTAGAGATTTACGGTTATCGGTACAAAATCGTTGAGCGATACGCAGTCAAAGCCCTTAACAACCGTGGTAAGACCATCAAGTGGGAAAACCCGATGATGTCTGACATGGGAATGGCGAACGACCTCGCCGAGTGGCTTGGCGATTACTACGCTTCGGGTATCGAGTACGAGTACGACACGAGAGGAAACCCGGAGATTGATGTGAACGACATCGTGTATCAGGAAAACGAGTTCCATAGCAACATGAAGGTGAACATCTACCGACACACCGTCAATTTCAATCAGAGTTTTTCGGGCAAGGTAACTGCCCGAAGGGTAGGAGGTGCGAAATATGGCTTGGCAAACCCCTAAGACAAACTGGCACGGGGCTATTGATTCCGAAGGGAATTACATCGGGGACAGGTTTAATGCGAGTGACTTCAACCGTATCAAGAACAACCTCACCTATCTCCGAGACTTGGCAAGCCGTCTCTATGACGAGTTCTCCATCGTCTCTCTCGGAGAAGACCGCACTCCTGCGGACTACTTCTATGCTGACGAAATCAATCAGCTTGAGGAAAACTTGAAGACAGTGAACAACGGCTCCCTGAACCGTGATTACGGGAACCCTCCAATTTATGTTGACAACGGAAATGTAATGGATTTCCGGGAACTCAACCGATTGGAGGGAGCAATCCTCGACCTTTACGACAGACTCACCAATGAGTTTGAGGGCAGACGGATGTTCAAATGGAACTTTGGAATGAAGGGAGGAGAACTGTAATGGCTTGGGAGCTTTTACCTGTAAACTACACTGACGCTACTTGGAGCGGCCTGAAAAAGTACACTCAGGTCGATAACGATGACGGGACGGTTTCGTTCCAAGATGTGACGGTGTACAGCAACAAGGACAACTCGTTCTTTGGGGCAAAGGAAGCCAACCGCATGAACGAAGCTCTGAACACCCTCATGTCGATGGTGGAGAACGGGACTGACCTGTACACGGCTTTCCAGAACTACTTCGACACGCAGAAGGGCTTGTTCGAGGACACCGCTGACGCTACTCAGGAGGGCTTCACCTCGTATGTGGAAAATCTGGAAGCGCAGGGTGACACCATCATCGAGACCATCAAGACGGACTACCGCAACGAGATTACCGCCTTTGAGAGCCAGCAGGAACAGCTTTTCACCACTTGGTTCGAGTTCATCAAAAACCAGCTCGGTGAGGATGTGGCTGGCAATCTGCAAAACCAGATTGACGCTCTCGAAGTGAAGACGGACGGGTTTGACCCCCGCAAGACCGTCTTTTCCTCTGATGGCGAGACCATCACCGAGACCTACGGCACAAAGAAAATCGAGACCACCTTCGTGTCTGCGAACAAGATTGTCCAGAAGTTGTTCGAGGGTGAGCTGTTGCAGAAAACGAAGACCATCACCTTTAGCAGTGACGGTCTGATTATCAACGAGGAGGTACAGTAATGAGTTGGGCAGAAGCAAAATGGACTGTAGACCAGATTTTGCAGAAAGTTGGGCAAGCCCCCAACAACATGCGAGAGTTCACCGCTTTCGCAAAATCCAAAAACAGTATCGGACTGAGATTTCTGGAACCCGCCGACAGCTATGACAGCGCTGGAAACCTGCTCTGCTCCGTTGGCGGCGTGATGATTCGCATGAGCGAGGAGCAGTACCCCACGAACACCAGCGAGGGTACGCTGGTTATCGACAACAAGGAGCTTGGTGAGTACGCCACCGAGGAGTATGTGGTGGACGGTCTGACCGAGGGTAAGACCTACTACTTCGCCGCTTTCCCGTACTCCACGCAGGGCGTGTTCAATC
>ULUJ01020979.1_pt1 | contig 18452 bp, 19 predicted proteins | sample 1958381 | NCBI WGS metagenome assembly ULUJ01 (sample SAMEA4835757, study PRJEB28245) | human gut metagenome | biome: gut microbiome; material: fecal sample | place: Denmark | collected 2008 | reverse complement strand
TATACGCCCTGCTCCGACAGTTTTTCAATAAGCTGATTTGTTGTCAGCTTGTGATTTTCGTCTGTTTGTTTGATAAGGATTTGGAGCAATGCCAGAAGCTTATTCATACGTCACCTCAAATTTATCCCATAAATATCGTCAATCATTACTTTTTTTCCGCTGACAAACACTATCGAGCGTTCATATTCGTCAATGATCCTGACCCTATCGTTCAAGGTCAGATATACGCCGCCGGATTTCTTTTCGTCCGGCACAAAATATTCTACCGTGATTTCGGGGTTATCGTCAATATTATCCTTGATGTAGTATAATAAAACTTGACACCTAATCCTCAAAGTAATAAAATGAAAATAATGAAAACCAGGAGGATAAAATGATGTCAAAGAACAGACAGTATGACAATGATTTCAAGGTACAGGCGGTAAAGTTTGCAAAGGAGATAGGCACGGAAAAAGCAGCTAAGGAACTAAACGTGCCGTTTAATACGCTGTATGGCTGGGTTAAAAAGGCGAAGGCCGGAGGGCTTGATATCGGTCTGGGCGAGCGAAACCCTGAAGATGCACTGAATATCGCACAGGAGAATCAGCAACTAAAGAAGAAGACAAATGCGATGGAAAAAGAAATAAAACGCCTTAACGAGATGAACGAATTCTTAGAGGACGCCGCCGCTTTTTTCGCAGCGAGCCGTCAGAAGTCGGGAAAGAGCAAAGACTGAAATATATCGCAATCCGCATTGATGACGGCAGAATTACCGGTAAAATAAGCTTTTAATGTGAGACATTGGAAGTCAGCAGACAGGCTTTTTATGACTATCTTGAGTGCAAGAACAAACCTTGGAAGTATCAGAATCTTGCGGATGCCATGATGAAAATCCACGCTGAAGACGAATGCAATGCAGATTACGGCAGAGTTCGTATGTATCAGGCACTCGCTTACAGGCAGGAAATCGGGGAGTTTACGGACATTCATGTGCCTTGTGAAGGTACTGTACGCAAGGTTATGGAGGAGATAAATCTCATACATAAACCAAAACGAAAGCCTAACGGAATCACCAAAGCTGACCGCGAAGCACGCAAGTCAGACGACCTTCTCAAACGTGATTTTACGGCTGATGAGCCGCTAAAAAAATGTGTTACCGATATTACGGAAATGAAAGCAAAAGACGGAAAGCTCTATGTTTCCGCAATTTTTGACTGTTATGACCTGATGCCGAACGGACTTGCGATGGCTGATAATATGCGCGCTGAGCTTTGCTCACAAACGGTTAAAAATGCGTGCCTGTGCTATCCTGCAATCCGAGGAGCAATTATCCATTCCGACAGAGGAAGCCAGTATACCAGTTCCGAATACCGAGACACACTGCAGAAATGCGGCATTGTTCAGAGCATGAACAGTGCCGGCGGCAGATGTTCTATGCTGAATTATCCGCTGCTGCTTAGTCAAAATATTTTGAGAAAATTGTGTCAAGTGATATTGACAATTTCACCTTGATATATTGAAATTTTGCATTGATGTCGTTAACGCTATCTTCATCAAGCTCATTTTTTCGTCAGTACGCCTTGCTGTTTCATCAATAGCAGCTTTCAACCCCCGTATGGGTCACCATTCAACATTCTCGGAAACAGCGTAGATGCGTTGTTCCCGAGTTTTCTAATTACAACAAAAGGTTGATTATCGTTTCAAAAATCAACCTTTTTCTGAGATTTAATTCTGTTTGCAATCAGTTGCCAAGCCAATCATCAGCTACAGATTTCCAATCTATACTTGGGCGTTCTTCTATCCAAGATTTCCAATATGTCGGATCATCAGATTTAGGTCTGTATTCTTCTTTCAAATGATTCATATGAACCAGCACAGGTAATTCAGATGCCCAGCCTAAAAGTATTGCATTTTGAGAAGGCAATGATGGTAGTTCCCGAAGTAGTCCTCTCAAATTATCGGGGACGAGTTTATTTACTAATTCTTGATCACGATCATTACTTATTCTATGAAGCAAAAAACTATTGCATTGAGATAGAACCGTTGGAGAAAGTTCACTTGGTCTTTGAGAAGAAAGCACTAAACCCAATCCAAACTTACGACCTTCACGAGCAATTTTTTCAAAAACCTTTGAGCATAATTCAGATGCAGTTTCATTATTTGTATCGTTATATCGTTTAATAAAAGTATGAGCCTCTTCCATAACTAAAGTAATGGGCAACGTTTTTCCATTATTCACTTTTCTATATCTTTGCAAAGTTTCCAATGTCAACCGAGCAATTACAGAAGTTATGATAAAAATCAGTTCGGCAGGTAATAAGGAAAGATCGATGACTGTAATGCTGCACTCCGTTGTATTTGAAGAGCAAATATAATCATTAATCCAGTTTTCAAGTGTAATACCGTCATCTGAGGAAATAACATTTTTCAGTTTGGAATCGGAAAGCAATGTCTTTATTCTTAACAGTAAAGTTTCTGTGTATTCTGTTGTTCCCATCAGTTGTGAATTAGCCTCTAAACTACTTATAAAGTCTTCTCCATTAAATGGTTTAGGAATATCCGCATCAATCGGTAATTCTTCCATCTCGCTTCCGCCAAATGAAATATATGCTTGTCTGATCGCTTGCAAAAGAGTTTCAACCGCTGGTTTAGGATATTTAGGCCATTCTGCCTGCCCCGTTGTATTTGATTGCAGAAATGTATCAAAATCATTTTGCAGTGTTTCGATAACTTGATTTTGATCATCAGTAAAGTTTTCAGATGTGGAAATTCCCACTTTCCATGTCTCTATACTCTGTTTAAACCCTTTACTTTTTCCACCGCCCCTATATGGATTGCCTTCTGACAGTTCAATACTTATTATTCTTTGTAATATCATAAGATAATGTTTCATTTGATTTGCGGGATTCATTGAAGCTACATCTATGTTATCTCTAACTGTACGCAACGCCTGAATAAGAGTCGGACGCTGTGCTTTGGAACTTGCATTTGTAAATGATGCCCATTCGCTTGAATTCCACAACCATAGAGGTATTTTTAATTGCTCTATATTCCGGTCAGGATCTTTTTCAACACCATATACTCGAACATTACTCATATCTTTAAAAGCTGTAGAATATTCCCCATTAGGATCAAGAATAATGAATCTTGCATTTGCATTATCACTTTGTTCTTTTTTTGCAGATTCTATTGACCAACGTATAATACCAGCCGTAGAACACGATTTTCCGCTTCCAGTATTGCCAAGGATCGCAAGATGACGTCCAAATAATTTATCTGGATCTATAGATACTACTGCATTACCCGCCAAAGGACTAGTACCAATGTTAACTCTTCTATTACTACCAGATTCTACTATCGATTTCAATTGTGTCTGAGTAGGTAACAATACGGGATCTCCTACTGTCGGGTAAATTTCAATTCCACGTAAGAATTCATAGGAAGATACACCAGATTCATTAATGTTTTCCTTAAGAATGCCAAGTGGATTTAGACTCATTTTCCTCAAAGGATACGGAAGATCTATTATTCCAAAATCCTGTATACCTTGCCTTTTAGGATATTGGGATCTTTCAATGGTAATCCATTCTATCTGAGTAACTAAAAATCCACTTTCATTAGGAATTAAAGCATATCCATTTATGCGAGGAAATGGTCGTGGAAATCCTGTATTCAACGCGACATCATTTGGTGCTTCTATATCAAGTAGAACTTTAATTTCATCTGGAGATACAAAATCAACATTTCCAATCCGTAAAGAATCAGCATTTGAAAGCGGTGATGTCATCTTCCCCATCTCCTTTATCTTCTTTTATATTTGATTTAGGCAAATTGTCTACCTTTTCATCTTGAGGACAATCATATCTTTTCTTTAGTATTTCACTCATTCGAATAGTAGCCCTATCAATCGCCGGTTTAGGCAAATAATAATTTGTTAAAGCACCAATATTAGCTATATCCGAACCAATAATTAACGATATCTGGTTTTCTTTTCCCCAGTCTTTATAGTATTGCATAATTCGCCCCATAGAATCATCAAATGCCATAATAACTAAATGTGTAGATGGAATAGTTAACATATCTCTGATGACACGATTTATATGTTCATCTCCAAAGCTATAGCCATAAGTAACTAATGTGCTATTTGGTCTACAAATCGAAGCTGCAAAATCTCTAAACAACTCAACATAAGGATACTCTGACGTTTCTCTATCTTTTGAAGCGTTGGGATATATCATAATCTTTGAAGAAGTAGCCGGAAATCCTGGTGCGTTTAAAAAAGGCTTAATATCCTTTGCTCCGAATGGCAATCCAATTTTGCGTATGATATTATTTGTATTTATCCAGTCGATTGATCCATGTAGCTTTGTGTACTTAACAACACCTTCAAGATAGCGAGGTTCACCACGTATTCCCGGAGGATTGTAATGCACATCAATGTCCAAACGAGAAGAACGGAATATTGGAGAGAGAGAACCTACAAAACGATCAATTAAATGTATTCCAGCAACATCTGCACCAGCTTCAATTAACCTATCATAATTCGTGGTAAATATACTCAATCTATCTCGAGTGCCAGTTCTGCTTGCAAAGCTCATCAAAAACATTGTAAGTTTATTAAATGCTTCGGTACGCTTATCATCGTCAGCAGCTGCGATTTGGTGCTCAATAGAAGAAATATTATTGGTAAAATCATCTATTATTGTGTTTAATTCGCTTCTAAGCTCGTCGACATCGTTCGTATTTCCCATTATTTCCAAGCCACGCAAAAGCTCACACATTACTCGAATCTTATCTTCAATATTAGGCTTAGCTCCTCGACCAGCATTTATAGCACTTTCCGCAGCTTTAGCATTAATTTGTGTCGCATACTTTGAAGTCAAATTTACCTCGCCCATACCATTGTTAGCACTATCGCAGGCAGTATATTGAATTGCAGTGGTCAAACCGCTACCTATAAGCAAAGAAAGGTGTTCGGATTGAAATAAAGATGAAAGCCACGGCTCTACCCGGTTTCTTAAATCAGAAACATGAAAAATACCATCGGGACACCATTCAGCTGACGGTTTATCAGTCAGTTTAAAAGTATTATCCTCATCAGATTTTTCAAATACCATTGGCTCATTATCATCACGCACTTTAATAAAGTTTTTGCCCATTACTAACTCTCCTTATTTTGTTTTAAAACCACTATAGCTTCCAAACCCCAACATATAAACCGCCATAGCAACAGCAAGGTTTTCATCATCAATACTCTGTTTCTTAGCAAGTGCTTTAAGCTCGTCAATAACAGTATCGTGTGGAACGATAGATCCTTCAAGTTCGTCAACAGCCTTCTGAATGACCGAGGGCAGAACCATACACATCTTATAAAAAGCATCTTCCTGTCCTGTAACAAGGGCATAGAACTGATCAAGGCTCACACGGCGGATCAGCTTGTGACCGACTTTCTTTTTATCCACGGTTGTCTCCCACTTGATATTTTGCGACTTCTGAGCAATCGCTTCAACGAGGAAACAAGCACAATCATCATCGTTAAGGAGCTGATTCTGCATCTTGATAAAGGTCTTGCCGGCTGATGCGGAGTTCATCGTATTATGCTTATTCTTCATTTCAACATATACAATATGAACCACACTGCCGTCTGGCAAGGAAATACCATCGGGATTCTCAAAAATCACGTCCCAGCCGCCCTCTTTGCCGTTGTCGGGAACATGGCAGCCTGCTATGTACTGGAAGATACGCTGGTGAAAGTAGCCTATATCGTTGTTATTGGATTTATCACGCTGTCTGAAAATTTCGTTGCTTACGATCTCCTCCCAAGAGGAACGGTAGACTGTCTTATCAAATATCAGCTTGATCGGGTCAATGATGTTCTTGTTAAAGCGCTTCAAATCAAAAGAATCGAGCTTTTCACCATATTTGCCTATCGTAGCCTTAACGTGCTCTGTAAAGTCTTTCTCAGAAATAAAAGATAATGTCCACATTATTCCATACCCTCCAATGCTATTCTAATTTGCTTTGCTATATCAAATGCGAGATTAACAGGTACAGCATTGCCAACCTGCTTATATTGTGAGCCGATACCTCCACAGAATTGCCATTCATCAGGGAAACTCTGACAACGGGCATTTTCACGGATCGTAAATGGTCTTGGTTCAAGTGGGTGACAGCGATCTGTCTGCTTCTGGCTCGGAGAAGTCAGCACCGCAAGTGAAGGCTCATCAAGGCTTAACCTGCGGAGAATACCTGTTCTGCCACCTTCCATATACCAGCAGCTTTTCATATACTCCTTGGCAATATCTTCAGGAATATCTCTCCAATATCCACCTGGAGGAACAAGCTCAAAAATCTTTCGCTTATACTCAGAATATGGTGTACCTTCACTTTTCGGGCAATCAAGCAGCACATCACGAAGGACGGGCTTGTACTCGTGTGGAGTGGGGAAAGTAAACTTGATTTGATTTGTCAGATCGTTTCTGATACCGATAGTGATAAGGCGCTCACGTTTTTGAGCAACACCATAATCCCACGCATTCAGAACTTTTTTCTGAATGGTGTATCCTGTACTCTCAAAAATATCAGTAATAGTTTTGTATGTTCTGCCTTTATCGTGCGTTAGCAGACCACGAACATTCTCAAAGAGGAACATTTTAGGCTGTAACTGCTCCAAGAACTTAGCATAGTGATAGAACAGCGTTCCACGGGCATCTTCCAAGCCAAGTCTTTTTCCTGCATATGAGAAACTCTGGCATGGTGCGCCGCCTGAAAGAAGATCAAGTTCTCCACGTTTCAAGCCGAAATATTCTTGTAGATCAAGGCAGGAGATATTTGCTATATCATCATTGATAACTCGCCATTCTGGTCTGTTCCTGCGGAGCGTATCAGATGCGTCCTTATCAACCTCTACAAGACCGAGGGTATTGAACCCAGCTTTTTCAACACCAAGAGCAAGACCTCCTGCGCCTGCAAAAAGTTCAATGGTTGAGAACACCCTTGTTTTCGGCTGAGTTGTAATGTCCATAATATCACCGATATTGCAGTTCAGCACCATACATATCTTTTCAAGGCTTTCAAGGGAGACTGTTTCATTCTTCCCCATACGAGCCATAACATTGAAACTGATACCTGATGCTTCTTTCAGTTCAGTTTTATTCATTCCTTTGTCGATAAGTAATTTCCATAAGTTGTTGAAGCTTATTGCCACCATGTTTCATTCCTTCCTGTATCTTGTGATACTGGGTTACTTAATATTATAGCAGATTTATAATAACAAGTCAAGATTTCTCACGAAAATGTTAGATTTTCTTTTTCAATTCTCAAAAACATATTGACAGAATGAGCTATTTGTGCTATAATGTAGACGGTGTTGGACAGATAAAGTACTACTCTTATTTTATTCTCGGGCTTGCCCAGAAAGGAGGTAGTACTATGAAGAAATTCAATGCTGTCCTTGCTGTGGCAGAAAAGGCTGCTATGGTGGTTGATGTCATCGTTCCCGCAGTTCGTAAGGTGATCTCTATATTTGGGGAATAATCTTACCCATGCAACACTAGCAGCGCATTTTCTTCGGATTATGCGCTGTTTTCTTTTTTGTGGAGGGAATATATGAAACAGAAACAACTCATTGAAATTCTTGATGATAATATAAACAACTATATCAATAACATTGCATATGAACTTGAACAATCGCACGATTATTGGTTTGAGGATTTCGGATTCCCTATTTTCGGGGAAACGTCAAAAGAGTATCATGAACAAGTGTATTTTGAATCATATTTCGAATCATATACAAGAAAAATGATAAATAGTATTTTGAAAGAAATATGTTACTATGAGTGTGCTGATGAACTAAAATGGCCTGAATTTGAATATATTGGAATATACAATGGATATACCAATATCAAATGTGAAAAAGAATTTGGTTTTGAATTTATTGATACGGATAGAAAAATAGGATATCGCTATACAAGAGTAAAACTCGAAGAAATTGATCACTTACTAAAAAAAGGAAATGTCGAAAAGATAGTGTGGGTTGAGTGGCAAAATAGAGATGATGTTATAGGCTTATCCTATGGTGATAAACCTGTTGAAGTAATCCTTCTATGGGATTTATTTAATGAGCTGTTCGATGATTTAGCTATAAATGAACTTGAAGAAATGTATAATACTTTTGTAAAAAGAATATCAGATGCGGTAGCTAAAGCAAATTCAATGATTTCACTCGTTACTTTACCTGGGTTCACTCCGTACTATATATCTAAAACCAGAAATGAAATCATATCTATAATTAGAAAAGAAATATCGTCATTATCACATTACAATGTAATGAATAACGACTATAAAAAACTTGAAAAGATATCAGCAAACTTAATAACAAATTACAAATTATCAGAATACTTCTTGAACAGACAGTACGAATTTCTTCTTATAGGTGTTTTCGATTTTGCGAAAAGTTTTTCTACTTCAGAGTATCTATATAAGTATTTCAAGAATAATCCTATGTTTGATTATACACCGATTGTAAGCAGCTATATAAAATCAATTGAACAATTGCTTAATTTTATTTGTAGTAATTATGTTTCAATGAATAATGATACAACTGATATGAGTGGTTTTACGTTAGGAAAATACATTAAATACATGAATGAGGCTGTAAATGACAATATTTTTAGGTCAGAGCTTCGTCCTGTAAAAGGCATCATTTATAGATGTTTAACAAGTTATCGAATTGAATGTAGAAACAATCTATTTCACAAAGATTATTTTAATGACTGGAATAGAGTGGAAATAATAAGAGAGAATACATATTTTTTATATGTCGCTATTCTTGGAGGCATTGATACTTCGCTTGTAAGATACGATGAAGGAATATTGAATTTGAAATATGATAGGCTTTTCAGAATTCTTGATAAACAAAGAAATAATTATTTCTTATGCGTAATTAATGGAATAGAATACTCAGGAATGAATATAGGACCTAGAAATGAAGGAATTATATATAATGAAAACGGGCTCATAAACAATGCAATAGTGTTAAAAAGATTTAATTACGATCATTATGATAATGTCAAATTGTCCCGAGATAATATGCCTTCGGAAATATGGATTACAGATTCATTTGGTACAAAGAAAGAGAGAATATGGCCTCTCAAAAACTAACATCGGCTGCACCCGAAAGTACATCCGATGAATCTTAAATTGGCTCTGCGAAAAAATCTCTGTAAATTAATCAACTGTGATAAAAACGTTAGTTGGGAGTGGCATAAAATTTGCCACTCTAATTTTTTCAGTATACAATGGATACTGTAATTTGTCAAGATACTTTTGCTATCAGCCGAGCCTGTCGGGATACATGATTTCAACCTCTCCTAGAACTCTGCCCCAGTTTCTCAGCGGCATAGTCCGTTTTCTCGTACAGAAAAATGTACAGCATCAATAAATACAATGGTATAAACCTCGTCCAGAGGACGTTTCTGCCAGTCTTCTATCTGCGGAAGGAGACGGTCTGTGATGTCTGATACCATTCCGTCGCTGACCTCAAATCAATAGATATCCTCGATGGTATCACTTATCTGGCGAGTTGTCATACCCTTTGCGTACAGCGATATTATCTTCTGCTCAATGCCGGAGATGTCCTTTTGACGCTTTTTTACCACCTTTGGCCCAAATGTTCCGTCTCAATCCTGCGGTACTTCGATTTCTGTTTCACCGAAGTTTCCGCGTATTTTCTTGGTTTTCTTACCATTTCGGTAGTCCGGATTATCAGAACGCTCATAAGCTCCATATCCGAGATGTTTGTCCATTTCGGATTCAAGCATTTCCTGTATAGTGCCGCCCATCAAATCCTTAAGGGCATCCTGAATATCCTCGGCTGTCTTGATGTCATACTCCTCAAGCAGCATTCCGATGATGTTCTTTTTTCCTTCGCTCATTGGTTCTCTTTTTCTTCTTCCCATAAAAAATCAGCCTCCTGTGTTATTTCTATTATATCACAGTTGACTGACTTTTTACAGACTTTTTTTCAGAGGGTTCTTAAATATAAACCATACACTCAAACACCGCTTCTCTCGCCATATAAACAAGGCAGTTCTCAAGCCCTGCAGCTTTCTGCACATCACCAGTGAGGACAGCAGTCTGATATTCCTTATCAGCCCGTTTCCACAGTTCCACCTGCCTGTCTATCGCATCATCGACACGCTGTTCGAGGTCATCAAGGTACTGCTCGATCTTGCCCTCATTGACGAGCCTACGAAGTCTGTCGAGATAGTGACTTGCTGAAAAAGAATGATGATTCATCACATAGTCGCCGTGGTAGGTCTAACTCTCGGTGGTTCAGGTCACAGCATCGAAATGCGTGATCGTTGCAGTGGTGATATCAAGTCTTCAAAACGGAACATTTTTCTCTTTGCGAAGATCATAACCCATCGTTGTACTCTTGAATCTACTCATTGTAAAATCATCCATTTGATATTTCAGGTCTTGTAGACATGAAAATTTGCTCTTTAATAAGACTGGAAAGTACGCTGTGATAATAAGTTCTTGTTCTTTATTATCTCGAAAAGATATGAAAAGCCAGAGTAAACAAATTTTGGTAACTTGCTTTGAAATCACATAATATCTGCATTTTCGGGACGTTTAAAAAAAGCATAAAAAACGGCTGAGGATTTTCATATCCCATAAGAGCGGAAAACGGAGAAAACTGAGCGGCACGGACAATTGCGAACATTCTCGTATGCTTGCTTTAAGTATGATGAGGAAAATCTATTATATCGGCACAGCGGCTGCCTTTTTCATTGTTATTATACATATTTTTCTCTCAAAATAGGATTTGTTCAAATTAACTTTTCCAAAAATAAATATTCAATAGTATCGCCTACTTTTATAGAATCGGTTAAAGCAATTCGGAATCCCAGCTTTTCATATTAGATTTTAAAATCTCACAGCAATGGTGCTATCAACCGCATAAATCTGCCCCTGAGCTTCACAAATGCTTTCTCTTTTTTGATGCTTTCATAGGTAACTTTCTCGCACTTTGAAAGCGTTGCCTGATAGTCCGCTTCAATGTCCGTTATGCATTTTGCTCCGTACAGATATGTGCCGCTCTCGAAATGATGATACAAGCTTCTGTAATCAAGGTTTATCGTGCCGACCACTGCTTTTTTATCATCCGAAACAAACACCTTTGCGTGGACAAATCCTGGTGTGTAAAGGTAGATTTCTACACCCGAATTGAGCAGAGTTCTGAAATAGGTCTCGGCAAGGGCATAGACCGCCTTTTTATCGGGAATGCCAGGCAAGATAAGCTTAGTGTCGATACCCCTTTCGGCGAAATATTTTAATGCCATCAGCAATCCATCGTCAAGTATCAAATAAGGAGTAATGATATGCACATATTTGTCCGCACGATTGAGAATATGCATATAGACCTTTTCACCGACCTTATCGTCGTCAAAGGGATTATCTCCGAATGACACAGCGTAACCTTTTTCATCAAGGTTTTCGGCAAGCCCCAGGTAACTATTGTAATCTGGTTCTTTCTCCCACAGCGACCACGTATTAAGGAACATCAGCGTGAGGTTATCCACTGTCTTGCCCTAAATACGAATAGCCGTGTCTTTCCAATGCCCGAATCTTTCAATATGGTTGATATACTCGTCAGCCAAATTCACACCGCCGTTATAGCCGAACTTACCGTCGATGACAAGAATTTTTCTGTGGCCACGGTAATTGTAGTGTGTTGACAAGAAAGTTCTGAGTGGAGAGAACATCTTGCACTTGATACCGAGCTTTTCGAGCCTTTGGGGGTAATTGTAAGGCAGTTGGGATATTGCACAAGTTCCATCATACATCACACGCATATCAACGCCCTGCTTTGCCTTTTCCACAAGGATATGCAGGATATTGCCCCACATATGGCCCTCGTCAACGATGAAGTATTCAAGGAAAATGAACTTCTCAGCACGCTTTAAATCATCAAGCATCGCCTCGAATTTATCCTCGCCAAGAGGATAGTAAGTCACCTTGTTTCCGCTTGTTATGGGGAAAGTGCCGCTCCTGTTGAGATAGCGCACAAGATCAACCGTTTCGGGACTGTCGGCTTCAAGCTGTTTTGTAACGGAAGTGTCCTGTATCAGCTCGTCCTTGTGTTTTTTGATAAGATCGTTATAGCTGAAACCGACCGCACGGCTGCCGATATTTGATTTTGTGTAGAGATAAAACAGCGTACCGAAAAACGATGTTGCTGAAATTATAAGTATCCAAGTCAGCTTTGCCGAGCTGTCCATGTCACTGTTGATAAGATATACTATCACACAGATTAAAAAGTCCCATACCGCCCAGTATCTTATAGATCAGTGCCGCAAAAAGCATTTCCGCTATCAAAAAACAAATTATACCCAAAAGCAGCAGCAACAGAACAATGCCTGTTCTGCTGAAAACGATACTCAGCAAACCTTTCTTATGCTTTTTCAGTAGGTTTAATTCTTCCATATCGACCTCTCTTTATGTAAACTGACTGTTATAAAGCGCTTCATATTTTCCGTGCAGAGCCATAAGCTCGTCATGGCTGCCGTGTTCCTTGATGTCCCTATTTTCCATATAAAGTATCATATCCGCATCAATAATCGTGGAAATCCTGTGTGCGATGACAAAGCTCGTTCTGCCCTTCATCAGCTTTGCCATTGCGTCCTGTATCTTCTTTTCGGTGTGGGTATCGACATTGCTTGTCGCTTCGTCAAGTATCATAATTTCAGGATCGGAAGCCATTGCTCTTGCAATGGCCAGCAGCTGCCGTTCGCCCTGTGAGATATTATCCCCCCTGAGAAAGCAACATATCATAGCCATCGGGGAGAGTTCTGATAAAACTGTCTGCACTTGCCGCCTTTGCTGCTTCATATATCTGCTTGTCGGTAATACGGTCATTACTGTACGCAAGATTATCTCTGATCTTTCCCTCAAAAAGCCATGTGTCCTGCAATACCATTCCGAAATGACTACGCAGCTCTGCCCTTGTCATGTTTTTGGTATTCACACCGTCAACAAGTATCTCGCCTGAACGCTGCCGAAGGGCATTTTCCCCGAAAACACGAAAAAGCAACCGAGAACGGCACTTACCACATAGCCTAAGTTGTTCACAAGCGTTGTCACGGGATTTATCACGCCCGAAAGTATTTCTACTTTAGCCGCCGTTTCTCGAAGGCTGCCGTTGAGTTTTGCAAACCGTTTTTTCGCACGTTCATGGTAGCCGAAAGCGGAAACTACGCTCGACCCCTTGTACATCTCCTCAATATAGCCGTTTATATTACCGATAAGATCCTGTTGTTTTGCAAAATGTTTACCGCTTGCCTTAATAACTCCGCCAACAAAAAGCAAGGAAAGCGGCACCATCGCCACAGCGATAAGCGTCAGCCATTTGCTGATAGTCAACATTTTTAACGGTTAAAATTGTTCAGTAGGTATAGACAAATTTTTCTTTTTGTGATATAATATATTTTGAAGTGTTATGTCGCATAAAGGAGAATAATTTATGTACAACGAACCTAAATCAAGAACGGTCAATAAAGCGAAACCGCCATATGAATTAAATAAATTTCCAAAATTTTTTATAGACACGCTTGGAAAAGAGTTAGTATATCTTATGGCTACTAAAGATTCTTACTCGTTGGAGGAAAATGAGTGGGAGCAGATATTTGCTAATTGTATTAATACAACATGGAAACCGTCTAACGTTGGATTAGACGATATCACACTTGGCAGTTGCTGCTAGGGCGCTAAGACGGTTATCGCATCGTCTAAAAATATACTTGATCAGAAGACAGTTAGGTTAATAAGCGGTCGTAACTCTCCGGCTTACTCCTTTAAAGAAGACAATATTCTTCATCAAGGCCCAAATTATATTGGATGTCTTGTGCTGAATATTTGGAACGAAAGGGTATCCGCCGTCAGACAAATATATAAGTTTGTTCGTACTGTGGTGTTGATAAAAGGTAAGACTTTTGATGAATTTATGGTGTTTGAAACCGATACCGTTCAATATGATTCAGAGTTATACGAATTTAAATGGAATAAGAAAAATAATTTAGAGGGACATAGCAAAGCTGATGGAAAACATTGTTTTACGTGGCAGCCGCACGGTTCGCAATTCACAATTATCGAGGAAATACTGTCTGACTACACGGCTATAAAAGTAAAAAAACCGGATAATCTTGATAAAAAACATGTGTTGGAAGCCATAGGTTATGATAAAAGTTGGATTACTTATCTTTCAAAATAATATGTGCGGTGATATTTAATGTCGGATATATTTGATAAATCTAAGCGTTCTGAAATAATGAAAAAAGTAAGATCAAAAAACAATAAGTCTACTGAATTAAAGCTAATTCAGATTTTTAAAGAAAATAATATACATGGATGGCGTCGCAATTATAAGGTCAAAGTACATTCGGATTTTGTATTTCTCAATAAAAAGATAGCTATATTTGTAGATGGATGCTTTTGGCACGGTCACAATTTTAGAAATACAAAACCGAAAGAAAATCAGGAATATTGGGATAAAAAACGAGAACGAAACATGAAGCACGACAAAGAAATTACCGAATACTTTGAAAATAGAGGATGGACGGTTATTCGTATTCGGGAGTGTGAGTTGAAGAATATAAACAGGCAAATAGTTTATGAAAAATTAAAATTGTTACAATAATTATAAACATTGTTTTCTAAATATTTTATACAGTTTTATGATTGGGTAGGTGAAGTTATAAAATGCCGGCACAAGTAATTGATTTGTTTTGCGGAGTAGGAGGGCTTACCAGAGGATTAATGGATGCTGGACTTAAAGTAATTGCAGGATTTGATATAGATGAAACATGCAGATATACATACGAGCATAACAATGGCATAGAGTATCGTTTGCAAGATATAAGAGAGGTTACTGGAGAAGAACTTTTAGAAATATATGGTGATAATGATAATATAAGAATATTGGTAGGATGTGCTCCATGTCAACCGTTTTCTCAAATGAGATTTAAATTGGGTGAGGCTAATGCCGCTGATGAAAAATACAATTTATTATTGGAATATGGACGGTTAATACAAGAAACACAGCCCACAATTATATCAATGGAAAACGTTCCACAGATTGAAGATACTAGTATTTTTACTGAATTTCTTTTAATACTGAATGAAATAGGTTACAACATGGATTATCATGTGGTATATTGTCCAGATTATGGCATTCCACAAACACGAAGAAGATTCGTTCTTGTCGGATCGCTTTTGGGTCCTATCCAAATAATCCCGCCAACACACAATCGAAACGATATTCATGTTAGAGATTATATATACAATTTACCTCCAATTGAAGCGGGTGAAACCGATCTAAACGACCCTTTACATCGTTCCGCAGGATTATCCGCTATCAATATTGAAAGGATACGATATTCCAAACCGGGTGGAACTTGGAGAGATTGGCCTGAACATTTAAGATGCAATTGTCATAAGAAAGAGAGTGGGAAAACATATTCTTCAGTTTATGGCAGAATGACATGGGATCAAATAGGACCAACTATAACAACACAATTTTACAATTATGGAACTGGAAGATATGGGCATCCTGAACAAAATAGAGCATTATCTTTAAGAGAGGGCGCCATCCTTCAAACATTTCCGCCTAATTATCAGTTTTTAGATCCTGAACATAAGAACAGCTTTAGCGATATTGCCAGACATATCGGAAATGCTGTACCAGTACGTTTGGGTGAAATCATAGGAATGTCAATTATAAATCATTTAAACGAATATGATATAGACGTATAAAGGAAGGATTTATCAATGATTCAAAAGGAATATAAGTTAAATATTAGTCCAAGAATCTTAGAACTTCTTGGTCCAAGTTTATATACAAATATTTATTACGTTATTGCTGAATTAATTGCAAATGCATATGATGCTGATGCTGAAAATGTATATATCATAATATCAAATGACTATATTGCTGTAGAAGATGATGGAGATGGTATGTCTTATAAAAATGGAGATGTTGATAAGTATTTAAACGTTGCAGCAATATCAAGATCGACAAAAGAAAATTCAACCACAAAAAATAAACAACGTCTAAAAATGGGAAGAAAGGGAGTAGGTAAATTAGCTGCTCTATCAATATCTGAAAAAGTATATGTAAAGACGGTTGCTAATGGCGAAAAATCTGGTTTTATATTATCTAGTCATATTGATGAATCTAGAAACTTGATACCTATACCAGATGAAGAAATTATTTTTGAAAGAGTCGAAAACAACGGTACAGCTATCGTAATGCAAAATCCTAAATATAAGTTTGTGAATACTCCCAAAACCATAAAGAAAAACATCATAAAGATTTTTCCAATGGTATGTGAAAATTTTAAAATACATATTATAAAAGGAAAAGAAGAAATTATCGCTGACGATTGGAACAAAGACACTATATGCGATCTTGCTGCATTAATTACAATCGGTGATGATTTCCATGCCATTGGTTCTCATTTTGTTACGCCATTTGAATCAAGAAAACAAGATTTAAAAAAGGCAATTGCAACAAAGGAATTTCCTATAACTATGATGAATAATTCACAACAAAAAAGAACATATACCGTTAAAATCAATGGTTGGATAGGAGTTTATAAGACCACTCGCGGAAGAAAAGCAGAAATTACAGATTTTCCAGATAATTTTATATCTCTTTACGCTAATAAAAAAATGGGCGAATTCAATATATTGCCAGTCGTTGGACAAAACAAATTGAATGAAGTATATGTTGTAGGTCAACTTCATATTGACATTTTTGAACTTACAGAATTACCTGACATGGCATTAAGTAATCGGCAAGGATATAAAACAGATGATCCAAGGTATCAAGTGGTTTTGGATTATGTCAGAAATGAATTATTACCAGATATACTAAATATGAGAAAACTTTATGTTGATTTAACCAAAGAGAAGAAAAAAGAGAATAAACTTAAAGAACAAAAGAAAAGAGAAGAAGATTTTAAAAAATCAGTAGATAAATTTAGGGAAAACACTTCAAGAAAAGCCGTTGATCGTATTTCGAAACAAATGGAAAATATAACAGAAAAGGATCAGGAAAAAATTAAAGGAATTTTAGATGATGAAATCAACAATAACAGTCCAGATATGGGAATAAAAAGTGTTATTGATTCTCAAAAAAAGAAAATACTAATAAGTCAAACTTATAGTGATAAGGATTTAGCTGATATAGTGTATGAAATGCTAAAATTTAATGGCGTTCCGGGAGAAGATATTATTTATACTAATTGTGACGATGAAGTTTCACGTATTCCTGAAGAATCTGGAATATATGATTATTTACGTGATTTTTTTGTGGAAAGCTATTCAACACAAAAAATTTATGTTTTATTTGTAACCAGTCATAACAGTAAAGTATCTTGGGGAGCACTAACCGAAGTCGGAGCTGCTTGGATAACACAAGTAGATCATAAAGTATTCAATATACATGATTTTAGACCAGAACATCCTCTTGACGATGAAAAACAATGGCATACAAGTTTTAGGGATCCAGATGGAAATTTATACATGTCATCGCTGAGCGCAGATATATTTTGCCAAAAAATCGAATTTGTTTGCAACCAATTAGGATATGCATTTAATTCTAGAGTTAGAAATAGGCAAAAATTAGACTCTCTTGTTATGGTGAAGAAATAAAAATTATCGGCTCTGCGAAAAAATCTCTGTAAATTAATCAACTGTGATAAAAAAGTTAGTTGGGAGTGGCATGAAAAATTTGCCGCTCCGATTTTTTACAGTATACAATGGATACTGTATTTTGTCAAGGTTCTTTTTGAAAATCAGCCGAGCCTGTCGGGGTACATGATTTCAAGCTCTCCCAGAACTCTGCCCCAGTTTCTCAGCGGCATAGTCCATTTTTTCGCTATTTCATGAGTTGCAAGATACAGTGCCTTCAGGAGCGCCGTATCGCTCGGAAATACGCTCCTCTGCTTGTTCAGACGGCGGTATCCGCTGTTAAGGCTTTCGATGGCGTTGGTGGTGTAAATGACCTTTCTCACATCAGCGGAAAACTTGAAGATCGGTGAGATCACATCCCAGTTTTTGTACCAGCTCTTCATTGCATTGGGATAATCACCTTCCCACTTCTCCGTCACACGGTCGAGCTGTTCAAGTGCAGCGTCCTCAGACGGCGCATGGTAAATTGTTTTCAGATAATTAGCAAATTCCTTCTTGTTCTTTTCACCCACGTATTTCAGCGTATTTCGCACCTGATGAACGATGCATCGCTGAAGCTCAGCCTGCGGAAATGCCGCTGATACGGCTTCTTTCATGCCTGTAAGTCCGTCTGCACAGATTACAAGAATATCCTTGACGCCACGATTTTTCAGCTCGTTAAGTACACTAAGCCAGTATTTTGCACTTTCGTTTTCTCCGATATGTATGGATAAAAC
>ULUJ01034754.1_pt1 | contig 18532 bp, 23 predicted proteins | sample 1958381 | NCBI WGS metagenome assembly ULUJ01 (sample SAMEA4835757, study PRJEB28245) | human gut metagenome | biome: gut microbiome; material: fecal sample | place: Denmark | collected 2008 | reverse complement strand
TCTCAATCTGTCTCGGAATAAATTTAAAACAGCTTCTAAATTTTTTCCCCGATTTCATAGGCTTCTTTCAAAACGGGTTTCCCTTCTATCTCTCCGACTTTCCATACCCCGGTTCCATAGATAATCCCTTTTTCACGAGCTCCTTCGAGGCAGTCGAGAAATCCTCGGAATCCGTCAATCGTACGTTCCATAGCCGGGATACTCGGTTCGGCGGCCGTTACGATGAAATAAAAATTTTTGTTTGTGATTTCTGTGTAACGGGCGCAACAACGGTCGATGAGGGTTTTCATCTGTGCACTCATCGTATAGAAATAGACGGGCGTTGCCATGACTATGACATCGGCGGCAATCATTTTTTCGATCACTTCGGCGGCATCGTCTTTTTGCGGACAAGGCTTGCCGTACATGCTACATATACCGCAACCTGTGCAGTAGTTTATGTGTTTGTCTTTTAGAAATATTTTTTCGACCGTGTGTCCGGCATCTTTACAGCCTTGTAGGAAAGCATCGCATAGGCGGTCGGAGTTGCCGCCTCGCCGCGGGCTTGAAGAAAGTATCAATACATTTTTGTTCATGTTTCTTTACCATTAGATTTGTGAGACAAAATTAGAAGGGAAATCGTAAGGGCTTTGTATATAGATTACAGATAGATATACCATTTTTACGGATTCGGAAGTTGAGGTATGAGACCTATTTGGAAAAGTATTAACTTTGTTTTCGTAAAACAGAGAATGACTGCGTTTCGTATGATTAAATATTTTTGAGAGTGTATTCTTTTTTTTGTGGAATTTTGAAAGACAAACGATTATGAACGAGATTTTGAAACTTGACAATATATTCCAATATAACGATATGATGGGACAAGAAACCTTGCACCCGTTAGTCAGCGTTGTCGATTTTTCGAAATGCAAGCCTATGCTGCATTCTCTTCAACGGTTTGGTTTTTATGCCGTTTTTTTGAAAGATGTGAAATGCGGGGATATTCGTTATGGTCGGAATTATTATGATTATCAAGAAGGAACGCTTGTTTTTCTGGCTCCGGGACAAGTCGTAGGGATTGTCAATAATGGAGAATATTTCCAGCCTAAGGGCTGGGCTCTTTTGTTCCACCCTGATTTGATACGGGGTACTTCGCTTGTACGCGAGATGAAGAACTATACTTTCTTTTCTTATGAATCGAATGAGGCGCTTCATTTGTCGGAACAGGAACGAAAAGTAATTCTCGATTGTTTTCATAATATAGAGTCGGAATTGCAACATGCTATCGATAAGCATAGCAAGACATTGATTGTAAATAATATAGAATTGTTCTTGAATTATTGCGTTCGGTTTTATGACCGACAATTTATTACTCGCAGCCATGTGAATAAAGATATTTTGACTCGCTTCGAGAATTTGTTGAACGATTATTTTCAATCGGAGAAACCTCAAATCATAGGGCTTCCGTCGGTTCAATATTGTGCCGATTCCTTGCATTTGTCTCCTAATTATTTTGGTGACTTGATTAAAAAAGAGACCGGAAATTCTGCACAGGAGTATATACAAGCTAAGTTGATCGGAGTAGCGAAAGACCGTATTTTCGATACCAGCCTTTCGGTCAGTGAAATTGCTTATAGCTTGGGATTCAAGTATCCACAACATTTCAGTCGTTTATTCAAGCAGAAAGTGGGTGTTACCCCTAATGAGTATCGCATGCGGAATTGATTTCCGGGATACTTTTTTATTGGAATTCGGTTGGAGGTTTTGAAATATTGATTTTGAGAATGGTTCGAAACAATTTGGACCTGTTTCTGAGCGAGGTTTTATTTACGTTTCTTTTTCCTTTTTCCTTTTTCCTTTGGGATTGCCGGGCGTCGTTGCCTTTATCATTTTAGGTAATTGATTTTTTACCGGTCGGACGAGGGGGATTCGATGGGTCGATGTTTCTTTGACAATTGCCAGAGGATTGACTATCGTTAGATTACAAGGGTCTTGTTTTTGGTCGTTGTCAGGTATGGAATCTATGTTTTCGTTATCGCTGCGTGCCGATTGCTGTGTTGCCGAAGAGGCTTGTGTCGTATCGTTATGTTTCTTTTTGGAATCATATTTACGGGCGTAACGTTCGAGCGTGTTGATACAGCTCATCAGGGCTTTTACCTCTTGGGGTTGCAAAAGGGGATCGAGTTCGAGGAGCTGTGTGTAATACTGTAACAACACTTGATTACGCAGCAGTTCTATTTGCATTCGGCTTGCCGATAGTTCTTGTTCAAATTGTTTTTCGAGATTTTCCATACCTTTGTTTTTGGAGCAAAAGTATGTGACGGTATGCACGATTTTATGGCATGATTGAACAAAGTTTGAAAAGAGCTCTTGTTTGTCAATTCTTTTCAACAGAGAGAAGAATGTATCAGGGGGTATTTGATATAGGTGGAATTGATGGGACTTAACTCCTCCGTCTTGCGGACACCTCCCCTATATTTTGCTATCGCAAAACACAGGGGAGGAGGTTAAAAAAGCACGCCGATAGTGTCATACTAATCTTTCGCTGTTCTAAGAGTTAGACAAGGAGTATTGCGGCTCTCTTTTGTCGTGTGATTTTTGCCGGTAAGATAAAAAGTATTCAATCTTCTCCCCTGTGTCGCAAAGCAATATTTGATTGTATATATTAACCCCCTCGCCCTACGGGCACTCCCCCTATATTTTGCTGCGCAAAACACAGGGGGAGAGGTTGAGACGTATTCCCTTTTCGTTTCTGTTCCGATTTTATATGCGAAACCCCGTAATGCTACGGGACACGGCAGGGGAGGAGGACAAACACGAACAATCCCCGTTAATTATCGACTGAGCCGTTTTGGCGGGGTGGACATTTTTGGTGTTTAAAATAAAAAAGGCTGTAAATCGTAAGATTAACAGCCTTATGCAGTACCCGAAGGGGGTGTAACACCGTGAAAAAATGATATTAAAATTTGAATGTAAGTGCAAGAAAATCAGATATAAAAATAATTTTGTATTATCTTATGTATTCAAATTTAAGATTATATTTTCATGTTTTTGGCTACCCTTTGGCTACCCAGAATAAAAAAATTCCTATATTTGCAAACAAAGGAATTTAAAAGAAATGGCTACTAAAAAAAAGTTGAGGAGCGATAATACATATATTATTAGTCAAGATACGACAGATAACCCCAAACTTGGGGCTAAGGTATTATCGGACGGTAGAGAAAGTTTGTTTCTCGATTATTATTTGGGGTATCAAAAAATATATAACGAAAAACTTGGCAGAGAAGTTATGAGGAAAGACCGGAAAAGGGAGCATTTGTCTTTGTACCTCTGGCAAGCACCGAGGACACCGATAGAGAGGCAACAGAATAAAGATACGTTGGAATTGGCAAAAAAGATAAGGTTTGAGAAGGGGCAGGAACTGTTAGAAATGACAGAAGGGTATAGACTTAAAAGCAATAGAAAAGTAAATTTTTTAGACTATTTCCAGACATATATAGATAATTACACTAAGAAAGATATTAGAATGGTCCGGATTGCATTTGGGCGGTTTGTCGATTTTCTTAATGAGACACCGGAATATAACAAGTATAAGGATATGATTAGGCCGGATCAGATTACTAAGGATATGATTCTATCCTTTTCAGAGTATTTGCAAAGCAGGAGTGTCGGGGAGGGGGCGAGAAGCCTATATGCACGTTTTAAGAAAGTGATAAAACATGCAGTCGAGCATGGTGTAATGCGGATAAATCCGTGTTCCGGGATTTCTATAAAAGTAGATGACAGCCAACTAAGGAAAGAAATACTATCACAGGAGGAGATGCAACTTTTGATAAGCACAAAACGGGAAAATGAGAATCCCAATATAAGAAGGGCATTTATTTTTTGTCTCTACTGCGGTTTGCGATTTTGTGATGTTAAAGAGCTTACATTTGCCGATGTGGACTATTCTAATAAGCTGTTGAGGTTTGAGCAGAACAAGACAAAAGGACATAGCACAAAAAGCGGAGTTGTTATACCTCTTAACGATAGTTTGTTAAAGTTGATAGGTATGCCGGCAAACTCCAATAGCAAGGACGATTTGATATTTCCTTTGCCGAGTTATGAAATGTGCTTAAAATCATTGAAACGTTGGGTAAAAAGAGCCGGAATCAATAAAAATATTAGTTGGCACTGTGCGAGGCATAGTTTTGCTGTAAATATCCTTAATAACGGAGCTAATATAAAGACGGTATCGAGTCTTTTGGGGCATAGTAGCCTACAAATGACAGAAAAGTATATGCACGCCATAGACAAGCTAAAACAGGACGCTATAAACAGCTTGCCGGAACTTGATATTTAATAAACTTATTTATACAGAACGATATGGAAAACAGGGAGTCAGAAGTTGATATGCAGCAGCTTTGCAAAGAGTATTATTCAAAGATTCTATTATTAGAAAAAAAAGGTTTTACACGTTGTTATTATAGGTTAGATGAAAATATAGTCTTTGTTAGAAGATTGTCTAAAATTGGATCAAAATTCTCGGATTTTGAAAATATAATCTTGGGGCAAATTCGCATTGAATATCAATTTGAACAGATAGAAAACAGCCCAATAGATTTAAAAACAAAGGCGGAAATTTTGTTTGCTATGAGTACAAAATCAAAGATGTATATAGAAAAGTATATAGATTATACGGGTTATGCATATATGAAATTTGGAATGCATGATCCTGTTAATGACTTGTATCATTATTTACAGGATATAAATACGAAAATTTATAAATGTTTGAGGAAAACAATGTGCCAAATAAGCATAATAAATGAGTATAGCAATTCAACTAAAATAACGGTTGATAAGGATAAGGATATTATGCTTATTGAGAACGAAGAATTAAAGGATATAATTGACATCGCATTTGATAAGGGGCTTATTGACAAAAATAACAATTGGTTAGCCACAAAACAATTACAAGATTACTTTTGCCAAGAGGTATCATCAAAATTGAATCTTTCAAAAAAATATTCAAACGGGAGTCCGACTACAAATTGGAACTTTTTTAAATTAAAATTTGGGTGGAAAAATTTAGGGAATGCAAGAAAAAGCTGGTTACAAATCAAGGGAATGGATGCACATGGTAGAGACGGAGATAATAATTTTTTACCACAAGGACATGATGTGGTAGATGATATTTTCAATGAATTGTGTTATACTTCCACAGAATAAACGTTAAAAATACTCTTATATACTGGTAGTAATAAGTAAGTTTTCTGTTTTTTTTGTGTGATTTTGGTTCAAAATGGCTGAACACACCGGTGTGTTACCGGTGTGTTTTTTTATTTCTTATACCCTATATCTTTGCCTTTGTGTTCAGAGGGATAGCGAGTGCAAGTCTATCTCAGAAGATTACAACGGGTAAAGACGGGCGAGCCTTGCACCTCAGCCCTGAAAGCCTTAATTCTCAAACCAAAAAAATATGAAAGAGAATACAAAGGAGGTTGCCGATTATATTGCGGCAAACATTATCGGTACTACAAAAACAGTATTGACAAGTGAAGAAGCAGCCCGGTACATGGGTATATCGATGAGTTATTTGTATAAGTTGACAATGGCTCGTAAAATCCCGCATTACAAAAGCCCAACCGGTAAAATGTGTTATTTTAACCGTTCCGAACTTGAACAATGGTTACAGAGTAATCGGGTATCTACCGACGATGAGGTCGGGCAAAAAGCGCAAGAATATTGCATGAAAGGGGGTGTAAAATGATAACCCCCAATATTATCTATTATGCCCGTTTGTCGTTGGAGAGAAACGGCAGTAAAACACCTAAGTATGTGATTACGGCGACCGCCGGCAACTATGCGCCAATGGAAAAATTAAAAGGCCGTGACGGTCGTGTATCTATGTTCCTCGTGCCTAAGACGAGTTACAAATCAAGTGCGCCACAGATGAGGCTACAAGCCAAAGACAGCCTAAATTTTACAGGATTGAAGGATTATTTTATGGACGGTAAAATGAGCGGTTATGCGTATGGCTATGCCCCGACGGTGCGAACATACACGGTAAAAGGGAAAGAAAAGCCTAACCCGCTATATGGGCATGAAAACGACGGCTTTCTGTTCATAATTCACCAAGACGAGACCGCCACATCGGAAGCAGAGAAAATCATACCGTCGGAAATAGAGCTTATAGTGTTGGAGGGTGCAAAAGTGCTCATACCCTCGTATTGCAAGCAGCTATGTATGGGCGGTTTTAATGAGATTCTTAGTTATTTAAGGAAACAATCAAATGTATTATAATTATACAAGGCGATGAAAAGAAATGCAAAAACAATAGAAGAAACGAGCAAATACAAAATAGTTGTCGAGAACAGATTTGATAACATACCGCTCACCTTTAAGATATGGAAAAATAAGAATCTGAAAGAGCTGAAAATAGACGACGGATTTGCGAGGGCTGTTGGGTTTAACTCACTGAAAGATATGAAGGATAAGGTGGGTGAGAGCACTATAAAATCTCTTGGATATTTCCCTGAATGGACGATTTTAGAGGAAGCGGATCCACTTAATAACATAGGGTTGAATTAGAACAACAAACCGGACAAATCAGACACTTAAAAAAAGGATATTGGAATGGCAAAAAAAGTGAAAAAGAAATCTTTCATTTTTAATGTTGAATGGCAAGAGATATTGCTCGATTATCCGTCGGAGGTCAGACTTGAAGTGTACGATGCAATTATTGAGTATGTTGCAATGGGGACAATTTCGGAGCTGAAACCTATGGCTAAAATGGCATTCTCCTTCATTAAAAAAGAAATAGATTACAATACGAATAAGTACAATGATATTGTAGCCAAGCGGAGCGAGGCCGGTAAAAAGGGAATGGCATCGAGGTATGTAAAGGGAAATACTGGAAACGGTGTAAAAACAACAAACGTAACAAATGATAACAAAACTAATAAATGCTGTCATGATGTAACAAACGTAACTGTATATGATAATGATAATGTATATGATAATGATTTAAAAGAAAATAATCATATACATGATTATGAAAGAAAGCAAGTTTCTTTCCCAACGATGTCAGAAGATTTTTTGAATTTCAATAACTGGTTAAAGGAAAATTGTCCCTTTGTTTTGAAGGTGGCAACTCAAATGACTGAGGAACAGTATAACAAAATTTTGGGAAAATACAGTAAAAAAGACCTTTGCGATGTCCTTGAAAACCTAAACAACTGGAAAGATTTTCCCAAAAAGAGAACATCGGTATATCGCAGTGTTATCGAAGAACTGAAAAAGAAAGGAGGAAATAATGGGACTGCACGAGGATTCAAGAATGCTGTATGATACCGAATGCGAGAAGTTGGTATTGGGTACTATCCTGTCAAAGCCCGGAGAGCTTGAAGAAGTCCGGGAAATATTAACGGCGGATTGTTTTTATAATAGCCGCCATAGGGATATTTACAAAGCTATTTTGTCGGTATGCGACAGAGGCGAAGAAGTAAGCATGATTTCCGTATTGCCGGAGCTTCAAAAATCCGGATCGGAAATAAGCCCTTTTGAGTTGTCGGAAATATCCGGCCATATATCCGTGGATAACCTGTACCAATACGCAGCACGTTTATACGACCTTTCCCGGCGTAGAATGTTCTGGAAAATCGGGCAGTACCTCATCAAGGCCGGGACGGAGGAAAGCGAGGATATAGCCGACGTACTGAATCATGCAAAAAACAAATTGGATTCTGTTTTTGAAGATTCAACCGTGGAAATATACAAAGTCCGAGATACCATAAGACAGCTTTACGAGCAAATTAACAAGAACATCAGCAACAACCACGGGATAACGGGAGATAAGACGGGGTTCTATCAGCTCGACGATAAGGGAGGGCTTCAAGGTTCCGACCTCATCATAATAGCGGGCGAGACCTCGCAAGGGAAAACCTCTCTTGCAACCTCGATAGCCTTACATGCTTCTGTTTCGGGTGGTAGAGTCGCTTTTTATTCCCTTGAAATGACAAAGTTGCAACTAACCGCCCGCCTCGCAGCAATGGAAAGCGGAGTTCCCTCGACCCAGATATTATACAGAAAGTTGTCAAGCAACCAAATAACCGATGTCGATCGAGGGGTATCTAAATTCATGAACGCAGAATTATATTTTGACGACAGAAGCAACAGCAACATAGACGCCATAATCAACTCTATACGGTCGATGAGGCGTAAATACAACATTACCGGAGCCGTAATAGATTATATCCAGATTCTCAACGTCAACATGAAAGGAGCCAACAAGGAGCAGCAAATGGGCGATGTGTCGAGAAGGCTTAAAAATCTGGCAAAGGATTTAGGGATTTGGATAATAGCCTTATCGCAGTTGAGCCGGGACAGGGCAAACCCTATACCGACAATACACCGTTTGAGAGATAGCGGGCAAATAGCAGAGGCGGCGGATTCCGTTATACTTGTTTACCGGCCGGAGCTAAACGAAACGACCAAAAAGATATACCCGGAACCTTTTTCCGATATAGACCCCAAAGGCACGGCGATGATAGACGTTTGCAAGGGTAGGAACACGGGAATAATCAAATTTATAGTCGGTTTTGACAGTCAAACCACAAAATTTTATCCTTTGTCGGAAATGCCGATGTTGGCAGACGGCAAAGAGGATAATATGCCGTGGTAATTAGATGAAGCTAAACAGTCGATATATTGAATCGACAAGTATAAAACAACAATCTAACTAAATTTACAAAAATGGAAAAAACGGTAAAATTTAAAATTAAAGCAGACGGCGAGAAGGTACTCGTCACTGCCGGGTGTTGTGTGTATGCACTAACCCCAAAAGAGACGGAAAACCTAATGTTGAGAACACGGGATTTGCTCAACAAGATGGGATCGGAAATAGAAGAGGTCTATATGGCTGGTAAGTTTGTGAGCGACGTAGCGGGTAAAGAGGAATTTTTGGTGTCGAGAGGAGATTTATACAACGCCTACATAGAAATGAAAAGAATGTTTAACTGTTTATAAACACAAGATTATGAGAAAAGAAGAAGTAAAAGTACTTGCACTGCAAGACGAGCTAAAAGAAGCGGAAAAAGAATGGGACAAGGCAATAAATGATGTTATGGCAGGGAAAGGTGAAGGTGTATTTGGTAACGAATACGACAAAGCCGAAAAAGAAGCCCGTGAAAAAGTAGAAAGAATAAAAAAGCGGCTGAGAGAGGCGATAGGCGAACGGGATGCATATACCGATGAGGAGATAGACGCTATCGCCGGGGTCATGAAGCCGGAGGAGTTATCCCCGGAAGAAGATGCTTTTTTGGATAATCTGGCCGGCACATTCGTCTAATAATTCCATACGGTAGCACTCTAAACGGGTGCTACCCTCAAATTTAGGAATATGGTTATTTGTGATAATTGCCAAAATAAGATCCCGGTTTTCAACGAGTACGACGGCTATACAGTCGTATGTGCCGCAAGAAACCAAACGATTTTGCCGGATCCGCTATGCAGCTACGAGATAGAAGAAGTTGTGCGGACTGGTAAATGTGAATTTTTCGACAATGGTGTAGGCGACAAAGAGCCGGACGACAACGCCAGAAAAGAAGGGAAAAAGAGAGGTTTTTTCTAAAATAGAATAAAATAAAAAAATGGGACGTCGAAAAAGAGCCGGACGGCGATGTTATAAAAGAAGAAAGAAAGATGTATTTTCTTTAAAATAGAAAAAATAGAAAAAAATGGGACGAAAAAAAGGCTGTTTAAAAACAGGAGGCCGCAAAAAAGGGACGCCCAACAAGGCGACCCAGACGGCAAAAGAGTGGATCGTACAAACGTTATCCGCTAATTGGGAGCAAATGAAATCAGATTTGAAAGTACTCGAACCCAAAGAGAGACTACAACTCTTATTTAAGTTATTGGAATATGTAGCTCCCAAACAAAGGGAAACTTCTAACAACATCAAGTTTGAAGATTTGACCGACGAGGAGATGGACGAACTTATCGATAAATTAACGAATGGCATTTCAGATGAAAATGAAACTAAATAGGGAGATAAGAATTGTCTTGTTAAAATGGCTAAAAAAAGGTGAACTCAACACGGGAGATTTACCGATAAAGGGCGAGGACGAGGAATGGGTGGAGGCTCTGAAAAACCTCACAAACCAATATAGAGAAGAAGAAAGGAGGCAAATAGATGAGAATACAAATTGATCGCCAAAAGCGCATTATCTTATTAAAATGGTTAAAGAACGGTGTAATTAACACGAGAGACTTAGAAGAGCTCAATAGCCAAGAGGATAATTTGTTTTTAGAGCTCATTAAGTCTTTGCCAGATAATGAAGATACAGAGCCGGAGACAGGAAAAAACGGCAAAATAGGCGTGTGAAGCTGCACGCAACCCCACGTAAGGACGCAGATAGGGGTATCGTTTAAGGCTATACCCCTATCTTTTTTTTGAAAAATGAAGCCAAATAAGGCGATTTAAGAGCGTTTCTTTCCTGTTTGGTATGATTTATCGTTTTCAAGGAGAAACCCCAGCAAATCGAAAAGAGATAAGCGAGAGAGATATTTATGATGTAATTAAATAGTATTTGTTATGGTGAAACGTGTAAAATACGGACATGTCAAAGTTGAGGACACCGGAACAATTATCCGTCTCCATATCGGGAATGTCTACCGTGATTTAAGCGTGTCATACGCTCGTATATTGGCGGGAATAATTAAGAATGCGGCCGATAGGCTCGAACAGAAGCGGAAAGGAGAGGAGAATGGCAAAGAGGATTGACCCGGCCGGATATGTCGTAAAATGTAACGAGATAATCAAGCGTCTTACTATTCGTGCTTTATCAGAACTCGGTGAAGAATGCGTGAATAGAGTGCGAGACCGTTCCGGCGATGAAAGTTGGTACGACCATACCGGAAACTTGCGTAGCTCGGTAGGATATATTGTGTTATATGAAGGAAAAGAAGCCCAAAGAGGAGGCTTTATGCCAACGTCCGCACCGGAAGGGAACGGAAGCAAAGGAAAACAAGAAGGACAAAATTATTTAGAAGAAACTTCAAAGACCGTTGCCGAAAGTTCCGATTTTTCGCTCGTTGTAGTCGCTGGAATGAATTATGCGGGGGTTGTAGAAGCGATGGATAATAAGGACGTACTTGCATCAGCGGAGTTATGGGCAAGGGGAAAATGGCCGGAAATAGAACGGAAATTAAAAACGAAGATTGAAGAAGAAATAGATAAACTTGAAATATTTTAAGGTATGGAAAAGATTTCACAAAAAATTAGTGATGTACTGGGCGATGTGCCGGTACGGTTTGAAGTAGACGGCAAAGAATATTGCATCTATCCCCCAACTTTGGGGCGGGAGCTTATTTTAGGTAGCTTGAAAAAACAGTTGAATATAGACCCGGAACGCGCAAAAAACGAACCGTTCGAGGAGGTTATAAAATTATGTGAGGAAAATAAGCACGTAGTATTGCGAATATTGGCATACAGTACAATACGAAGCAAAAGAGATATGTTTAATGAGGATTTACTAAAAGAACGGGAATCCGTTCTTAATAATGTTGATATAAAGGATTTGGCAACGCTCTTTTTTACGGTTATCACAAATACGGACTTGCAAGATTTTATTAAACATTTCGGCTTAGACAGGGAAATCGAAAATCGGAGAAAGATAGCCAAAGTTAGAAATAAGGATCATGTAGTAACATTTGGGGGAAATAGCATATTTGGGGGATTGATAGATTTTGCTTGTTCCCGTTATGGCTGGACTATGGACTATGTTGTATGGGGTATAAATCTTACTTCATTGCAAATGTTATTCTACGACCACACAGATAGCGTTTGTTTAACCAAAGAAGAATGGAAGGCGGCACATTTAAAGGAAGGAGGAGCCGTAATAAATGCCGATGACCCGGCAAACATGAAACTAATCAAAAGTATTTTCAAGGATTGACGACATTATAAACCAATAAAATAATAAGAAAGTATGTCAGGAATAAATTTTAAATTTACAGGAACGAATGACGATGTATTAAAGAAAATACATCAAATTCAAAATGAACTTTCAAAGGTATATAATAAGACTAACAACACTAAAATAGACCTCGGTAAAGACATCGATTTTTCGTTATTGGGAGAGAATTTTAAACGGCTGGACCAACAAAGCAGGGACGCATTTAACAAAATGTCTAAGGAAGCGCAACAATACACGAAAGACATACAGAGCAATATACTCGCTTTGCAGCAGGTAGAAAAGATGCAATCTGGATTAAATACACTCTACGAAGAGGGCAATATGGATTTGGATTCATATATTCAGTCACAAGCCCGATTAACTGTACTCCACGACGAACTCGCAAAAGCTATACAAGAGAATGAAGCTAATTTGAGAGCTGAAAGTGTAGCCGGAAAGATAGCAGAAGATTCTATTGCCGGGCTACATGCGAAAGTGCTACTACTTACTACCGACTACATGAACCTATCCAGAGCTCAAAGGGAGAGCTTAGAAGGGGCTGCACTACTGAAAAATTTGCAGGAGACCCAAACACAGCTAGACAATGCATCCTTGTCAATGAACAAATATGCGGCAGGAGCAAAAACCAGATTCGATGCTTTGGGATTCAGTGTCACACAAATTGCACGAGAACTTCCGGCACTGGCATTCGGTCCACAAATGTTTTTTTTAGCGATAAGTAATAACATAGGTCCATTTCAAGATGCCCTCTCGTCGGCTCGAAAAGAATACCAAATGCTAATGGAAGCCGGGAAAAGTGCCATACCTGTGTGGAAGCAGCTATTAAAATCTGTATTCAGTTTACAAACGGGGCTTTCTGTCGCAACTACTTTGCTTGTCGTGTATGGAGACAAGATTACGGAGTGGATCAGTACATTATTCCGAGCTTCTGCCGCTGTGGATAAAACAGCGACTAATGTACGGAATTTAAGCCGGGTTATGGACGAAGCCGCAAAACAATCGGCGGCGGAGCGTGTGGAGTTGGATATTTTATATAAAGCTACACAAGACCAAACCAGATCCTTAAAGGAGCGAAACGCAGCAGCAGACGAATTACAAAGGAAATATCCCGAATCTTTCAGTAATTTGACAAACGAGGCTATTCTAGCAGGGGATGCGGCTAATGCTTACCAAAATTTGACCGAAAACATATTGAAGGTTGCGCAGGCAAGAGCAGCAATGAAAATTGTAGAGGAGAATTACGGTAAAATGTATCAATTACAAAAGGCGATAAATGCGGATACTAATTGGCTTAATAGGAACAAGGAACGTACAAAGGCGGGAACTGCGACAGAAACAAAATACATGATAACGAGTCCCACAATGGGGGCAAAGGCGGAACCGGTTACGGCGTTAACGGCAGAAGCAAAAGAATACAATCGCAGGGCTAAGGCGTTGGAGAATAATACAAAAGCAATGAAAGATTTTGAAGATGCAAATAACGCAGTAATAAAATCTATCGATGTAGGTGCTTTTGCTCTTTCCAATGCAAACTCCACCGGATTGACTGACATAAACGCCTATACCGACCAGCTGAACAGGATTAAAGAACTCCGTAAAAAAAATGCAAGTGAACGAATACGACTTGATACGGATTTGGAGAACCAAGTAGAACAGGCTCGGATAAATGCGATGGAGGACGGCATAGACAAAGAAATGGCGCAACGTGAACTGAACAACAAAATAGAATTACAAGACATCGAAAGACAGAAGCAGGAATATATCCGTAAAATTACGGAGGCGCAAAGACAAATATTTGAAGCAGAGGAGAACGCCAAAGCCGCCAAAGATAAGAACTACAAGAAAAAGGCGTTTGACCCTTCCTCTGTCTCTGTTGATACATCGATGTTTGACAACATGTCAGAATACACCAAACAGAAGCAGGCCAACGAAACGGCAAATTATTATAACAATATTCTCGCCAAGTATCAAGACTATACAACAAAGCGTTTAAGCGTTACAAAGAAATACCAGAATGATTTAGCAAATCTGGAAAAAGCGGGAGGTACGGAGGAGCAAAAGGCTGAATTGTCCTATCAGCTAACGGAAGCATTAAACGCTATCGATAAAGAATTTGCCATGCGTGAAGTTTCTTTTCAGACGTGGGCAAATAGTATAACAAATATGAGTTTGGACGAACTGGAACGGTTGCTTACCGAAGCGGAACAGGAATTAGCACGCATGGAAAATGAAGGAGGGACAAACGGAAACGAACTTGCAGTGCAGCGTGCAAAGGTAACGGCAACGAAAGACCGAATCGCCAATATAAAAAGTAAAGAAAGCACATCGCCGGATAAACGAAGTATTAAAGAGTGGCAGGAGTTGTATAAAACTTTATCTAAGGTAGAAAGAGAGTTTGAAGAACTTGGAGATACAATAGGGGGCACGGTCGGTGAAATTATATCCGCAGCCGGAAGTATCTCCTCTTCTACGTTACAAATGATTGATGGTATTGTAACACTTGCAAATAGTTCTTCTACTGCCATGTCAGGAACGGCCGAAGCTGCATCTACGGCAATTCAGAATGTAGAAAAAGCCTCCGTAATACTGTCGATTGTAGGTGCAGCCTTGCAAGTAGCAACAAAAATAGTAAGCTTATTTAGACAAGAGTCGTCGTATGAAAAGTACGAAGAAGCAAAGGAGGTGTACGAGTCATATATAGATATATTGGATCAGATAATCGAGAAACAATTGGAATTGGCCGATTCGCTGGCGGGAGAAAACGCACAGGCTGCCTATGACAAAGCGATAGAATTATACAAGAAACAGGCAGATTCGGCACGGGTATTAGGAGCACAATATTACAAATCTAGGGAATCCGGGGAAAAATCGAAAGGGTATCAAGATTTTTACGGTATGTCCGCCGCCGGTTGGCAGCAAGCCGCATCCGCACTAGGTATATCTGCGCAAGAATTGGCTATGATGATGTCAAAAAACATGACTAACTTATTTAACCTTCCCGTTGAGCAATTAGAAAAACTAATGTCGGAAGCTCCTCTATTTATATCACAGCTGGATAGTGAAGCGCAAGAATACATAAAGCAGATTATCGAAGCGGAGAATAATATTAAATCGACGGCAGAGCGAGAGATGGAGAACGCCACAGGCATATCTTTTGAATCTTTCTCCGATGACATATTAGAGTCCTTGTATGATGTGGAGAAAGGAGCGGAGGACATTGCGGACGACATCGCAGACTATATGAGAAAAGCTCTCATTAAAGCCATGTATGTAAAGCAATATGAACCGGAAATGCGCAAATGGTATGAGATGTGGGCGGAGGCGACAAAAGACGGAGAAATCGACACGGAAGAACAGACCGCACTGGATAACCTAAAAAATTCAATTATTCAAGGAGCCGAAGCGGGAGCCGCCGCTATCAATGCACAATTTGGAACAGGTTCTACCACCGAACAAGAGTCGACAGCCGGAGGTTTTGAAACCATGTCACAAGATACAGCAACAGAATTAAACGGCCGGTTTACTGCGTTGCAGATAGCGGGAGAAGTGAGCAAGGAACAACTTGTTTTGTTGAATATGGTCACAAATTCACTACTTCAAATCAATCAAGCAGGATTTAATAATACGCTTATCCAAATGGTGCAAATAAATAGCTATTTGGAGGATATATATACCCTTCAAAGAAAGATGTTCGGACAACTCTCTGAAAAATTAAGTAGTATAGATAGAAATACTAAAAATTTATAGCTTGTATGTAAATCCCCGAAAATGGGGTATTTAAAAAAGCCCGCCCACACAATCCATGTGCAAGCGGGACTCCAATAGTGCTCAACCTCTCCGCCCGCTCAGACGGAGATACATTACAAATATAAGGATAATTGCATAAAAGTGTATGAAATTCATTCACTTTTTTAATTCCGTAAGATCTACGGATTTAAAACTAAGATTGTAACTTATTGTTTATCAGTTTGCGGGGATTTTCCCTTTCTAACAAATGGAATATTTTAATATAAAATGTTGCCGGCAAGCGGTAGAGTTTATAAATACACCTGTCGGAATTCCGAAAAACCTATAAATCAAATGTTTAATTATATACCTCATCAAAGATGTATTTTACATACCCCAAAAATGGTATATGTAAAAGCATAATATCCGGAAATTACGGCATGATTACGGCAAGGTAAAATATTTAAATACGCAGGCAGTTGCGTATTATCCGAATCACCGTTTAATCTCTCATTGATGAGGTATAAAAGAAGGGGGTAGCTGAATTTTCGGCATACCCCCTCAATTAAAAATATTATTTTATCAATCGATGTAATCCTCAATAATATTACATTTTTCCTTAAATTCTTCGATTATATTCAATTCTTCTTCATTCAGTCCTTTAATATTTATCCCGCATTTCTCACAGAAGAGAAAATCAATAGAGTTTTTATGCCCATTTTCACATATAAATTTTTTTTCGTTGCATTTAGAAAATAGTCCTCCTTTTACAGTCTCAATATTGCCAGTATTTGGAAGATTATCTAAATATTCCAATATCTTTTTCATACCTTGTAAATCATTTGCATCGTAATATTCTTTTGTCGCCGATAGCAAATGTATTCCAGTATGTAATTTTGATTTGATTATTTCGTAAATAGAATTGGAATCAAATAAATGAAATTCCTCAATCAAATCTCTTATTTTTTTATGTTCAAAATATTTGTAAACAAAAGGAATAATATGATTTGCAGGAATTACAGATATAATTCGTTTTATATTAGTTGCCTCTTTTATCTCATTAGCGTTATAATTGACATCTAAGGATATATACCTTTTTATAAGATCCTCTACAATTTCTATTTGAGGGTTTTCTAATAAAAATTCCACCCATTCCTCACATATTAGTGAAGATTTTTTTATTTGTGATACTATGTATCTTCGCTGAATTTCTTTTTGAAGATCTATTGATGAAATTTGAGAATGACAATCCACGGCTTTAATATCTTCATCATTTTTTTCTATAACACAAGCTGTTCCAGAAACAGATACCATAAACATAGATTTATCTTTGCTAGATATTTCGTCAAAATCAATCTTAAATCCAACAATGGCATTTGCCCCTAAGTTTATAGCTTTTTGTTTTAATTCTTCTGATGCTTCATTATATATAATTTGAAGTTTTCTTTTATATGAACCAGATCGCCCGCCGAAAAAGTCCGTAAACGATGCTACAAAATCAGAAAACACATTAGTACCTATTACAATATTTGAACATATTGTATCAATATATCTTTTTATAGGACAATTCTCTATTGTACCAGTTGTAGTTATAATAAATCTGTCTTTCATGGCTTAATCTTTTAACTCGGTTACCTTTAACTTGGTTCCACATTTAGGGCACGTTAAGACATTATTATCGCTATCTGTGCTCACTTCTTCCGGCGATGCAAATAGTTGCCACATCGGAACATTTAATGCTTTTGCAATTTTCTCATACGAAATAATGTTCGCCGTTCCATTTATTTGGCTTGATAATGTTACTCTACTTATACCTAATTTATCGGATAACTCGTTAATTGTTACCCCCTTTTCTTTGAGTAGTTCTTTTATTCGATTCATATCTAGTATTGTTATTTTTTTTACAAAAATACAACAATAATAAAAGTGTAAAATAAAGTACTTACAAATAAATGTTAAATGTAGTATTTTATTTATCATTTTATTTTGTAATGTAAAATAAAGTACTTACATTTGTATCAACAAAGTAAAACAAAAACAAACAAAGATATGAAAACGAAAATCAACAAATCGCAACTTTTCAAAATGGCATGGTCAATGTATAAACGCTCTATCTCGGTTCTCGGCCGTGAGTTCTGCCAGTCATTCAGTGCTTGTTTGAGGAATGCATGGTTTAAGATGAAAGCGGAAGCCCGCAAAGCCGAAAAAGAGGCTCGCCGGTTGATGAAAAAGTCGGAACCCGCACAAAAGCCCGAATCGGTTGTATTTGACGCAACAATGGAAAGAGGGATAACGGAGTATTACAGAAACCAAAGCGGGCGTTATTGCGGAGATTGATACACCAAATACACGTGCTCTTCCAAAACAGCATGAGACGGTAGCCCGGTCACTGGGGTAACAAAAGCCGGGCTACTTTAATAAATACCAACAAAATAAATAAAGATATGAGTACACGGAACAGAACACAGTTAAGCGAGATTATGAGCCTTGCATGGCAGTTTGTAAAACGCAACGGATATACGATGTCGGAGGCTCTCAAAACGGCATGGGCAAATATGAAGTTAAAAGTACAAATGAAACATCGGATCGTGCGGTTTTATTTCCGCAAGGTAGACGGGACGATAAGAGAGGCATACGGAACACTGAAAGAGTCTATACTACCGCCGACACAGGGCACAGGAAGAAAGGCAAATGAGACGTTGCAAACGTACTATGACACCGAGAGACAGGAATATCGCTCTTTTAAGCGGGCGAACTTGGTAGAAGTATGTAGTTAAAAGGGGTGGTTTATCCGCTCCGAGTTACCCTATCCCTAAATAGGGTGTTATTTGTTTGTTAAATTATAGACGGGGCAGCCGCTTGTGAAAGTA
>ULUJ01014925.1_pt1 | contig 18605 bp, 9 predicted proteins | sample 1958381 | NCBI WGS metagenome assembly ULUJ01 (sample SAMEA4835757, study PRJEB28245) | human gut metagenome | biome: gut microbiome; material: fecal sample | place: Denmark | collected 2008 | reverse complement strand
CGGACGCGTCGCCGGGGTACACCGCGCCGTCACGGGCGAACAGGTGCGCTTCGAGGTGGCGGAGGGCTTCGTCGCGCTCATCGGGTTCGCTTGGCAGCCACTTCCACTGCACGGGAATGCCGCGCTGACGCAGCCATCCGGTCAGCTCCGCCGCACTCCTGCGCTGGGAGGCGAAAACGTGCCCGTCGCTTGCAGTGTCCTTGTCCATCGTGAACGCAACGACCATGCGGGTGCATTCCGGTGCAGCGGTCGCCAGCAGGACGCACAGCGGCGTTGGCAGCATGTCAAACTGGTAGACAAACACGGCGGCATCGTGCATCAGCCCGCTTTCCGGCAGCCGTTCCACCAGCTCAAACTGCTGCGTCGGCTCATCCTGAAAGCGCTCGGCAATCAGCGCGTCATACGTCTGCCAAAGCAGCAGCAAATCATGCGCTTTTGCCTTCAGTGCGCCGGATGGCAGCTCCTCCGCATAGGTGGCAAATTCTTCGCTTGACAGCCCCGTGCGCTGGAAGTCCATCAGCAGCGTGGACAGCTTCTCCGGCAGCCCGGGTGACAGCGCGACGCGGCGATAATAGTGCAGTTCCTCCTGCTTCAGGGAAAGCGCCTGCGCCAGTGCCATCCGTCGCCCGCTTTCGTCCAGCGCGGCTTTGGGCGAATGGCCAGCGCTCTCCCGGATGCGCCGCCCCAGCCTGCGCGGCGACAGTACATCCAAATCCAGCAGCCCCGGCAGATGAAGCTGCTCCACCAGTTCTCGCTCGGCTTGCAGCGTGTACTGCTCCGGTACAAGCAACAGGACACGCTGACCAGCTTCACGGCATTGGCGGATTTCTTCAAACAGGCGGGACTGCGTCTGCCCGGCGCGGGCACCCCAGATTTCGACGGTGGTCATAAAATCCCCCTCACAAAGCGGCAAATGCGGTCAAATAGCGAATCGCCTCCGTATCATGGCGGCGGTTAAACCCATGCGCTCCGCCGTCAATCAAGTGCAGTTCTGCGTTCGCATACGCTTCCGCCGCCTTTTTCGCATAATCCGGCTTGACGATGCCGTCCGCCGTGCCGTGGACAATCAGCACCCGCCCGGTGTACGGCGTGATTTCGCGGAAAACGTCCATGTGCATGACGGCTTCGGGATAGCAGCGCCCCAGCGGCATCGGCCCGCAGTGAATCTTCTCCGGCAGATTTTGAGGGTCGAAGTGCGCCATCATCATGTGCCCCGCGCGCGCGTCGTCGGGGATGCAGAAGGCCGGGTAGAACAGCACGAGCCTGTCCACTGCATCCGGATGCTTCGCAGCGGTCAGCGCGGACACCATCCCGCCCTGCGAACAGCCCATCAGCAGCAGCGTATCGCTGGTATAGGGAAGCGACTGCGCATAGCGAATGACAGCTTCCAAATCCTGCACCTCGGTCAGCACCGACATGTCCGTCGTCGCGCCGTCACTCCGCACCAAGGGTGGAACGCTGCCGCCGCAGAAGTCGAAACAGTACGCACAGTAACCAATTTTCGCCAGCAACCTCGTGTACTGCCGGACGGTCTGCTGATTTGCCATAAAACCGTGGCAGACAATGGCAATCGGGAGCTTTTCGCCATTCGGACGGTACTCTGTGCCGCGGATGGTCAAATCACCGCGCATACAGGAGAACGTCTGACGACGGATGGGGGAGGAAGAAAACAGCATCGAAATCGCCTCACGGAAAATTGTTTCTTCTATTGTAGCATAGTCGCGCGAAAATGAAAAGATGGAAAACAAGACTTGAAGCGGCAGGGAGAAGCGTGTTATAATGGAGCGAACCCACAGAGAATGAAGGAGCATATACACGATGAGCAATTTCCGCCGACCGAAGCACCTGACCACCCGCCGAATGCAGGAAACGCGTCCGAATCCGCCGAAGGAACAGGCGAAAGCGCAGCGTCCGGCGCGCGAAATCCGCTGGAACTGTCCCGCAGCGGCAAAATGCGGCGGATGCCAGCTGACTCGCCTGTCCTACGCAGAGCAGCTGCAATGGAAGCAGCAGCGCGTGGCGGAACTGCTGGACGGAATCTGCGAAGTCCGCCCGATTCTGGGCATGGACGACCCGTTCCACTACCGCAACAAGGTTCATGCCGTGCTGTCAGTGGACAAGGCGGGCAAGCCCATCAGCGGCGTCTACGCCATGGGGACGCACCGCGTCGTGCCCGTGCGGCACTGCCTGATTGAGGATCGCCGCGCTGACCGCATCATCCAGACCATCGTCGCCATGCTGCCTGCCTACAAGCTGCGCATCTACAACGAGTACACGCACCGCGGCTTCCTACGCCATATCCTCATCCGCACGGGGCATGTGACGGGGCAGATTATGGTCGTGCTGGTCGCGACGAGCCTTGAATTTCCGGGCAAAAAGCATTTGTGCAGGAGCTGATTCAGCGCCACCCGGAAATCACGACCGTGGTGCTGAACTGCAATCAGCGCGAAACCAGCATGGTGCTGGGCACGAAGGAAATTACCCTCTATGGCGAAGGGTACATGGAGGACGAGCTGTGCGGAAAGCGCTTCCGCATCAGTCCGCAGAGCTTTTATCAGGTGAACGCGAAGCAATGCGAAGTCCTCTACCGAACGGCGATTGACGCGGCGCACCTGACAGGCGCGGAGACCCTGCTGGACGCCTACTGCGGTACGGGTACGATTGGCTTGTGCGCGTCGGACGGCTGCAAGCAGCTCATCGGCGTGGAGCTGAATGCCGATGCCATCCGCGATGCGAAGGAGAACGCCCGCCGCAACGGCGTGGAGAACGCGCGTTTCCTCTGCGACGACGCGGGGCGCTTCATGCAGAAGCTCGCCAAGGAGGGAAACGCGCCCGACGTGGTGATGATGGATCCGCCCCGCGCCGGCAGCGACCAGAAGTTCCTGCAAAGTCTGCTGATGCTGAAACCAAAGCGGGTTGTGTACGTTTCCTGCAACCCGGAGACCCTCGCAAGGGACTTGCGCGTGCTGGTGGACGGCGGATATCGGGCGGAATGGGCAACGCCAGTGGATATGTTTCCGGGGACGGAACATGTGGAGACGGTATGTGCATTGTCCAAACTTCAAGAGGGAAAAACATATCGAGATTGAAGCATTTGGGAATGATTTAACTTCAACATAAGGAAAACCCGAAGCAGCACTGGAAAGGTACTGCTTCGGGTTTTTAGTGTTTATCCTTATATGCTTCGCCCCATGCCCGCATGGAATCCAAAATGGGTTTCAGACTTTTGCCAAGTTCGGTCAGCGCATATTCCACCCTCGGCGGCACTTCGGGATAAACCGTGCGGGTGATGATACCATCGGCTTCCATCGAGCGCAGGCTGTCTGTCAGCACCTTTTGGCTGATTCCCTCCAAGTCCTTTTTCAGTTCATTGAACCGCCACGGACGGGCCAGCAGATTTCGTATGATAAGCAACTTCCACTTGCTTCCAATCAGCGCTACGGTAGTTGCTACCGGGCAAGCGGGCATTTCTTCTTTTGTCAGCATCGCAGCACCCCCAATAGTTCAAATTAGAATGTTACATCTAAATTATAATACAGTGCACTCTAATTTTCAAGCAGTTACTTTCAGATGAGCTGTGTTGCTTCTTGTGCCCCAGTAATCAATTTGTGCGTACTTGTGGCTGGGCATTGGTCTGTACCTGGAAAAGCAGAAGGACGGCAGCTGCATCAGGAATATGGTGTTTGCATTCCCTGTTCCAGTGAGCGGTCAGAAAGTGAAAGAACTTTCCTTGGAAAATGAAGCAACAGTCGAAATGGTATGCCTCTTAGTTCTGAGAAATCCAACGGCACATATCAACATGGATGTGGATGTGGACGAAATGGTGCAAAAAAGGCTCTTCACGGAATCTTGTTGGTTGCCCCAAGATTCCGCGAAGAACCAAGCGATGTGAGAATCACTCCGTAATGTAGGTGTACTGCATATTGTAATCCTTTGCGTACTGCTCAGCGGCGGAGTCCGGCAGGACTTCCAGGACAAGGTTCGGACAGTTATGGAAAGGGCTGTTAACGAAAGGCGAGTAGCCAAAACTCGTTAGCTTGCGAAGATTGCCCAGCAATGCAAGCGACTCGCATCCGGAGAAGGCAAATTGATCGACCCTTTCCAAACTGCCCAGATTCGGAATTGAGGTCAACTTTTTGCATTGGTTGAACCCGTATGATCCGATAATGGTTACGTTGCTCAAATCGCCGATGCTTACCAAAGAGGTGCAGCCATCAAACGTCTCAGAGGGAATCTCTTTCAGGCTGCTTAAATCACCGACGGTTTCCAGCGCAGTGCATCCCATGAAACACTGCATCCCAATTGATTCCAATTTAGGCATATTGCCGATTGATTTCAGCGCGATGCAGCCCCTAAAGACAGAACTTTCAATGCTTGTAACATTGCTTAAATCACCAATGCTGACAAGCGCTTTGCAGCCAAAGAATGCACTACTCCCAATGGCGGTTAGTTTGTCAGAACAGTCAACGCTGATTAACGATACACAGTGTGAGAAAACATCGTATTCCAAGCGCGTCAAGCTGTACAAATCATCAACATGCTCCAGTGCACTGCAGCCGCTAAAAGCACCTTGCCCGATAGTTTCCAAGTTGTGCAGGGAACCGATACTCTTCAGTGCAGTACAGCCCATAAATGCATACTGACCGATGCTGGTGATCTTGTCAAGTTCATCAACGTGTTCCAAGGCGCTGCAATTCACAAAACCGTTAGAATCAATGGATTCGACATTACTCATGTTGCCGACACGCACAAGCGAAGAGCAGCCTTCAAATGCGTAAGAATCAATCGAAGTTACGCTGCTCATGTTGCCTACGCTCTCTAATGCGGTGCAGAAGCCAAAGGTGGAATATCCGATGGATGTGACTTTGCTTAAATCGCCAATGGTTTTCAGCGCTTTGCAGCTATTGAAGGCACAAGTGCCGAGTGTTGTGACATTGGTCAGATTCCCGACGCTGGTTAAAGCGGTGCAGTCAGCGAATGCACTGCTGCCGATGCTATTCAGCCGGGGCAGTTCAGGAAGGCTGGTCAATGCTTTGCAATTAGAAAACGCATATTCGCCGATGGTGCGGACGTTGGACATGTCCCCGATACTCGCCAGCTTGCTGCAGCCATAGAATGCATCTTTCCCAATGCTGGTAGCGCTGCTTAAATCGCCGACTGAAAGAAGATCCTTCAAACAGTAGAACAGCTTGTCAGGAACAGCCTTCAAGCTGCGTAAATCGCCAACCGTGGTTAGCGCAGTGCAGCCATCAAAAACTTTCTCGCTGATGCTTGTCACACTGCTTAAATCACCAACGGTTTTCAGCGATTTGCAATTGCGGAATGTCTCTCGATTCAAGACGGTCAGCTTTTCCAAGCCGCTAATGCTGGTCAGTGATTCACAGCCGTAGAAGGCACCATACGCGATGCGCGTAACATTGCCGAGTTCCCCGATGCTTTGCAGGGAAGTACACTGCTTGAACGCATTTGCGCCGATGAAAGTAACGCTGCTGAGACTGCCGACGGTTTTCAGCGAAGTGCACTGATAGAAGGCGTTTTCGCCGATGGAAGTAACGCTGCTGAGATCTCCGATGCTTTCCAGTGACGCACAGGCATAGTCTTTTGACATGCCTTCGTCCGGAATCCAACGGCTGGAAACCCCAAAGGCAGAGTCGCCGATGCTTTCCAAATGGGGCATATCACCAACCCGAACCAAGGAGGTGCAGCCTACAAAAGCACTATTGCCAATACTTGTTACATTGCTCAAATGCTCCATGGATGTGAGCGATTCGCAATCTCTGAAAGCGTAAGCACCAATAGTGGTTACATTATCGGTGATATCAAGTGTTTCCAACGCATAGCATCTGGAGAATGCGTATACGCCAATGCTCGTCACATTCTCCAAACCTTCTACGCTTTGCAGATTGAAACAGCTGGCAAATGCGCTATCCGGAATGGCAGAGATGTTCGTTAGACCACTAATAGTGGTCATGGCGCAGGACTCGAAAGCACCGCTGCCGATGCTTGTTACGTTGCTTAAGCCCTCGATGCTTGCAAGAGAATTGCAACTGAAAAATGCTTCCGCCCCAATGTGGACGTCATTTCCTCCGATTTCAAGCGTATTCAACTGACAATCGTAGAAAGCCCATCTTCCAATCTTTTTAATATTGTCTAAGCTGCTGATTTCTTTGAGTGAAGTGCAATACCCAAAAGCCCAATCCCCAATTGTTGTGACATGCTGCAAACTTCCGATTTCTGCTAAAGACGCGCAGCTGAAAAAGGCTGAATCACCGATTTGTTCGACATTAGAAATGTCGCCAATACGCTTCAGTGAATCGCAATATTGTTCTGTTCCATCGTCCCAACTGATACTGTATGAAAAAGCAGACGAGCCGATACTTTTCAGATGGGGCATATCACCGAGCTGCGTCAGTGATTTGCAGCCTGCAAAAGCAGATTCGCCAATGCTCGTCAAAGAAGTCAAATCCCCAACATCTTGCAGTGAAATGCAGTTATAGAACGTGAAGTCGCTGAGATTTGTCACATTCTCCAGCCCCTGCAACTTTACCAGCGCCGTGCATCCATCGAATGCGTGCGCGCCAATCTCTGTCACGCTGCTGGGAATCGTGATCTCTTTCAGGCTCGTGCAGCCCGAGAAGGCGTAATCCCCGATGGCAGTTACAGAATCAGGAATTTTCACGCTGACAAGGCTCGTGCTGTTTGCAAACGCATATTCATCAATGCGTTTTACGTTTGCGGAAATTTCGTAAGTCGCGACATTTCCGCCGCTTGGAGCGTCCGCGCTGTCCGCCAGTGCGGGTAGGACCAGACAGCTTCCGATCAGCAGACTGGTCAGCGTAATCGTCAAAAGTTTCTTGGATTTCATGCGTATCAACCCCTTTCTCGATTTCCAGCATACAGCAATTTCAAGAAAAAGTCAATAGAAGAATCAAGAAAATTAAGGGAAAATACAGAAACTAAATCGAATGCTATGCCATGCACCGTCAAATCAATAAGGTGCTAATGCTATATTCAGAAGAAATTGTCAAGAAACGATTACCAATCATGTTGACAAGCTGGGAAAACCTGCGTATAATAAATATGGAAAACTGGCAGTTTGCAACAGGGAAAAAGCGGATGGAGGAGAATTGCACATGAAACGTTGGAAAGTCACATTCGGACTGTTCTTGCTTCTTTTTGCGCTGGCAACGACAGTTGCTTGCGCGGAGACAAAGGAAGCGAAAATGGATTGGAACGATCGGACTGTCATTTTTGCCCAGCCGGGGGAAACAATCCACTTTACTTATGATGTCCCAGAAGATTTCGTTGTGACAAAAGAGGAATGGCTGTGGTATTTCGCTTATACGGATGGTCACGGCTCTTTTGGCAGTGGTTCTAATGATGATGAATATGGTGCAACTCACTTTGAAAGCTACACTTATGAGCCAACAGGAATCCACGTCGAATGGGATGGAAAAGGAAGTATTTCACTTTCTGCAAATGAAATGGTGCGTATTCAACTGCGTTTAAATGGATATGAATATCTATATGCATATGTGCTTGTTGCTGACCCGGCAGAGTACTATACCTATGAGATTCAGAATGGGGAAGCGACGATTACAGGATATAATAAAGACCTTCTGCGCCGCAAAGTGCTTATTCCCCAGGAAATTGAAGGGTATCCGGTCACGACGATCGGCGACCGCGCGTTTTCTGATATGCCGTCGGGCATCGGCAAGGAATTTTACATTCCGGACAATGTAACCACCTTTGGTAAGGAAGCCTTTGCAGGCAGCGCCTATCTTGATGCGGTTCGGATGCCGCAGAAGCTGACGAAAATGGGCGAGGGCGTATTTGCGGCATGTTTACAAATGCACTTTTTGGAAATCCCTGATTCACTGACAGAAATTCCGGACGAAGCCTTTGTGAACTGCTGGGGCTATGGCGCTGGGAGAGGAGATTATAGTGTTGAGCAATGCATCGGCAAAAACGTGACCAAAATCGGTAAAAGCGCGTTCGCTGGATGCTGGAATATGGGGAGAGCTTGGGGAGATGCTCGTCTGCCTGAGAAACTCGAATCCATCGGGGAAGGCGCATTTCAGTATTGTTATAAAATTAAATCATTGGAAATTCCGGCTGGTGTGACAGTCATTCCGGACCGCACATTTCAGGGCTGCGAAAGACTGGAATCCATTCAGATTGATGGCGATATTACGATGATTGGTGCGGAAGCCTTTGACGGCTGTGTTGCGCTGACTTCGATGCCGCTGTCGAAGTCGCTGAACCTGATTGGCGCGGATGCATTCCGTGACTGCACGGCGCTGACGGATTTCCAGCTGGCAGAGGGAAACACGCATTTTCAGGTGCAGCAAGGTGCACTGATGACGGCGGATGGCACGCGGCTGCTGACTTATGCTGCCAGCGCACCGCAGCAAAGCTTTGTCATGCCGGAAACGCTGACACAGATTGATGATGGCGCACTCAAAAACCTGCGCTATCTGGAAACGCTGACTTTCTCGCCGATTTTCAGCGATTATCAGGCGGGCATGTTTGAAAATGCAACGGGCTTGAAGACGGTGAATTTCGGCGAAGGTACGCTGACGGCGATTCCTGACCGATTCTTCAAGGGCTGCACGTCGCTTGTTTCGCCCAATGCGTTCACGGGCGTGACGTCTGTTGGCGAATCGGCATTTGAAGGCTGCACGGCGGTGCAATCGCTGTCGTTTGATGATTCGCTGTCGAACATCGGCACAAAGGCGTTCCAGAACTGCACGGCACTGGAAAGCGTGCATATTCCGGACAGCGTAACGAGCCTGAGTGCAGCGGCGTTCCGGAATGACGTTTCCTTGACGGAATTCCAGATGCCGGAGCGCCTCCATACCGTCTCTGCGTCGGCGTTCAGCGGCTGCACGTCACTGAAAACGGTGACATGGAGCAAGTATCTGCAAACCATAGAAGCAAATGTGTTTGAAAATACGGCCCTGACGGAAATCATCTTCCCGGAGAGCCTGACCAGAATCGGTGCGTATGCGTTTGCGGGCATTGGCACGCTGGAAAGCATCGTCCTGCCGGAAAATGTGAACACGATTGGTTCGTCTGCTTTTTCTGGCACTGGGATTCAGACGCTGAAGCTGCCCAAGAGCGTCACGACGCTGGGCAACGGCGCATGGATGAACTGTGCCGCCCTGCGGGAAGTTCAGTGGGACGCCGCGTTGGCGAAAATCCCGGCGAACACGTTTGAACACTGCACTGCGCTGACCCAAATCGAGCTGCCGGACGGCATTGTGGAAATTGGCGCAAGGGCATTCAGCGGCAATGAAAGCCTAACCAATGTGACTTTGCCGCGCACGGTGCGGCGCATTGAAAGTGCCGCTTTTGAGGGATGCAGTGCGCTGACGGACATCCTGCTCTGGCCGGACGTGGAGGAAATCGCGGCGGATGCTTTTGCGAACTGCGAGAATCTGACCATCCGCGGCTGGAAGGGGTCTGCCGCTGAAAAAGCAGCCACGTCACAGGGCGTGAATTTTGCCGCGGCGGATCAGGAAATTTCCTACACGCTCAATGCCACGCAGGATGGCTATCTTGTCAGCGGCTGCGATGAAAACGCAGTGCTGCTGGTGCTTCCGGCTGTGCATAACGGGCTGCCCGTGGTCGGTACTGCGGAAAACGCCTTTGCAAACTGCAAGTACCTGCAAGAAGTGCGCGTGGAAGCGGAAAGTGTGTATTTGCAGGTTTGTGACGGCATCCTGATGGACGCGACAGGTAAAACGCTGCTGCTCTATCCGGCACGGCGCGCAGGAGCGGATTTGGTGATTGACGAAAACGTGACTGCCATTGCAGACTATGCGTTTGCCTATTGCCAACATCTGCGCAGTATCACCATTGGCACGCAGGTGGAGACGATTGGCGACCATGCGTTTGACGCGGTGAACGATGCCCTGTGCCTTGTTGTGCAGGATGGCAGCCCGGCGCAGCTGTGGGCGAGTGCGCACGGGGTGCGCTATGCCAGCGAAAGCACGTCGTTCTCCTACCGCCTTGAAGGGGACAAAGCTTACATCACGGGCTACACGGGTACACTGCCGGACGTGGTTGTGCCTGCGGTGATTGACGGCTATCCGGTCTATGCGATTGAAAACCTCCGCAGTCCGATTCTGACGCACGTTGTTGTCAGCGAAGGGATTGAAGTGATTGGGGACTCGGCATTTAAAGCGTATTTTGATTATGAGAAAGGCTACATTCGCACGCTTGTGAGCGTAAGTCTGCCGCAGAGCTTGAAAATCATTTCGGATGACGGTTTCTGGGGACAGGAAAACTTGCAGGAGATTACACTTGGCAGTGTGGTGGAAATTGGGCAATCGGCCTTTGGCAGCTGCACCATGCTGAAGCAAATTACACTGCCGGATACGCTGACAACGATTGGCTGGAGAGCGTTTGAATCTTCTGGCTTGACGTCGCTGACGATACCGGTCAATGTAACCAGCCTTGGAGACTCTTTCATCACAGACTGTTCAGCGCTGACATCGCTGTATGTAGCCGAAGGAAATCCAACCTATGAGATGGAGGACGGATTGCTTTACGACATTCCTGCAAAGACGCTGCGCTATGCTCTGCCGGATGTGTCGGGGGATGTAGTGATTCGTGACGGCACGGTGCGCATTGGCGACGATGTGTTTAAGGAACATGCGATAACATCTGTTCAACTGCCGGATTCTTTGCAGAAAATTGGGAATTGCGCATTCCAGTTCTGCAAGGAACTGAAGGAAATTACCTTCCCGGAAGGGCTGATAACGATAGATGGTTTGGCGTTTGCCTACTGTACACAACTGGAAAATGTTGTGCTGCCGGAAGGATTAAAGAGCTTGGGCGACAGCGCATTCCGCTCCTGCGATAGCTTAACAGAAATAACCGTGCCTGAAGGCATCACATTTATGTCGGGAACATTTGCAACCTGCTACTCTTTACGCACCGTGAATTTGCCGAGTGGTTTAACCCACATGATGAACGGCGTTGTGGAAGGATGTCGTTCACTGGAAACTCTACACTTGCCTGCTAAACTGGCGGACATCAGCGGCGAGTGGCCCAGCAAGCTGAAAACGATAACGACAGCGTTTGGTTCTGTGCGCTATGTATCCGAAGACGGTATCTTATATGATACGCAGGACAACAGCATCTTGTTTGTGAATGCGTCGATTACGGGAAATGTAACCGTTCGTGATGGCATCACGACAATTGGCGCAGGGGCGTTCAAGGGCAGAAAAGGCTTAACGAGCGTCACGCTGCCGGAAAGCTGCACTGTCATTGATTCTTATGCTTTTGAAAACTGCACAGCACTAACGGATATCAACTTCCCGGAAAAATTAGAGTTGATTGGACGAAATGCATTCTACAATTCCGGCATTACATCGCTGAAACTTTCGCAGCCGGGTCTTCACGTTGGGAGTTTTGCATTTACTGATTGCCATCAGCTGAAGTCTGTGGAAATCACATCGACGGACTTTGACTTGATGGAGTGGGCATTTGCAAGATGCGAAAATTTGGAGACAGTAATTCTGCCGCCGCAGGTTTTCCGCATGGAAGGCGGATGCTTCACGGAATGCACGTCCCTGACTACGGTCGTTTTGCCGAAGAACATCACGTTCGTGCATGGCTTTAAGGACTGTACGTCCCTGAAAACTATTGAAATTCCGGACAGTGTGACGAGCATCGGCTATGAAGCATTTGCAAACTGCAAGTTGCTGGAAAGTATTCATCTGCCGGATGGGGTAACGAACATTGGTGGACTTGCGTTTGCGCAATGCTATGCGCTGAAAGAAATCAATCTTCCGGATTCGCTGACCACGATCGGAGAAGAAGCATTCCGAGGAGTTCCGATTGCTGAAGTTGTCATCCCGGCAAATGTGACCGAAATCGCGGACTGGACATTCTATTATAATGGAGAACTCCGTTCGCTGACGCTCCCCGATGGCTTGAAGAAAATTGGCGCGAATGCTTTCTGTGGAGCGTCCAAGCTCCAATCGGTGGAACTGCCGGAAAGTTTGGAGGAAATAGGGGATGCCGCGTTCCGTGAGAGCGGGCTGACCTCGATTACCATTCCAGGTAATGTGAAGCGCCTTGGCGGCGCATTCATTTACTGCAAGAATTTGGAGAAGGTCTCCATTGCCCCCGGCGTTGAAACGATTGGTGCTGACGCGTTCTTGGAATGCTCGAAGCTGACGGAAGCAACGCTCGCCAGCACTGTTACGACCATCGAGAGCAGTGCGTTCTGCGGCTGCAAGGCGCTTCAAACCATTAACGGCGGTGCGCTCATTCAGTCCATTGGCGAACATGCCTTCACGAGCTGCGAAAACATTGAGGAAATCAATATTTCGCCGAATTTGACGGAAATTTCAGACTATGCATTTGATGGCTGCAAGAAACTGAAGCGCGTTTCGCCGTCGGCGGAGCAGAAGGGCGTTTCGCTGCCGCATGTGAAGTACATCGGCGAGCGGGCATTCAACGTCTGCAAAGTAATTCCGTCCTTCTCTCTGGGCGATTCGCTGGAAACGGTCGGGGATTATGCGTTTGCTTCCACGTCCGTTACGTCCATGTATTTCCCGGATACCGTGAAGCAAATCGGCATCAATCCGATGTGGATGAATTATGCCATTCTGTCCGTGCATTTGCCGAAATCACTGACGGAAATCCCGCAGGGGATGTTTGCGCAGGCCGCGCGGATACAGACGCTTACCATCCCGCAGGGTGTGCGCAGCATTGGCACACAGGCATTCCACGGCAATGTTGCTTTGGCAGCGCTGAAACTGCCGGATGGCTTGGAGCGCATCGGCGCAAATGCATTTGGAAACGCGATGCTGCTGCTGGAAATTCCGGCATCGGTTACGGAAATTGCGGATGATGCGTTCAGCGAAGCGGTTGTGGAATTCTACACGCCGTCGGGCAGCGCGGCGCATCAATACGCGCTGGCGCATCAGATTCCTGTGCATTTGGATGAGTCGATTCCGGCAGAATACCTCGGCACGGCTGACCAGCTGGCAGCCAAAATTGTCGCGCAGGTGATTACGGATGACATGACCGACTATCAGAAAGCAGAAGCGCTGGTAGACTGGATGCTCAGCGAAACAATGCTGTCAGACATGCTGCCGCACACATACAGCGGCAAAATGGTGCTTACTTTGCGTAAAGGTACGCGCTGGGGCTGGGCATTTGCATACAAAGCACTGCTGAACGCGGCAAATGTTACCAATGGTATCTACTTCAACGCGAAGGGCATTGTTGAGGGCGCGGGAATTGGGAATCAAACCTCAGTCTTTGTTTCGTATTTTGACGGCGATGCCGTGAATATGATTCAGATTGATGGGCAATGGTATTTCACGCATCCTGCCTTTGTGGAGCATTTCGGAAAGGCGAGATACTTCATGCTCAATCGAGAAACGTATCGCTTGTCGTTCGGGGATGATCCGAAAGTGAAAGACTGCGACAACTACGACCAGACCTTCCTCTATCAGGCGTACTCCAAGAATATTGAGGCGGAGGTTGTGGCGCAGGCATCTGCGTCCTTTACAGAGGGAAAGAAGCTGGTGTATGCGGAAGTTCAGCCGATTGAGGAGCTGATGGATGCGAGTTATGCGTATGTGCTGGATTTCGCGGGGCGGCACATGGATACGCTGGACTGGCAGAACGCACAGGGCGAATTTGAGCCGACTATCATTGGCACAAATAACGGCTATTGGCTCAGTGACGACCTGACGGGCGAGTATGCGCAAGTGACGGTGAATACGCAGACGCTCTATCCGTATGGCGCGGAAGTGCGGCTGGATGATCCGGAATACACGGCGATGCTGTGCGACTGGAATGTGGATGGCACGCTGACGCTGACGGAAGGCACCGAAGAAGCAAACGTGGCGCTGTTCACCATAGAAAGGGGAGAAGATATAGAAAAGAAACAGACCATTACTGGCAGAAAGGTCTATCATGCAACCTTCACCCCGAACCTGTGCCAGTACATTGACACGCTGGCACCGACGGAATTTGACTTGGTGCTGGAATGTCAACTGCCGCGCATCCTGGATGTTTCGGAGCTGGTGGACAACAAGCTGACGCTGACGCTTTCGGATTCGCACATTTTCCCGGAGAATGCGCAGCTGGATTTGATTTTCTGGCCGCAAGACGGCATATCGAGTGCTCCTATAACGCACTTCTATGTGGAGGATCGTGCAGAACTTTACCCGGACGGCAAGCGCGAAATTACGCTTGACCTCTCGGCGCTTCGCTGCGACCTGGGATATGCTCTCTACATTGCGCAGACAGCGGACAACTATGTGGAATCGGAACAAAGTTATGTTACGAGCCGCATCGACATACCGCATACGCCGTACATTGAGACGGTACGGCCTGCAACACCGACGGAAGACGGTCTGGTGAGTGCAACAGTCTGCCGGATTTGCGATACATGGCTGGGCAATGGGTATGCAATTGCGTCGGATCACATTCTGCAGCTGCCTGCGAATTTGAAGGCAATCGAGGAAGAAGCATTTGCCGGCATGTGGCAGGTGCAGCAGGTGAATATTCCGGAGGGCGTTACTGCGATTGGAAAGCGCGCCTTTGCAGACTGTACGCTACTGCGGCTGGTCATTATCCCGAACAGTGTGCAAACGCTGGCGGATGATGCCTTCAGCGGCTGCCATCCGGTGATTCTCTGCGATGCGGAAAATCAGCAGGTGATTGACTGGGCAAATGCACAGGGATTGATGGTCGTTTTCAAGGAAAGCAAATAATACATTCCTTTGGCTGCTTCGGGGACACAGCTTCTCCGAAGCAGCCCCTTTTCTTTTCAAAAAAATCTCGAAACGGGATTGACAAAATGGGCTTGATACACTATAATAGAGACAAGGTTGAGCGTTAAACCTAACGAAAATACGCCATGAACTCGTGAAGGAGGTTTTCCCATGAGAGGGTCGATGAAATTGGTTTCCATGCTGCTGGTGCTGTGCCTGATGCTGGGCGCGCTGCCGCTGGCGATGGCGGAAGAGGTCGTTGATGCGGACTTGACCTGCACGATTACGCTGGGTAACTGGCCCGCGGATACGGCGGCGGAAGCGGAAAAGGCGCTCTTTGAGAGCTATCGCGAAACGATGAAGAAGCAGTACCCGAACGTGACGCTGGTGCCGGATTACTACTCCTACACCCTGAGCAGCTACGTTCCGATGGCGAAGGGCGGCACGGCGCCGAGCATCTTCCAGCCGCCGTTTACCGACCCGCAGTTGCTGATCAGCCAGCATCTGGTCGGCGACGTGACCGATGCGCTGGAGCGCGCGGGCGTGCTGAATGAGTTCAGCCCGTCGTACCTCGAAATGCTGTCCGACGAGAACGGCCGCATCTACGGTCTGCCGCGCGACGGCTATGTGCTGGGTATGCACATCAATGTCGCCCTGTTCCGCGAGGCGGGGCTGGTGGACGAGGAAGGTCTGCCGATTTACCCCAAGACCTTGCAGGAAGTGGCGGAATACGGTCAGATTATCCGCGAAAAGACGGGCAAGGCGGGGCTGGTATTCCCGGCGAGCGAGACGTATGGCGGCTGGCTGTTCACCAATATCGCGTGGAACTTCGGCTGCGTGGGCGAAAACGCGCTGGAATATCAGGATGAAGACGGGCGCTGGGTGTGCAACTTCACATCCGACGAGTGCGTGGCGGCGATGGAGTACATCCGCGACCTGCGCTGGAAGTACAACATCCTCAATGCCGACGCGACCACGACCGACTGGGCGGGCGCGCATTCTCTGCTGGGCACGGGCGAAGCGGCGATGAACTTCGCGGCGGATGACTCGGTTGACCAGCCGACCTCCAACAAGGGTCTGCCGGTGGAGGACTTCGCGCTGATTCCGTTCCCGGCGGGCGACGCGGGACGCTATGCGCTGGCGGGCGGCACCTGCTACATGTTCGCGCCGAACATTACCGATGATCAGGCGACGGCGCTGATGGCATACCTGACCGTGCTGGGCAAGATGCCCTACCTGAATGACCAGATTATCGAGGGGATGCGCGCGGACTATGCTGCCAAGCGCGACCGCGGCGCACCAGTTCTGCCCGCCATCAGCGCGTGGAACGATGAGGACTACAACGCGGCGAAGCAGGCGATTATTGACGAATACTGCAATGTCGATATGCGCTTGTATAACGACTTCTTCGATTCCATCACGCAGGGCACGATTACGCTGCGCTCGGAAGAACCCGTCTTTGCGCAGCAGCTGTATCGCGAGCTGACCGCAGTCATTCAGCGCGTCATCACCCGCGAGGGCGCGGATGTGCGCAAGGCGCTGCAGAAGGCGCAGGATTCCTTCCAGGAGTATCTGGATGATGAAATCAATGATTATTAATTTCTGATTCTGCATGGCATTGCACTGTTTGTTGCAGAGGGTTTCGCCTCTGCGGAGGCGACCAAAGGGCTTTCCGATCGCCCTTTGGAAACCTTCGGCGCCGCTGCACTTTGGGTTAGCCCTTGTTGGTGACGAGCGAAAGTCAATGCGGACGGGGCAGTGCGGTGCCATCGGGCAATTATTGCTAATTGCTAATTCCTCATTTCTAATTGGAAAAAAGAACACCGGCGGAGGAGAACCGATGCCGGTTTCTTTTACACAAAAATCGCTCAAATCTTCGCGGAGGAACGCCTATGAGCAGAAAAAAGGCGCAAGTCGGCTTGCGCGCACGGACGGTTGACCACCTCAATGCTTGGCTGATTATGCTGCCGAGCCTCGTGCTGATGCTGTTCTTTGTCTGGGAACCGCTGTTCGAAAGCGTGGTGATGAGCCTGTATAAGACGCGCAACATCGAACTGGTGAACTTCATCGGCTTCAAAAATTACATCAGCGTCATGAGCAAAGATGACTTCCTGCAGGCGCTGACGAACACGTTCTCGTACACGTTCTGGTCGCTGCTGCTGGGCTTCTTTCTGCCGATGGTGCTGGCGCTGCTGATTGGGGAGACCGTGCGGAGCAAGAGCTTCTTCCGCACGGTGGCGTATCTGCCGAATATGCTGCCCGGTCTGGCGGTCGTCATCCTCTGGTCGGCGTTCTTCTCCGGCGAGAAGTCCGGCGTGCTGAACATCCTGCTCAGCCACTTGGGCATTGCGCCGCAGACGTACCTGACGCGCTCGGAGTGGGTCATCCCCATCATCATCCTGATTGCGACGTGGAAGGGCGCGGGCGCGACGGCGCTGATTTACATGGCGGGCATGTCCAGTGTCAGCCCGGAGCTGTACGAAGCGGCGGCGATTGACGGTGCGGGCATCTGGCAGCGCATCATCCACATCATGATTCCTGCCATCAAGAAGCTCGCGGGTACGCTGCTGATTCTGCAAATCATCTCCGTGTTCCAGATTATGTATGAACCGATGGTGCTGACGAAGGGCGGCCCGGATAATGCGTCCCTGTCGCTGATGCAGCTGATGTGGCAGTACGCGTTCGGCGGCTCGATGAACTATGGCAAGGCATCTGCCGTCGCGGTGATTGTCACGCTGATTTTGCTCGTCATGACGGCGATTTACTCCTACTTCGACCGCAAAGAATCCGACTGGGATTAAGGAGGGAGAACGCATATGGCAAAAGCACAGCGCACCGGCGTCATCCGGGACTACGATATGCACTCCGCGTCCGTCCGGGTTGGGTATGGGTTCATCATCTTCTTCTGCCTGATTATGACGGTCATCGCGGTTTTCCCGATTATCTGGGTTGTGCTGGCGGGCTTCAAGGACTTGAAGGAGTTCATGTCGTCCGCCAAGCTGCTCCCGGAAGTGTTCGATTTCTCCCTTTTCGCGAAAACGTGGTCGCAGCTGGGCATTGCGCAGAACTACCTTAACTCGCTGATTTCCGTCGCGGGCAGCGTCGTCTGCGCGATTGTGTTCAACGGTCTGCTGGGCTACGGGCTGGCGATTTTGAAACCCAAGGGCTACGGCATCGTCAAGAAGCTCGTCATGCTCTCCCTGCTCCTGCCGACGACCATCAGCATCGTGCCGCTGTTCATGAACATCCAGAAGCTGAACCTTGGCGGCTCGTTCATCCCGCTCTGGCTGAGCTATGGCGCGAACGCCATGTACGTTATCCTGTTCGTGCAGTTCTTTGAATCGCTGCCGACTTCCATCATCGAAGCAGGGCGGATTGATGGCTGCACGCAGCTTGAAACGTTCTTCTACATCGTCCTGCCGCTGTCCAAACCGATTTGCTCCGTGATTGCGATTTTCGCCATCAACGCCGCATGGTCGGACTTCCTCCTGCCGTATCTGGTGCTTCGCGGCAGCGCGCTGCAAACGGTGATGGTGCGCCTGTTCGTGTTCAGCACGGAACAGACCGTCAACGCCGACACGATGATGCGCTCCGTCGTTTTCTCAATGATTCCGCCCATCATCCTCTTCTTCATCTTCCAGAAGCAGCTGACCGAAAACGCCGTGTCTGTGGGCATCAAGGGGTAAATGCGAAGGGGTCAAGGGGGCGACCGCAGACTTCGTCTGTTTTCATTGCCCTCTGGAACTTGCTCAAAAGCCCACTAACGGAAGAAAAATCGACTTCCACCACCGAAAAAAGAGCTTCTATTTCTTTCTTATTTAGGGCAATCCCGCACAAAGAAAGAACAGCCAAAAG
>ULUJ01008432.1_pt1 | contig 18884 bp, 15 predicted proteins | sample 1958381 | NCBI WGS metagenome assembly ULUJ01 (sample SAMEA4835757, study PRJEB28245) | human gut metagenome | biome: gut microbiome; material: fecal sample | place: Denmark | collected 2008 | reverse complement strand
CCCCTGCCGTTATAAAAATATTTATATATGGGATCTGAAGCGGGTCTGCGGTTCATATGAGATGAATCTTACGATTGATGGTTTTCGCAGACTGAAAGAGATCGTAAGGAAGACCGGTACGAAGGTTTGCATCATACGCCGCAGTGGTCTTCCTTTTCTTTTACACAGATACCGTAAACGTCACATACTGCTGTCTGGTTTTCTTATCTGTGCCGGTCTGATCCTTTTTATGACACGTTTTATCTGGGGCATAGATATCAGTGGGAATCTCTCTTATACAGATGATACGCTGAAAAGATTCCTTTCGTCCGAAAACGTCAAAGACGGTATGAAAAAATCAGATGTAAACTGTAGAAAGATCGTGCAGGATTTCAGAAAAAAGTACGACAGGATCATATGGGTTTCCGCTTCCGTGGATGGATGCCGTCTGGTCATCCGGATAAAGGAAAATGAAGACGATTTTACGGACAGTTCAAAAACCAGTTCAGACAATAACGAAGAAGGAAAAGATATTATTGCAGATACGGACTGCACAATTGTAGATATTATAACGCGTACCGGCACTCCTATGGTACAGCGGGGGACAAAAGTGAAAAAAGGGGCTATCCTTGTGTCTGGTCAGATTCCAATCTGTAATGATGAAAAAGAGATTACCGGTTACAGATTGAAAAATGCAGATGCAGATATAACAGGAGAAAAAGCTATTACATATCAGAAAGAGTTAACCAGACAATATATACAGAAAAAATATTACCGTTCAAGATTTTACTTTCTCCAGAAAAGAAATTACGGAATCCGTCTTGGCAGGAATTATTTCACGACTGAATCTAAAAACAATCAATATCCGGTCTTCGAAAAACATGTAGTTCAGAAAAAATATCAGATTGCCAATGTAATTCCGGTGACATTAGAAAAAAGCACGATAACGCCTTACCGCCAAATGTATAAGAAGTATACCAAAGCAGATGCCAGAATGATATTATCGGCAGATTTTCAGGATTACTGTAAAGAATTGGAGAAAAAAGGGGTAGAAATTATCCAGAATGATGTTAAAATATACACAGGGTCTGAGACGTATTATGCAAAGGGAACACTAAAGATCAGATGTTCCGTTGGCAGAAAGATGCCGTCTGTACCGATTCCGATAGAAAATTCTTCGGAAGAAGAAACAAAGAATGGAGATTAATGCATGGGATTAATGGAAACAGTCATCGATATACCTGCAGAACATGAAGCGAATGTGTTCGGGCAGTTCGATGTATATGCAAAGAAAATAGAACGGGCTCTTCATGTAACACTGATCGCGAGAGGTGAAAGTGTAAAGATCATGGGAGATGCTCTGAAGGTGGAAAAAGCAAAAAAAGTGCTGGATCAGCTTGTTGAACTTTCCAAAAGAGGCAACACGATTCGGGAACAGAATGTAGATTATACACTGGCGCTTGTAATGGAAGACAGTGAAGAAAATGTTCTGGAGATCGATAAGGATATTATCTGCCATACATTACAGGGAAAGCCGATCAAACCCAAAACCCTTGGGCAGAAAAAATATGTAGATGCAATCCGCAAACAGATGATCGTCTTCGGACTTGGGCCTGCCGGCACCGGTAAGACATATCTTGCGATGGCAATGGCAATCACTGCATTTAAAAATAACGAAGTTGGAAGGATTATTCTGACACGTCCTGCAATCGAAGCAGGAGAAAAACTCGGATTCCTTCCGGGAGATCTTCAGAGTAAGATCGATCCGTACTTACGTCCACTTTATGATGCACTGTATCAGATCATGGGCGCAGAAAGTTTTATGAGGAATTCTGAAAAAGGTCTGATCGAAGTGGCACCGCTTGCTTATATGCGTGGGCGTACGCTTGATAATGCATTTATTATTCTGGATGAAGCTCAGAATACCACCCCGGCACAGATGAAGATGTTCCTTACACGAATCGGATTTGGCTCAAAAGTTGTCATTACAGGTGATGCAACACAGAAGGATCTGCCATCCGGTCAGGTATCGGGACTTGATGTGGCAACAAGAGTTGTAAAAGATATCGAAGATATCAGTATCTGCCACCTTACCAGCAAAGATGTTGTACGTCATCCGCTGGTACAAAGAATCGTAAAAGCATACGAAGATTATGAAAGCAAACACGAAAACCGTCGTGGAAATGATGCTAAATACAAAGGAAAAGATAAGAGGCGAAGATCATGACATTATATTTTGAAGAAGAAGGGGATGTGAAACTTCCACTTGAATGTGAAGCACTTGCAAAAAGAGTAGTAGAAGAAGCCCTGGATTATGTAGGCTGCCCTTATGAGGCAGAAGTAAACCTGCTCCTGACAGAAAATGCACAGATTCATGAGATGAATAAGGAATTCAGAGGAATCGACAGAGCAACTGATGTATTGTCTTTCCCTATGATCGATTATCCGGAACCCGGAACATTTGACTTTCTGGAAGAACAGGAAGATTGTTTCGATCCTGAAAGCGGAGAACTGACGCTTGGTGATATTGTGATATCAAAAGAGAAAGTTCTTGCACAGGCAGAAGAGTACGGACACAGTCCGATGCGAGAATATGCTTTTCTTATTGCGCATTCTGTGTTACACTTAACAGGTTATGACCATATGGAAGATGAAGAACGCCAGGTGATGGAACAAAAACAACGAGAGATTATGGAACGCCTGGATATTCTGAGATAACAATTGATCTTACTAATTTATACAAAATGATGGAGTTAAAGATGTATGTCTGAACAACGTAAAAAAAATGAGAAGAATTTCCTCGTACAGGGATCGATTCTGGCGATAGCAGGAGTTATCACAAAGCTGATCGGAGCATTTTACCGCATTCCGCTGCTTAATATTATCGGAACGGAAGGAAACGGATACTATTCCGTAGCGTTCTCAATCTATTCCGTGGCTTTGATGTTGACTTCTTACAGCCTCCCTTTGGCAGTATCAAAACTGGTATCCGCAAGAGTCGCCGTAGGAGAATACAAAAATGCGCATAAGATTTTTCGTGGAGCCATAACATTTGCATTGCTCGCCGGTGGTTTTGTAGCTCTGCTTGTATTCTTTGGAGCTGATTTTATTGCAACGACGATCATGCATCTGGATATGAGTGCATATGCGCTCCGTGTATTGGCACCGTGTATTCTGATCGTTGCATTACTTGGAGTTTTGAGAGGATTTTTTCAGGGAATCGGTTCCATGGTCCCGACTGCAATTTCACAGGTTATTGAACAGATCATAAATGCAGTTGTATCTATTGCGGGAGCCTATGTATTATTAAATGCAGGAAAAGCCGTAGGAAAAACGAGAGGTGACAAATCTTTCGGTCCGGCATTTGCCGCAGCCGGAGGAACACTTGGTACTGTTCTTGGAGCATTCAGTGCATTAGTATTTGTTGGTCTTGTATTTCTTGCATATAACAAAGTCTTCAAACGCAAAATGAGATGTGACCATTCGAAAAAACGCGAAAGCTATAAGACGGTATACAAAGTTCTGTTTGTAACGATCGCACCGGTTATTTTAAGTGCAACTGTATATAATATCAGTGACTTCGTAGATACGGCGCTTTTTAATAACGTAATGGCTGCACAGGGGTTCAGTAAAAAAGAATATGCAAGTCTTTTGGGAATCTTTCAGGGACAGTACAGTACAATGATCAATGTACCGCTTTCTATTTCCAGTGCACTGGCGGCATCTCTGGTGCCAAGTCTGGTTGCAACAGTACAGACTGGTAGCAGAAAACAGGTACATAATAAGATCAATACGGTAAGCCGTTTTAATATGGTGATCGCAATTCCATGTGCGGTTGGTTTTATTACGCTGGCAAAACCAATCCTGAATATGTTATATTTTACTCAGGATAATACAACGGCTGCACTGATGCTTCAGATGGGAGCTCTTTCGGTTGTATTCTTCTGTCTGTCAACTGTTACCAACTCTGTATTACAGGGCCTTGATGACATGATGACTCCGGTAAAGAATGCTGCAATTTCCCTGGTGATCCATATTGTGACATTGTTCCTGATGCTGGTAGTATTGAAATGGAATATCTATGCCGTAGTATTAAGTAAGATTATTTTCTCCGGAGCAATCTGTGTATTGAACGCAAAAGCACTGCGTGACAGGATTGGATATGTGCAGGAAAAGAAGAAGACTTTTGTAATCCCTGCACTGGCTTCACTGATCATGGGTGTGATCGCTGTTTTGGTCCACCTGATTTTCGAATTGTTCGCAGGCCCATATATTGCGACGATCATCGCACTTCTTGCAGCAGTGGTAACTTATGGTGTGGCTATTGTTGTACTTGGAGGAATTACAGAAGAAGAATTACTTGGCATGCCAAAAGGAGCTACCCTTGTGACATTATGCCGTAGATTACATTTGATAAAAGGGGAATACAAGTAAGTTATGAGACCAGTAAAAAAGATTGCACTGTTACACGATATATGCGGTGTAGGAAAAGCAGCCATGATGAATATGACACCTATCTTAAGTATGATGGGAATTGAAGCGTGTCCCATCCCGACTGTGTTGTTATCGACACATACCGGAGGTTATGGAACACCTGCCATATATCATGTACCCGGAGAATATATACGTACGTGTGCGGATCACTATAAGAAAGAAAACATTACATTTGACGCGATTTTTGTAGGATACCTTGGTAATGTTGACGTGATTGATTCTGTTATTTATTTTATCAGTCAATTTCCGGATACCAAAGTAATCCTTGACCCAATCATGGGTGATCACGGGAAATATTATTCTAATTTTGATGAATCTTACGGTACATCGATGAGAAGGCTTTTGCCTTATTCGGATGTAATTCTGCCAAATCTGACAGAAATGTATCTGCTCGCCGAAAAAGAGTATCAGATCACAGGGAATCACCGAAATGTCCTGCATCTGTGCGAAGAACTGCGCAAAATGGGTGCCAAAGATATGATCATCACCAGTGTTCCGAAAGATGATTGCAAAAAAGGTATCGTATTATATGAAGACGATGCATTTCTCTATATCGGGAACGGTGAAGTATTAAAAGAATTTCACGGAGCCGGTGACGCATTTGACGGAATGTTTCTTGCCAGACTCCTGCAGGGTAACACACTTCTGGAAAGTGTCCAGGCTTCTCATGCATTCGTATGTGCATGTATCAGAGAAAGTGAAAAGTATGATTATCCGGAGCGGGAGGGGCTTCTTATCGAAAAAACATTGAGAAAAATCGTATAAATACAATGTTATAAGCTAATACTGTACTCAAAAAGGAGTAATCACTATGAAAAATAAGTATGGTATTGGCTTTTTACTGTTTCTGATCCTTGTAGTATTTGGAATTACCTGTGCTTATCAGCTGAGCTTGAATAAAGGAAAGCGTGAAATCCAGGCCGAAATAAATGCGAAGGAACAGAAAGGAATGAACAACACTTCTGTGGCAGCAGACGGACAGGCTCTTAAAGACGACTGTTATTATCTGAAGGAATTAAATGGATATGTGGTTGTATATCTTAGTGATAAAAAGACGGTATATGAATATACAGATATTTCACTGGAGGGCCTTCCGGAAAATCTTCAAAAAGAAATTCAGAATGGAAAATATATAGAAACATCAGAAAACTTATATGGTTTTCTGGAAAATTATTCCAGTTAAACCTGAAACTTACAGAAAGGACAAAAGATAATGGATGATAAAAAAGTAGCAAGAATCAATGAATTATATCACAAATCAAAATCAGAAGGTCTGACACCGGAAGAACTAAAAGAACAGCAGATCTTGAGAAAAGAATATATAGATTCTTTTAAAAGGAACCTGCGTGGGCAGTTGAACAACATTTCTATAAAGGAAAAAGACGGAAGTATTACGAATTTAGGTGAGAAATTTGGAAGCAAAAAAGGAAATTAGACATAAGATCATCCGTCTCAGAAAAGAGATGGATCCACTTGTGTGGCAACAGGCAACCAACGACATTACCGAAAGAGTTATCAATCATCCGCGATTTTTAGAAGAGACCGATATATACTGTTATGCAAATTATAACGGAGAAGTGGGAACCTCTTCCATCATGGAGGAGGCCTGGAAGCTCGGAAAAAGTGTGTGGTTTCCAAGAATTGAGGGAAACGAAATGAATTTTTACCTGGTAGAAAGTAAAGATGACTTACAGCCGGGCGCATACGGGATTCTGGAACCAACCGGCGATCATATAGCAGACGGAGAAGACGGACTTTTGATCATGCCTGGAGTCGCTTTTGATGAAGAATGCCACAGGATTGGATATGGCGGCGGCTTTTATGACAAATATCTGGAAAAACATCCGAATCTGCATGCAGTTGCAATTGCATTCGAATTGCAGATGTACAGAGAACTTCCTTTTGAGGAACATGATATAAAGCCAGAGAAAGTTGTGACAGAAAAGCAGAGTTATCCGCTTGATACAGAAGAGAAAAGTCTTATATAACAAAAAGGAGTGAACAAAAGATGGCAAATGGGTTACCGAAAGATCCTATGCTGTTACTTAGTGTAGTCAATACAAAACTCAGAGATTATTATCACAATCTGGATGCTTTATGTGATGATATGAATGTAGAAAAAGAAGAAATTGTGAATACTTTAAAAACCATTGATTATGAATATGACGAAAACAGACATCAGTTTGTCTAAATCCATGATTACTAATTGATTCTAAAATAATACAAAGGAGCAAAAAGAATGCTTAATAATGTTAATTACGATATAGATATTACAAAAGAGCCGCCGGCGGATGATACTGCCCGTCAGTATTATTTCATCGAAAAGGCAAAGGCATATGTACAGCGTGAATCCGAAGAACTTGGTCGTCCGCTGACGTTCTGCGTTACAACCTTTGGTTGTCAGATGAACGCGAGAGACTCTGAAAAGCTTTGCGGAATCCTGGAAAAAATCGGTTACGTAGAAGCTGCGGAAGATGAGGCTGATTTTATCATCTTTAATACCTGTACAGTAAGAGAAAATGCCAATATGCGTGTCTACGGACGACTTGGCCAGTTAAAACCAAGAAAAAAGAAAAATCCTCATATGATGATCGGTCTTTGCGGATGCATGATGCAGGAACCGGAAGTCGTAGAAAAGTTAAAGACGAGTTATCGCTATGTAGATATTATTTTTGGAACGCATAATATTTTTAAATTTGCCGAACTCATCGTCACACGTTTCGAATCGCAGCGTATGGTGATCGATATCTGGAAAGATACCGATAAAATTGTTGAAAACCTTCCGAATGACCGTAAATTCTCCTTCAAATCCGGAGTAAATATCATGTTTGGATGTAATAACTTCTGCAGTTACTGTATCGTACCATATGTACGTGGAAGAGAAAGAAGTCGTGATCCTGAGGCGATCATATCCGAAATCCGCCAGCTTGTTGCAGATGGTGTTGTTGAGGTTATGCTGCTCGGCCAAAATGTCAATTCTTATGGTAAGAATCTGGAACATCCGATTACATTTGCCCAGCTTCTTGAAAGAATTGAACAGATCGAAGGACTGGAACGCATTCGCTTTATGACGTCTCATCCAAAGGATCTATCCGATGAACTGATCGAAGTCATGGGCAAATCCAAAAAGATCTGCAAACATCTGCATTTACCGGTACAATCCGGAAGCAGCAAGATTCTGAAGAAGATGAATCGTCATTATACAAAAGAACAGTATCTGGAACTGGTAGAAAAGATCAGAAGATCAGTACCGGATGTTTCTCTTACTACCGATATCATTGTTGGTTTCCCTGGTGAGACAGAAGAAGATTTTGAAGAGACAATGGATATCGTAAGAAAAGTCCGCTATGACAGTGCATTTACTTTTATCTATTCAAAACGTACCGGAACACCGGCTGCAGTTATGGAAGATCAGGTGCCTGAAGATGTGGTCAAAAATCGTTTTGACAGATTATTAAAAGAAGTTCATTCCATCGCATCAGAAGTATGCTCTGTTCATGAAGGAACTGTTCAGACAGCATTGATCGAATCAGTCAGTGAACACGATCCATCCATGGTGACCGGACGTTTAAGCAACAATCTGCTGGTACATATCAAGGGAGATAAAGGAATGATCGGACGTCTGGCAGATGTCAGACTGACTGAATGCAAAGGTTTCTATTATCTGGGAGAACTGGCAGAATAAATGTATTATAATTAATCATAAAAGCGCTCAAACTATGTAGTATCAACAAGATAGTGAGGGCGTTTTTATATGAAAAAAATCAGTGAGTATTTATTTTTATGGGGTATCGGAGGATGGATCTACTATTCGCTGGAAATCATCTTCCGTGGATTTTCACATTGGTCCATGTTTGTACTGGGCGGAATCTGTATGATGTTTTTCACGTACCAGGGAGAACTGGTACACTGGCAGGATGATTTTCTAAGACAGGTGCTGCGGTGCAGTATCTTTGTAACAGCAATGGAATTTATCACAGGTATCATTGTAAATAAATGGTTTGCACTTCATGTATGGGATTACAGCTGTATGCCATTTCAGTTATTCGGGCAGATTTGTCTGCCGTTTATGATATTGTTTGCCTGTCTTTGTGCTGTTGGGATCTATCTGAGTGCCAATATTCTGCATTTGTTATATGGAGAAGACAAACCACAGTTTGTGAGAAAAACTATCCTTTTAAATTCAAAATATAAATGCTATAATGAAATGTAAAAACAAAATGACAAGAGGAGAAGAAAAGTGGCAGAATTAACACCAATGATGCAGCAGTATATGCAGACGAAAAAAGAATATCCGGACTGCATCCTCTTTTATAGATTGGGAGACTTTTATGAGATGTTCTTTGATGATGCACTGACCGCATCCAAAGAACTGGAGATTACATTAACCGGAAAAAACTGTGGGCTCGAAGAACGTGCACCGATGTGTGGTGTGCCATATCATGCAGTAGACGGATACCTGAACCGACTGGTATCCAAAGGTTATAAAGTAGCAATCTGCGAACAGATGGAAGATCCGGCAACTGCAAAGGGACTGGTTAAAAGAGATGTTGTAAGAATCGTAACACCCGGAACCAACCTGGATACTCAGGCATTAGATGAGACAAAGAATAATTATATTATGTGTATCGCCTATGCATCAGATCATTACGGCGTATCAGTTGCCGATGTATCAACCGGCGAATACATGGTAACCGAGATCGAAAATTCAGAAAAATTATTTGATGAGATCTACAAATTCATGCCTTCAGAACTGATCTGCAATGAAGCGTTCTATATGAGTGGAATGGATTTTGAATTATTGAAAGAAAAACTTGGAATTACTGTATATTCTCTGGATTCCTGGTATTTTGATGATGCAATCTGTGAACGGATATTAAAGGAGCATTTCCATGCAGGGACAATTGAAGGATTGGGACTTGCCGACTATGACTGTGGCGTGATCGCAGCCGGCGCACTCATGCAGTATCTGGTAGAGACACAGAAAAGAGATTTATCACACATTTCTCATCTGACAATCTACGCAGCCGGAAAATATATGCTTCTGGATAGCTCGACGAGACGTAATCTGGAGTTGTGTGAAACACTGCGCGACAAGCAAAAACGTGGTTCCCTTCTCTGGGTACTGGATAAGACAAAGACCGCAATGGGCGCAAGAACATTACGCAAATACATTGAACAGCCGTTAATTGACAAAAATGCAATTGAAAAACGACTGGATGCCGTAGATGAACTGATGAAAAATGCGATTTCCAGAGAGGAGATCAGAGAATATCTTTCACCGGTTTACGATCTCGAACGACTGGTATGCAAAATCACATATCAATCTGCCAATCCAAGAGATCTGATCGCATTCCAGACTTCACTTGCCATGCTTCCACATATTAAGTGTATCTTAAGTGACATGCAGACACCGCTTTTAAAGGAACTGTATGAAGAGCTGGATACATTGGAAGATCTGTGCAAGCTGGTTAGTGATTCTATCAGGGAGGATCCACCGATCGCCATGAAAGAAGGCGGTATCATAAAAGATGGATATAATGCAGAAGTCGACAAACTCCGCAATGCCAAATCCGACGGGAAGGATTGGCTTGCCAAACTGGAAACAGATGAGCGGGAAAAGACAGGAATCAAGAATCTGCGTATCAAATACAACAAAGTATTTGGCTATTATCTGGAAGTTACCAATTCTTTTAAAGATCTGGTACCGGATTATTATACAAGAAAGCAGACTCTTGCCAATGCAGAGCGTTATATCATTCCGGAATTAAAAGAACTGGAAGACACGATTCTTGGTGCGGAAGATAAACTGTACGCACTGGAATACCAGCTTTATTCTGAAGTCAGAGATACGATTGGAAAAGAGGTCGTACGTATTCAGAAGACAGCCAAAGCTATTGCAAAATTAGATGCATTTGCCTCACTTGCACTGGTTGCGGAGCAGAATAATTACGTCAGACCGAAGATGAACGATAAAGGACTGATCGACATCAAAGACGGAAGACATCCGGTAGTAGAAAAGATGATTTCCAATGACATGTTTATTTGTAACGATACATATCTGAATGATAAAAAGGATCGTATTTCCATTATCACAGGGCCAAATATGGCCGGTAAATCAACCTACATGAGACAGACTGCGCTGATCGTCCTGATGGCGCAGATTGGTTCATTTGTTCCGGCTTCATCCGCTAACATCGGTGTGGTTGACCGCATCTTTACACGAGTGGGTGCATCAGATGACCTTGCAAGCGGCCAGAGTACTTTCATGGTCGAGATGACGGAAGTTGCTAATATTCTCCGTAATGCGACAAGTAAGAGTCTTCTGATCCTTGATGAGATCGGTCGCGGAACCAGTACTTTTGACGGTTTAAGCATTGCCTGGGCAGTGATCGAGTATATCAGCAACAGCAAATTGCTTGGGGCAAAGACGTTATTTGCAACACATTATCATGAACTGACTGAGCTTGAAGGAAAAATTGAAAATGTCAATAATTACTGCATTGCCGTAAAAGAAAAAGGTGATGATATCATTTTCCTGCGTAAGATAGTAAAAGGTGGTGCTGATAAGAGCTACGGAATTCAGGTCGCAAGACTTGCCGGAGTTCCGCAGTCAGTTACGGACAGGGCGAAAGAAATCGTAGAAGAACTGGTGCAGGCAGATGTAACCGGACGTATCAAGGACATTGAAGTGCAGGGACAGGAATCTTCCAAACAAAAAACAAAGCATTTTGATGAGGTAGATCTTGCCCAGATGTCATTATTTGATACCGTAAAAGACGACGACGTAATTAAGGAGATTAAGGATCTGGATCTAGCCAATCTGACTCCGATCGACGCATTAAATACATTATATCAGCTTCAGAACAAGCTGAAAAACAGGTGGTAAACGATGAGTAAAATTCAGGTGTTAGACCCGATTACAATTGATAAGATAGCAGCAGGAGAGGTCATTGAAAGACCTGCTTCTGTTGTAAAAGAACTGGTAGAAAATGCCATCGACGCAGGTGCTACGGCAATTGTGGTAGAGATAAAAGAGGGCGGGATTTCTTTTATGCGCATTACAGATAACGGATGCGGGATTGAACGGGATGACGTCCGTTCTGCATTCTTACGGCATTCAACGAGTAAAATCCGTTCTGTAGATGATCTGGTCCATATCGGTTCACTGGGCTTTCGCGGTGAAGCGTTATCCAGCATCTCTGCAGTTGCACAGGTAGAACTGATTACCAAGACCAGGGACCAGACCTTCGGAACTTTATATCGTATCGCAGGCGGCAAAGAGGAAGACCTTGAAGATACCGGAGCACCGGACGGAACGACATTTATTATAAGGCAGTTGTTCTATAATACTCCGGCCAGAAGAAAATTTTTAAAGACACCTATGACTGAAGCAAGTCATGTAGGAGATCTGATGACAAGACTTGCACTTTCGCATCCACACATTTCTTTTCAGTTTATCAACAACGGACAGTCGAAATTGCATACATCCGGCAACGGCAAACTCAAAGATGTGATCTACCATATCTATGGACGTGATATCGCAGCAAATCTTCTAAAAGCAGAATACGATGCAAAAGGCCTGAAAGTCACAGGATTTCTCGGGAAACCAATCATTTCCAGAGGAAACCGTAATTTTGAAAATTATTATGTCAATGGAAGATATGCCAAGAATAATATCATTTCCAGAGCCATTGAAGACGCATATAAAGATTTTACCATGCAGCACAAGTATCCGTTCGTAGTACTGCATATCGAGATTGATGGTGAACATGTAGACGTCAATGTACATCCAACTAAAATGGAACTGCGTTTTAATAACCAGCAGGAAGTATATAATGCCATCTACTCAGCGGTTGATCAGTGTCTTCACGAGAAAGAACTGATCCCGCATGTGGAGATGCCGGAACCAAAGCCGGTTGTTTCCAATACACCGGCATATGCGCCGAAACCAAAGACTGGATCTGTTTCTCAGACTCCGGCGGCGGTCCAGACAGGAGAAATATCAGGAATGACTGGTGGTGTAACATCCGCATCGATGCCGCAACGGAAAAAAGCAATTGTGCCGCCTCCGCAGGAGCGTGATCTGGAATACTTCATGTCCAGGATGAAAGAACGGGTTCTGGCAGAGCATGAAGAGAAGAAGAGAAGAGAAAAGATTGCAACAAAGCAAGCAGTACATACGACAGAAAATATAGCAGAAAATATTTCAGTAAAAGAAAGCCCGTCGTTTTCTTCTGCTTCAACACCTTCAAACGTAGCAGAAGAAAAAACACCTTACATGCAGAATGCATCCAGCAAATCAAAAATAACAATGTCGACGAATACAGACGAAACAACTAAACCAGAACCATCTCTTACGGAAACACCGAAACAGATGGAACTTTTTGAAGATCATCTGCTTACAAGAGAGGCCATGCAGAAATATAAAGTCGTTGGTCAGGTATTTGAAACCTACTGGCTGGTAGAATATGATAACAGCCTGTACATCATCGACCAGCATGCGGCGCACGAACGTGTTCTGTATGAAAAGACTTTAAAATCCATGAAAACCCGGGAATTCACCTCACAGATGATCAGCCCTCCTATCGTACTGAACTTAAGCATGCAGGAAGCAGAGCTTCTGAACACCTACATGGATCAATTTACAAGGATTGGATTCGAGATTGAGGAGTTTGGTCAGGATTCTTATGCCGTCCGCGCCGTACCAGATAATCTGTTCAGTATTGCAAAGAAAGAACTGCTGATCCAGATGTTGGACAGTCTTTCGGATGAAATTACCAGAAATCAGTCTCCGGATCTCATCGACGAAAAGATTGCTTCGATGTCATGCAAAGCTGCCGTAAAGGGCAACATGAAACTGTCGGTGCAGGAAGTAGATGCGCTGATCGGTGAACTGCTATCACTGGACAACCCGTATCACTGCCCACACGGAAGACCTACCATTATCGCAATGACAAAACGAGAACTGGAAAAGAAATTCAAGAGGATTGTATAAAATGAAGAAGAAACCATTAGTAGTACTAACAGGGCCTACGGCCGTTGGCAAAACAAAAGCCTCCATTGGACTTGCAAAAGCCATCGGAGGAGAAATCATTTCTGCTGACTCCATGCAGGTGTATGAATATATGGATATCGGTTCCGCGAAGATACGTCCAGAAGAGATGCAGGGGATTCCTCATTATCTGGTAGACGAATTAAAGCCATGGGACGAATTCCATGTAGTCCGTTTCCAGCAGATGGCAAAAAAAGCTATGGAACAAATCTACGCTAACGGTCACATTCCAATCATTGTAGGAGGGACCGGATTCTATATCCAGGCATTACTATATGACATTGATTTTACCAGTACTTCACAGGATGACAATTATCGTCAAGACCTGGAAAATCTGGCAAAAGAAAAAGGGGCGGAATATCTGCACAATATGTTACGCGAAATTGATCCAAAGTCCGCTGAAGATATTCATGCCAATAATATAAAACGTGTGATCCGTGCGCTTGAATATTATCATCAGACCGGTCAGAAAATGTCCAGACACAATGAAGAAGAGCGTCAGAAAGAGTCTCCGTATGAATTTGTTTATTTTGTTCTCAACGCACCAAGGGAACAGCTTTATCAGAGAATTGACCGACGTGTGGATCAGATGATGAGCGAAGGGCTTGTTGAAGAAGTAAAACGGCTGAAAGAGATGGGCTGTACCAAAGAGATGGTTTCAATGCAGGGATTAGGATACAAAGAAATACTGGCATATCTGGACGGAGAGTATGCTCTTGACGAAGCAGTATATACAATCAAACGCGATACCCGGCATTTCGCCAAGAGACAGCTTACCTGGTTCCGGCGTGAGCGGCAGGTCACATGGATCCAAAAAGAAAAATATGATTATGACGAAGAAAAAATCTTAGAAGCAATGATTTCACATCTGGAGGGAAAAATATGCTAAAGAAAAAACTGAGGGGTAAATCAAAGTTTTTGCGAAAAATGAATGAATTAATGGAAATTTATTCACGCAATCAGGATACAGCATTTGCATATCGCGAACTTCTCGGACTGGAACCGCTGATCAAGTACGAGGGAGAGAGGGCCATGTTCGATCTTAACAGAGCTTCGCTCTTATATGATATGGAAAGATACCGAGAAGCGGAAAATGTGCTTCGCCGCATTCCGTCCATCAATCCGACGTTTGATGCGATGTGCGAATCCCTGCGGTTTAAAATTTTAGATGCAAAATAAACAGATGATAAATTTTTCAGAAAGAAGGATAACAGACAATTATGATACCAATGAACACAATTTATAATGAAATGGGCATTCGTGAAACAGTCCTTTCATTTGGAAAAAATATAGAAAAAAATCTGAAAGACAGATTCGAAAAGATAGATGAGATTGCAGAATACAATCAGTTGAAAGTAATAAAAGCCATGCAGGACAACCGTGTCAGTGCCGGATGTTTTAATTATGCCAGCGGATATGGTTATGATGATCAGGGCAGAGATACACTTGAAAAAGTATATGCGTCTATTTTTCACACAGAAAGCGCACTTGTACGTCCGCAGATCACTTGCGGAACACATGCTCTGTCACTCGCACTTGCGGCAAATCTAAGACCCGGAGATGAACTTCTGGCACCTGCCGGAAAACCGTATGATACTTTGGAAGAAGTGATCGGTATCCGGCCGTCAAACGGTTCGCTTGCTGAATATGGCATCTCATATTCCCAGGTAGACCTTCTGGCAGATGGCACTTTTGATTATGAAAACATCAAAAAAGCAATCAATGATAAGACAAAAATGGTAGCAATCCAACGTTCCAAAGGTTACCAGACCAGGCCAAGTTTCTCCGTAAAGCAGATTGGAGAACTGATCACATTTGTAAAAGGGATCAAACCGGATCTTGTCTGTATGGTTGATAACTGTTATGGCGAATTCGTTGAAACAATTGAGCCAAGTGATGTCGGAGCAGATATGACCGTTGGATCTCTGATCAAAAATCCGGGCGGCGGTCTTGCTCCGATCGGTGGATATATTGCAGGACGTGAAGATTTAATTGATGCCTGCGGATATCGCCTGACTTCTCCTGGACTCGGAAGAGAAGTAGGCGCATCGCTTGGTGTGATGAAGGATTTCTATCAGGGATTATTCCTTGCGCCGACAGTATCTGCATCCGCATTAAAGGGCGCAATTTTTGCAGCAAATATTTATGAAAAACTTGGTTTCCCTGTAATTCCAAATGGGACAGAAAGCCGGCATGATATTATTCAGGCAGTAGAATTCGGAATTCCCGAAGGTGTAATTGAATTCTGCAAAGGAATTCAGGCGGCCGCTCCGGTGGATTCTTATGTTACACCTGAACCGTGGCCGATGCCTGGATATGATTCGGATGTTATTATGGCCGCCGGTGCATTTGTCCAGGGATCGTCTATTGAATTGAGTGCAGATGGTCCGATCAAGCCTCCATATGCGGTATATTTCCAGGGCGGACTTACCTGGCCACATGCAAAACTGGGAATTCTGATGTCTTTAGAATATCTGGTCCGCGCAGGAATCGTAACCTTATAAATTTATAAAAATCTATGCAGAAAAAGAGGATTTGCAGATGAAGAAAATAGCAGTCATTGGCGGCGGGGCTTCCGGTCTTGCAGCTGCGATTGCAGCCGCAAGATCAAACCCAAAAGTTCAGATTACGATATATGAGCAAAAAGATTCTGTCGGGAAAAAGATTCTCGCAACAGGAAACGGAAGGTGTAATCTGACGAACAAAGATATGAAATCTTCTTATTACCGCAGTGAAAATATTCCATTTGTTGAAGAAGTGTTAGAGCAGTTTGGGTATGAAGATACCATACGCTTTTTCTCATCTCTCGGACTTATGGTCAAAGAAAGAGGAAATTATGTCTATCCACATTCAGATCAGGCATCTACCGTTCTGGAATTATTAAAACTGGAACTTCACCGGCTTGGCATCAAAATTCTTACCGGTGTTCAGGTAACGGATATTACCCCGATATCGTCCGGCTTTATGATAAAGCTAAATACAGGAAAACAGAAAGCGGATGCTGTAATTCTGGCCTGTGGTGGAAAGGCCAGTTCAAAACTGGGATCTGATGGCAGCGGATACACATTGGCAAAGGGCCTGGGACATACAATGGTTCCCGTGGTTCCGGCGCTGGTACAGCTTAAGGTCAGGAAAAATCCATTTGCCAAAGCAGCCGGTGTCCGAACCGATGCTTCCGTAACCGCAATCTGTGACGGGAAAGCCATTGCTTCTGACCGCGGAGAATTACAGCTTACAGCGTATGGAATTTCCGGAATTCCTGTATTTCAAATCAGCCGCTATGTTGCGAAAGCTTTATATCTCAAGCAAAATGCAAAGGTTAAAATTGACTTTCTGCCTGAGATGTCAGAAAACGAATTTTTATCCTTTCTTTTAGAAAGAAAAGAAGGGCGGGAGCAAATGACCTGTGCGGATTATCTTCTTGGGATCTTCCACCAGAAACTAATACCGAGATTTTTAGAGCAGGCCCGCATCCGTATGCACACGCTGGTTCAAGAGTTGTCCGAAACGCAGTTCAAAAGCCTTGTGCAAGCGGTCAAGCAAAACGTAGTACTAATTGATACTACTAACGGTTTTGACAATGCACAAGTGTGTGCAGGAGGGATTTCCACTATAGAGCTTAGTGCCAGGACAATGGAATCCAGATATATAAAAGGCCTGTATCTTACAGGCGAACTTCTGGATGCAGATGGAATCTGCGGTGGTTATAATCTTCAATGGGCATGGGCAACCGGCTATCTGGCCGGCAAAGCAGCTGCGGATACGCAGTGATTTTTACAAAGATAACAAAAAGGAGTAAAACATGATACGGATCAATCAGTTAAAATTAAACATTGCACATACACAATCAGATCTGGAACGAAAGATTTTGAAAACGCTTCATATGAAAAAAGAATATCTTCAGGGATACAAGATCAGACGCCAGTCCATTGACGCACGTAAAAAGCCAGATCTTTATTATGTTTATTCCGTGGATGTCCTGGTAAAAGATGAGGCAAAAATCAAAAAAAGCATCAAGAGTAATCAGATTCAATTTCAGGCGAAAGAAGATGCTTATAACTTTCCTGCAAACGGAACCAGAGAGTTCAAGCACCGTCCTGTTATCATCGGAACCGGACCTGCGGGACTATTCTGCGGATATATGCTTGCAATCCACGGATACCGGCCAATCCTTCTGGAAAGAGGGGCCGATGTCGATCAACGCACTAAAGACGTAGAAACCTTCTGGAAGACCGGAACATTAGACCCTTCATCGAATGTTCAATTCGGTGAAGGCGGTGCTGGAACATTCTCTGACGGAAAACTTAACACTCTTGTTAAAGACAAATCAGGGCGGAACCACGAAGTTCTCCGCATCTTTGCCAGACATGGTGCTCCGGAAGCGATCACATATCAAAGCAAGCCGCATATAGGAACAGATATTTTGTCCCGGGTTGTAAAAGAAATGCGTGAATGTATCTGTGCGCATGGCGGAGAAGTACGGTTTCATTCACAGGTCACTGATATCCAGACCGTTACAACAGGGAACAAAAAAGTGCTCCGCAAATTAGAAGTATACGATCTCAAAAAGCAGGAAAAATATGTTCTCGATACAGAGCTTGCTGTTTTTGCAATCGGTCATAGTGCCCGTGATACATTTGCCATGCTGCACCAACACGAAGTACCTATGCAGCCAAAAGCATTTGCAGTAGGAGTCCGCATGGAGCATCCTCAGGAAATGATTAATAAAGATCAATATGGAGAGTATTATCCGGACTTTCTGCCCGCAGCACCGTATAAACTTACGGCAAATCTGAAAAACGGAAGAGGTGTATATACATTTTGTATGTGTCCCGGTGGATATGTAGTAAATGCCTCTTCCGAACCTCATCGCCTTGCTGTTAACGGAATGAGTTATAGCAAGCGAAACGGACAGAATGCCAATACCGCCGTTATCGTTACCGTAACCCCGGAAGATTTTGGAAGCAGCCATCCACTTGCCGGCGTTGAATTCCAAAGAAAATTAGAAGAAAATGCATATCGGGAAGGAAACGGCAAGGTTCCGGTACAGTTATTCGGTGATTTTTGTAAAAATATACCTTCGCAAAAATTAGGTGATATTATTCCACAGATAAAAGGTATGTATCGGCTTGCTAATGTCAGACGCATTTTTCCTGAGATCATTGCGGATTCATTACAGGAAGGGGTATGCATATTTGATCAGAAGCTTCCTGGATATGCAAGAAAGGATGCTGTCATTTCAGGAGTTGAAAGCAGAACATCTTCGCCGGTCAGAATCATAAGAGATGATTCTCTGCAAAGCGAGATCCGCGGAATCTATCCTTGTGGAGAAGGCGCGGGTTATGCCGGCGGCATT
>ULUJ01093108.1_pt1 | contig 19055 bp, 19 predicted proteins | sample 1958381 | NCBI WGS metagenome assembly ULUJ01 (sample SAMEA4835757, study PRJEB28245) | human gut metagenome | biome: gut microbiome; material: fecal sample | place: Denmark | collected 2008 | reverse complement strand
TTGGCTGGAAGCGGCCCGGGAAAATAGGTTGATGCCGGCACTTAGGATGAACCACCCAATAGGGTGGTTTTTCCATATATATTAAAATGAATCGCAAGGGGGAAAGCAGCATGAGCCGGAGCCACCATATGTTCCTGTTGGAGGGCGCTTATTTCGTCAGCTTTTGCTCGCTGTACGCCTATACAGTCACCATCCTGCTGGATTATGGCTACACCGAGGTACAATGTGGTTACATCACTATGCTGCAGTACCTGGTTATGATGATCGCCGGCCCTATTTACGGCCGGTTGATTGACCGTTCGATTTCCCCCAAATGGTTGTTCATTATATTGGTAGCGGGCGGAATGATCGTCACACCGCTGCTGCCCTTCTGTTTTGGCCGCGGCTTTCTTTGGACGATGCTCTCCTTCAGCCTGATCTCGGCGCTGGATTACTGTGCTTCCAGTGTTTTTGATACCTGGACCAACCAGATAACCTTGCGGGATAACACCATTGATTACGGCAATATTCGCAGCGCTGGTTCTATCTTTTATGCCACCACGGCTTTAATTTCCGGCTACCTTATTGCCCCTTTGGGGATCAATTTCCTCTTTTGGCTGCACATGGGGGCGCTGGGCCTTTCCATTCTGCTGGCCCTCCCACTGTCTGATCCCAATAAACTTCCCCTTCTCCATCCGGAAAGTGACCCGGAAACCAGTGCTGATCTGCAAAAGGAGTCCCTGTGGGCCAGCTTTAGGAAGCTGTTGGGCTGCCGCCCCTATGTGGTTTTTCTCATCTGCGGCACGCTGTACTACTTTTCCACCCGTTCGGTCAATGGCTTTATGCAGGTCATCATCAATTACATCGGCGGCGATGCCTCCACCTATGGCCTTTCGGTGTTCCTCTACTGTGTGGGTGAGTTCCTCCTGATGCGCCTGGCCAGCCGCCTGCTGCAAAAGGGCCTGCCGCTGCCGGTACTGTTTATCGTTTCCCTCGCCGCGCTGGGCGCACGCATCCTGCTGCTGGGGGTGTTGCGCAGTATGGCCGGGGTCATGGCCACGCAGATTCTCATGTCCATCGGCTTTGCCGGCTTTCTCCGCTTTAATATCGATTATGTCGCCTCACTATTCCCGCGGCAGTATGCCGGGCGGGCTATCCTCATCAGCGTGGCGGTTACGCAGGGCATCGGCAGCATCGTGGGCAACCTGGTCGGCGGCTATCTGTTGGCCAATGTCGGCGTGCCAGTGTATTGCTTCATCTGCGGCGGTGCCATGCTGCTGGCACTGGTCATTTTCATTATGGGTAAGCCCTTTGCAGTGACAGAGCAAGCTTGAGACATTTCCCACAAAAATTTGACACGAAATTTATATAACATTTTTGAGCAATGGCACTTTTTTCCCCCTCCCCTGTTTGGTAAAATATAGTTAAAATGGAAGCAGTGATTGACCAAACAGGAGGAACTAACATGAACTGGCTTTCTAAAGCAAACGCAGCCATGAACCGCATTCCTGCCCTTGCGTGGATCGCAGTGATCATCGTGGTGCTGGCACTGATGCTTTCCCTCAACCACCAGCAGGCAGAAAAGCTGCCCCTGGAGCATGTAGCGGGGTTGTACCAATCCGATATGGCGGCGAGTGCTGACATCTCTTACATTGCGCAGATGTACACCGATGGCCGCTACGAGATCACGCGGACGGAGGATACCGGCGACGGCGGTTCCAAAGATACTGTCATCTCTACCGGCACCTATGAGGCAATGGAGTTCGGTTACTGGATGGAAGATGGCACGACCGGCGAGTGGCAGGCCATTACCCTCGATCACACCGGCTTCTATTGGCGAGATGCCGAGCTGGACCGCCTGACGCATTTCCACCAATTTGCCGTTTATGGTGTAAAATTCTGATATTTCGATACATAAATAATCCCCCTGCGTTTCGGCAGGGGGATCGCTTTGTTTATAAGAAAAATCAGAATTCCAGCTTCTTTTCAATGTAGCCGCGCAGCTCGCTGATCGGGATGCGAACCTGCTCCATGGTGTCGCGGTCACGCACGGTCACGCAGTGATCGGCCGGGGTGTTCTCATCGCCCACGGTCTCAAAGTCCACGGTGATGCACAGGGGAGTACCGATCTCATCCTCACGGCGGTAGCGCTTGCCGATGGAGCCGGCGTCATCGTAGTCCACCATGAAGTACTTGGAAAGCTCCTGCTGGATCTCACGGCCCTTATCGGCCAGCTTCTTGGAAAGGGGCAGTACAGCGGCCTTATAGGGGGCCAGCGCCGGGTGCAGACGCAGTACGGTGCGGATATCATCATTGCCGTTCTTATCCTGGCCCAGCACTTCCTCATCGTAGGCATCGCACAGGAAGGCCAGGAAGCTGCGCTCCACGCCGAGGGACGGCTCGATGACATAGGGAATGTAGTGCTCGTTCTTTTCCTGGTCGAAATAGGTGAGATCCTTGCCGCTGGTGTTCTGGTGCTGGGTCAGGTCGTAGTCGGTGCGGTCGGCTACGCCCCACAGCTCGCCCCAGCCAAAGGGGAACATGAACTCAAAGTCAGTGGTCGCCTTGGAGTAGAAGCACAGCTCCTCGGGATCGTGGTCGCGCAGGCGCAGGTTCTCATCCTTCATGCCCAGAGAGAGCAGCCACTGATGGCAGAAGTTGCGCCAGTACTGGAACCATTCCAGGTCGGTATTGGGCTGGCAGAAGAACTCCAGCTCCATCTGCTCAAACTCACGCACACGGAAGATGAAGTTGCCGGGGGTGATCTCATTGCGGAAGCTCTTGCCGATCTGACCAATGCCGAAGGGCAGCTTGCGGCGGGTCGTGCGCTGGACATTCACAAAGTTGACAAAGATGCCCTGTGCGGTTTCCGGACGCAGATAAACGGTGTTCTTGGCATCCTCGGTAACGCCCTGGAAGGTCTTGAACATCAGGTTGAATTGGCGGATATCGGTAAAGTTGTGCTTGCCGCAGGTGGGACAGGGGATATTGTGCTCCTCCACAAAATCTTTCATCTCCGCCTGGGTAAAGGCATCGATGGGGCGGGGCAGCTCAAAGCCGTTCTGGGCACACCAGTCCTCAATGACTTTATCGGCACGGAAGCGCTCGTGGCATTCGCGGCAGTCCATCAGAGGGTCGGAAAAGCCGGAAAGATGGCCGGAGGCCACCCAGGTCTGGGGGTTCATCAGGATGGCGGCATCCTGGCCGACATTATAGGGGTTCTCCTGGATGAATTTCTTCCACCAGGCGCGCTTGATGTTGTTCTTCAGCTCCACGCCCAGGGGGCCGTAATCCCAGGTGTTGGCCAGTCCGCCGTAAATCTCGCTGCCGGCGTAAACAAACCCGCGGTTCTTACACAGGTTTACCAGGGTATCCATCGATTTTTCGGTATTTTTCATGTTTATACTTTCCTCCTCGGCATAGAACCATAATATAATATTTTACTTCTATAGGGGAAATAAGTCAAGTAAACCCGGCAAAAAAGAGTAACACCTCCCCACGGTGAAACAGGGAGGTGTAAAAGAACAAATGTTTCACGTGAAACATTTTTACCGGTTCTTTTCCGGGTGCAGGTGGGTTTGCTGCTCCTTCAGCTCCCGGTAAAACACATCCAAAATACCAAAATAGCCGGGCTTCCAGGGCTTATTGCGGCCGCAGTAGTGGATAATGACGGTGTTTTGCCGTACCCACTCCAGACTGTGGTGGGGGTGCAGGGGATTGGCATTGTAAAAGGCCAGGATGCGGTCGCTGAGATTATACCGCTGACTATCGAGGAGCTTGACCCGGCTGCCATACAGCGCGGTAAGGATATCCTGATCCGGCAACAGCAGGGCGTCAAAGTGCTCCAGCGCATACTGCCGCACTGCTGAAAGATCAATCGTCTGCCGCAAGCCGTTTAGCTCCATCAGGATCACACCGGTATTGATATAGGGGACGGGTTCTTCCAGCCCCAGCCGATGGCTGTTGGCGCGGGTCAGCAACTCCCGGGTGTGGGTGCAGGCCATAAATAGGTTCCCCTCAAAATCGCTGCGGTACAGCGGTCCCAGTGGGTTGATGACCACAATATCGGCATCCAGGTACAGGATACGGTCCAGTTCCGGGGGAAGCAGCAGGGGCGCGGCCAGCCGGTAGTAGATTTCCTGCGGATAACGGTCGGTTTCCGGGAAGTCCTCGAATAGTTCCCGCGGAACCGAGATAAAGTGCAGGGCAACAGCGGCCGGCACCTGCCGGCAAAGCTGCTGCTGCGTTCCTTCCGCTAAATCGGAGGAGAGGAGGTACACATCATAGTGTTTTTCGCCCCCATGCAGTACTATGGAATCCAGACAATCCAGCAGCGGGCCGGTGTAGCCGCCATTGATGCAAAACAGTAAATTCATGCGGTACCTCTTTGCGGGATCATTCATTCAGGATCTTCATGAATTCTTCGCCGGTGATGGTTTCCTTTTCATACAGGTACTTGGCCAGCTCGTCCAGCTTCTCCCGCTTTTCGTTCAGGATGCCGGTGGCCTTTTCATGCTGCTTCTTTACGATGGAAATGACCAGCCGGTCGATCTCCGCCTGGGTGCCGGCGGAGCAGGCCAGGGAGGTATCCCCGCCAAGGTACTGGTTGTTCACCGTTTCCAGTGCCACCATATCAAATTCATCGCTCATGCCGTACTGAGTGAGCATGGCACGGGCCAGGCGGGTAGCCTGCTCAATATCATTGGAGGCGCCGGTGGTGATGGAACCAAACTTGACTTCCTCCGCGGCGCGGCCGCCGGTGAGGGTAGCGATCTTATTTTCGATCTCCTCTTTGTTCATTAGATAGTGGTTGCCCTCATCCACCTGCATGGTGTAGCCCAAAGCGCCGGAGGTGCGGGGGATAATGGTGATCTTTTGCACCGGGGCAGAGTGGCTTTGGCAGGCAGCCACCAGGGCGTGGCCAATCTCGTGGTAGGAGACGATCCACTTTTCGTGGTCGGTCAAAATGGCGTTCTTCTTCTGGTAGCCGGCAATGACGACCTCGATGCTTTCCTCCAGGTCGGACTGGGTGACCTTAGTGCGGCCATCCCGTACAGCGCGCAGGGCAGCTTCATTGACGATATTGGCCAGTTCAGCGCCGGAAGCGCCGGAGGCCATGCGGGCGACCGCCAGAAAATCTATATTATCCTCGTGCTCCACCTTTTTGGCGTGGACCTTGAGGATGGCTTCGCGGCCCTGTAAATCGGGCAGCTCCACCGGTACCCGGCGGTCAAAGCGGCCGGGACGGGTCAGCGCGGGATCAAGGGATTCGGGACGGTTGGTAGCCGCCAAAATGATGACGCCGTTATTGCCCTCGAAGCCATCCATTTCGGTCAAAAGCTGGTTGAGGGTCTGCTCGCGCTCATCATTGCCGCCGTACTGTCCGCCGCTGCGCTTCTGCCCAATGGCGTCGATTTCATCAATAAAAACAATACAGGGGGCTTTTTCCTTTGCCTGGTCGAACAGATTGCGCACCTTGGAAGCGCCCATGCCCACGAACATTTCTACAAATTCCGAGCCGGAAATGGAGAAGAAGGGCACATTTGCTTCGCCCGCAACTGCCTTTGCCAGCATGGTCTTGCCGGTTCCGGGAGGGCCCACCAGCAGGATCCCTTTGGGCATGGAAGCGCCGATGGCCTTATATTTACTGGGGTCATGCAGGTAATTGACGATTTCTTGAAGATTGTCCTTGGCTTCGTCTTCGCCCGCCACATCGGCAAAGCGGATGCCGCCGTCGGTGGAGGGGACATAGACCTTGGCATTGCTGTTGCCCAGGCCAAACATCATGGAATTGGGACCGCCGCCCATCTTTTCGCTCATTTTTTTATAGAGCAGCTGGCCAATGACAACAAAGATGACGACTGGCAGGATCCAGGTGAGGAAGAAGGTCATCAGCGGGGAGGCTTCCTCCACGATCTCGGTGGCGAACTGGGCGCCGGAGGCATACAGACGCTCGGTGAGGTTCGGGTCGTCCATCACGCCGGTCTTGTAGACATTCTGGCCGTCTTTATCTGTGAAAAGGATCTGGTTGCTTTCGATCTCCACCTTGCCGATCTCGCCCTTTTCGGTCATGGACATAAAGGTGCCGTAGTCCACTTCCTTGATCTGCTGCCTGGCGATAAGCGGCACGATAAAGGAATTGAACACCATAAGAACCAGCAGGACAATGCAGTAATAGTAAATAAGCGGTTTCTTTGGGGATTTGACTTCTTTCATGGGCAGTTCCTCCGTTTGGATAGCTTGGGTGTCTATCTAAACAAACACCTATTCCATTATATTTTAGTGCGAGAGAAGGGGAAAAGTCAATGCACAGATAGGGGAATTTGTGGCAGAGATGGGCGGGCGGCGGGGAAAATGAGAGGAGGTCAAGGCAGGCCGCAGGCAGGCTGATGTCCGGCGCAGGTAGACTTATGCCTGTCAGGGGCAGCGCAGACAGCCGCGTTTGCCGAGAACATGCGGATGAATCGCTGCGGGAGGTAGCCCTAACAGCTGCTGCCGTGGAAAACTGGGAGGAGTATGGTACAGTATTCATCGGTTATCCCATCTGGTGGGGGATCGCCGCATGGCCGGTAGATGGTTTTGTAACCGGCAATGACTTTACCGGCAAGACAGTCATCCCATTCTGCACCTCGGCGTCCTCTCCGCTGGGACAAAGCGGAGAGCTGCTGGCCAAGCTGGCCGGTACCGGTGATTGGCAGGAGGGACACCGCTTTGGCAGCAGTGCTGCGCAAAGTGAAGTTGCCGCATGGGCTGAGGGATTGGGAATCTCCGGCTGAAGATAGATAGAAAAAAGGGAACCTGTTGGTTCCCTTTTTTGGTGCGCAAAATAGGCCCTGCCGGGTTACGGCAGGGCCTATGCCTATGGTGCGGCTTTTACGGTTGAACAAGAACTTAGATGCCAAGGGGCTTCAGAATCCAGGAGTAGATGAGGCTGAACGCGATGCAGTCAACATCGGTCATGGTGTAGGCGGCCAGGGAGGGCAGGCCCTCGATGACAATCTGTCCAAGGTAGGGTGCGATGATGGCGGGCATCAGGGAGATGAACAGACCGTGGACGATGCTGGCGATAATGGTGCCGCGGCGACCGCCCATTGCATTGGCAAAGATGGCGGCGGTACCACCGGCGAAGAAATTGGACATGATGCCGGGGATGACCATGGGCAGACCGAAAAGGGGCCACAGGAACATGCCGATGACGGTGCCAATGGTGGTGAAGATGAAGCCGTAAACGACGGCATTGGGCGCGAAGGTGAACAGAACCGGGCAGTCAAGTGCGGGACGGGCACCGGGGACGATCTTCTGTGCAATGCCATTGAAGGCGGGAACCAGCTCGGCGATGAGCAGACGAACACCGGTGAGCAGAATGAACAGGCCAACACAGAAGGTGATACCCTGGAGGACAGCGAAGACGATGTAGTTCTTTCCGCCGGCGGCTTCCGCTACTACCTCGGGACCGGCCAGGATGGCAAGCAGCACATAGAGGGGAACCATGACGGAGGCGACTGCAAGGTAGGTATCCTGCAGGAAGGACAGCTTGGGGCTGAACTTGGTATCCTCGGTGGATTTGGAAGCATCGCCGGTCAGCTTGGCAACGCCGGCACTGAGAACATAACCCAAAGTACAGAAGTGACCAAGAGCGATATCATCGCTGCCGGTGATCTTGCGGACGAAGGGCTGTGCCATGGCAGGGAATACGACGCAGCAGATACCACCCAGGATGGCACCGATGCCGATGGCGAGACCGTGGCCGAAGCCGCAAAGGCCCACACCAAAGAGAATGCTGGCCATAGCGATGTAAATGGGCGCTTCACCATTGAGGAAGACATATTTGAGCTTGGTGAAGCGGGCCAGAATCAGGTTTACCACAAAGATGCCGGCATAAACCAGAGCTATATCACGGCCGACGACTTCATTCTGCATGGCAACAGCCAGAACTGCTTCGATGGACGCGACAGCGCCATCAATGCCGAGGCCGGCAGCAAACCATACGCTGAAGGGTTCCAGAGCGCCGACGATTACATTGGCGCCCGCAGACAGAACCATAAAGCCCATCATGGTCTTGAATGTTCCGCTTAGGCAATCGGCAAAGGGCTTCTTTTGAAGAATGAGGCCGAGCAGGGCAACGAGGCCCAGGATAACGGCAGCATTGATAAGAATGTTGTCAATGATAAAATTAAGAATTGCCATAATAACCTCCCTTTTTTATCCTCAGTTTTGAATGGAAAGCCGCATTTGAGGCATTTTATATCCAGCCGTTTTCCTCCAGGATTGGCTGTAATTTTGTTTTGATTTCCTGTTTGCTGATTAGGCTGTTCAGATAAATCTTGTTGGGAAAAGAATTGAATTTATCAAAGTGCGGTTTGAAATTGACACCGGCGATGAGAATATCAGCGGTCTTGGAAGCGGCGGAAAGCATATCGCTGTGATCGACCTTGGCCTGTACACCCAGTTCTTTAAGAACGGCTTCTACGGCCATTTGGCAAACCAGGCTGCTGCCGCAGCCATTGCCACACACCATCAAAATACTAAGCATCTTTGGAATCACCTCCTTTTTGTTATATTTTGGAATAACCTATTGGGATCCGGCCGTGTTATCTAACAAAATATTGCAGATATACACTAGAACACCAACTGATTTTGCAATAAATTACAAATAGAATCCCTTTTTCTTATAAACACATTAACATTTCATCCATACAATGTCAACAGTTTTAGTCAGAAAGCATAAAAAACCGCAGATTGACCAAATAAACACATCTATTTTTGCATAATACGACAAAAGAAAAGGGAAATAATAATTATTTAATTGCAAAGTATTGCAATAGTTTGCAATATGCCCTATAATGGAGACAGTTACTGCGAAAATGGAGGGAAGAAAGTGCTATTAAAAGAAATTGTGGAAGGGAAGCGTTATGCATTCTATAAAGAGGCTGCCGACTGGAAGGATGCCATAAAAAAGAGCTGCTCCCCCCTGGTGGCAACAAACTGTGCCACAGAGGAATATGCGCAGCGCATTATAGAATGTGTGGAGGAACTGGGCCCCTATATCGTGATCGTGCCGGGACTGGCGATTCCGCATTCCATCAAAGGCTCCCCCGGTGTGCAGAAAACATCGATTGCATTTGCAAAGTTTGAAACACCGGTGCGTTTTGATGAAAACGACCTGGATAAAGATGCTGCCCTGTTTTTTACCCTGGCGGCGGTGGATGAGGAAGAGCATCTGAAGAACATGCGGCAGCTGTTTCTGATTCTTTCCGATGAGGAACTGCTGGAAAAGCTGGCACAGGCGAACACCGCAGAAGAGCTTTTGGAGCTGGATCAGTTACTTTCCTGATTGAGGGCCCTCACCAGTTCTAACGGCGTTTTTATTGTGGCCAGGGGTTCTTTGGCACTACCAAACCCATAGGCCGCATGGATGAAGGGACATCCGGCCAGCTTGGCGCTGGCTTCGTCCATTTTGGTATCGCCGATATAGACGGGGGCGGCCAACTGATGGCGGGTGATGATATCCCGGATATTTTCGGCCTTTGGTTTTTGGCTGCGTCCCTCGCATTCGTAGTCGGTAAAGTACTGCTGAAACCCAGTAAACCGGAAGAAGCTTTCGATATAACCATTCTGGCAATTGCTGACCAGGAACAACGGGTGCCGGCGGGAAAGCGCTTGGAGCATTTCTTCCACACCTGGGTAGACGATGCCGCCGTGGGTGGAAAGGTAATCGCATTCTTCCTTTCCGCAGACCTCAAAGATATAGGCAGGATCTTCCCCGATGCCGGTAAACAGGGCGCGCGCGATTTCGGAGGCAGTCATCCCCATGATGCTTTGGATCTCGGAAAGGGAGGGCGCTTCTTTAATACCAAACCGCCAGGTAAGTGTTAGATGCCAGCTTTCGGCAACACTGCGGCAGGAATCCCACAGAGTCCCATCCAGGTCGAATATGATCCCATCGAATTTCATAATAAAGCCCTCTTTTCATCGCAAAATGTTTCCGGTTCTTTTGCTGCTTTACAATCTACCACAGGATATCCTCATTTTTCAAGAGGTGGAATAAAAAATTTCGGGAGGAGTTTTTCAATGAACGACACAAGCAACTCTATTTTTTGGAAGGAGATTTTTGAGCAACCAGAGGCGGTAGCGAACTGTCTGGCGGCTAACCGTGAGGTGTGTAAACAGATCGCTGCCGAGGTAAAAGAAAGGAATATCAAGACCGTTGTGCTGGTTGGCCGAGGCTCCAGCGACCATGCAAACCTGGTGGGACGGTATCTGTTTGAGGCTAAGTGCGGGATGGTAACCAGCATCAGTGCCCCCAGTGTGGTTACAGCGTACAAATCCGCGCCGGATTATTCCAATGTACTGATGATTGCGGTTTCTCAGTCCGGCGGTGCCCAGGATATCTATGAGGTGATGAAGGCCTGCGATGAACAGGGCGGCATCTGTGTCAGCGTGACCAATGTGGAAGGTTCCCTGATGACGCAGGTGGGTAAATATAAGATCAATAACCACTGCGGGCCCGAAAACAGCGTAACGGCCGGCAAATCCTACATGACACAGGTCATGGTGCTGACGATGATTGCTGCCTATATTTCGGAAGATTCGGAGCTGCTGCATACCCTGGATATAGCGCCCGAGATCATTTCCGAATCACTGGCAGTGCTGGAAAGCCAGGTGCGGGAGGTGGTGCGGTTCTACCGGGAAACCGAGCATATGATGGTCCTCGGCCGTGGGCTGATGGATGCCCTGGCCAATGAAACGGAGTTGAAAATTCAGGAGACCAGCTACCTGGATGCTCGCTGCTACGGCTCGGCGGATTACCGCCATGGCCCGATTGCGACAGCCCAGCGGTTTGTACCCTATCTGTTCTTCCTGGCGGATGAAAAGACCGACTACTGTGCGGAGGCACTGCTGCACCGCCTAAAGGAGGAGAGCAATATCTGGTGTACCGTTGTGACGAATAAGGAGAAGTACCTATCGTTGGGCGATACAAGTGTGCTGCTTCCTGTGAAATATGATGGCATTCGGGCGGTATTTTCCGGCGCCGTATTCTCACAGATGTTTGCCTGTTTGTGCAGCCTCTCCCGGGAATACGACCCGGACCACCCAAAGGGTGTAAGCAAGAAAACCGTAACAGTCTAAAAAAGCTGAAAAAATCGATGCAGAAAGGACGGAAGTTGAATGGATAGCAATGCCCTTTCCATGCTGAAATACATCATGGAAACACCGGCGCAGGTCCGCAGCAATATCAAAAATGCCGAGTCCCTTACGGCCAAGATGGTATCGCTTTTTGCGGCCAGGCCCTACAAGAGCGTCTGGTTGGTGGCCTGTGGCTCCAGCTGTAATGCGGCCCATTGCGCACGGTATTATATGCGGGAATACCTTGGAGTTGAGGTAAAGGTCATTACGCCGTTTACCTTTAACCACTATGAACATGACATGGACAAGGACGACTTTGTGGTCTGTATTTCCCAAAGCGGGTGCAGCACCAATACTGTCGAATCCCTGCGCCTGTGTAAAAAGCTTGGGGTCCCCGCGATAGGCCTGACAGGAAATGTTCATTCCGATTTTGAGCGGGAGGCCGATGATGTGGTGGACTATGGCCTGGGAGAAGAAAAGCTGGACTTTGTATCCAAGGGTGTAGTCACGCTGATGGTATTCCTGATGTTGTTTGCGCTGTATGCAGCGCGTGCCCAGGGAAGGATAAACAACGAACAGGTGGAAACGGAAAAGGCACAGATGCTGCTGGGCATAGATAATTATGAAGAGCAGATCAGGAACTTCCCGGCATACTTCGAGGCCAACAAGCAGAAGTTGCTCTCGATGGAACGGGTGTATGTAATTGGGGCGGGCGCGAACTACGGCACGGCCCTGGAAGGCGCGGTGAAGATTGGCGAGACGGTACATATTGTAGCCGTTGGCTATGAGGTGGACGAGGCCATCCATGGACCGCAGATCCAGCTGACCCCCAATTACAATTTCATTTTTATTGATCCGGGCGATGAAACCGCCCCGCGGATCCAGCAATCCTATAAGGCGGCACGGGCCATGACGGATCGAGTGTTTATCCTAAGCAATAACCCCGAGATAACTGGGAAAGAAGTGATGCGTGTGACACATGCCATCAAGGAAAAGCTGACCCCGCTGTATACACTGGCTTTCATCCAGTTGATCTCGTACTATGTGGCGGAAACCAATTCCACCTGGAAACAGCACCCGCTGATGAAGGACTATAAGGAGATTCTTTCGGGGAAATCGGCCACATACCAGGCATACGACTGCACATGATGCGGTCTTAATATCGAAAACTTATTTTTAGGAGGTATATTATGGATGCAAAAGAGCTGAGAAAATTGAAAAAATTTTCTGCCCAGCTGCGCATTGACCAGCTGGAAATGTTCAAGCAGCGCGGGATGGGGCATATCGGCGGCTGCCTTTCCGTGACGGAGCTCATCAGTGTACTGTACGGAAAACAGATGAAGGTTGACCCCAAGAATCCCAACTGGGAGGGGCGTGACTACCTGGTAATGAGCAAGGGCCATGCCGCGCCGGCGGTGGAGGCCGCTTTGGCGGAGCTGGGATTCTTTGATAAAAAGCTGCTGCTGACAATGGATGATATCGGCACTAGGATCCCGAGCCATGTGGACCGCCTGCTGACCCCCGGTATCGATGTGACCTGCGGTTCTCTGGGACAGGGTGCCAGCGTGGCGGCCGGTATTGTGTATGGACTAAAGCATGCAGGCATCACCGATCAGTATGTCTATGTATGCATCGGTGATGGGGAGCTGAACGAAGGACAGAACTGGGAGGCATTCCAGTTTATGGCCCATAATAAGCTGAACAACTGCATCGTGTTCATCGATAATAACAAGCGCCAGCACGATGGTTACTGCGATGAGGTCCTGAAGCCCTTCAGCTATGAAGAAAAGATGAAGGCTTTCGGTTTCTGGTGCAAGACCGTTGATGGTGCCAGTGAGGAAGCCATCGATGATGGCATCAATGAGGCGAAGGCAGTAAAAGACCAGGCGGTTTGCATTGTTCTGGATACCATCAAGGGCCAGGGTGTCAAGTACTATGAGGAAATGCCGGATAACCATGCACCGAAGGTATTTGAGGAAGGCCGGGCTGTAATTGATGCCGCAATTCTTGAACTGAGAAAAATAACGGAGGAGGAATAAGCAATGCTGAAGGAAAATAGGACTCTTGGCGGCGAGCTCCGCAACCAGCTGGTTGCAACCGTAACGGAAATGCTGGAAAAAGACGACCGCATTATGGTACTGGATGCAGATTTGGGTGGCGCTTCTTTTTTCCTGCGCTTTAAGAAATCCCATCCCGACCGCTTTGTAGACTGCGGTATTTGTGAGGCGAATATGGTGGGCGTGGCGGCCGGACTCTCTCTGCGCGGCTATATCCCGGTGGTACACACCATGTCGGCTTTTGTGGCCCGCCGTGCGTTGGATCAGCTGTACATCTCCTGCGCTTACCAGAACAATACCATCAATGTATTTGGTTCGGATCCCGGCATCTGCTCCGGTTTTGATGGCGGTACCCACACCTGTTTTGAAGACCTGGCCATTATGAGAACCATTCCCCATGCCATTGTGTGCGATCCCTGTGATCAGGTGCAGCTGGACTGGATGGTTCGGGAGTGCCTTTCCCGCAATGATGGTGCCATCCATTATATCCGCGCGTACCGCAAGAATGTTACCGAGGTCTATGAGCCCGGTACCAAGTTCGAGCTGGGCAAGGGCAAGGTCCTTATCCCCGGTGATGAGGTGCTGCTGGTCGGCAGCGGTTACCTAATGGGCGATGCCCTGACTGCGGCGGAAGAGCTGAGAGCGCAGGGTATCAGCGTGGAAGTGGTTGATCCGGTTACCATTAAGCCTTTCGATGAGGAGCTGATCCTGAACGAGACAAAGGGCAAGAAGCTGGTCGTTACCTACGAGAACCACGGTACGGTAAATGGTATCGGTAGCGCTGTGGCGGATGTGCTGGCCAAGAACGGTGCAGGTGTGCCGCTGCTGAAGCTCGGCGCTACTGAGATCTTTGGACAGGTAGGTATGGTCGACCTGCTGAAGGAAGCATACAAGCTTACCGCAAAGGATGCTGTTGCCGAAATTCTGAAGGCCTGGCATAAAGTAAATTAAAGAAACAGGCATCCGGGTCGGTGAACCCGGATGCCTATTCCCTAAAACAGTTATTCTTTTACGATGGTAAAATTCGAAGGAAAACCGATAGAGAGGTTTTCCGGCTCGTAGATAATGATGTTATCAAACGAGCTTAGCGAGGCGAAGCGACATACGCTGGTCTTTCCAATTTTACTGGAGTCGGCCAGCAATACGCTTTTATCGGCACACCGCATGGCAACCTCCTTTACCGGGACGGTTTCGATATCGTCATTATAGGCCAGCTGGTTATTTAGCTCGATACCGGAGCAGCCGAAAAAGGCGTAATCAAAGTGAAACTGCGAGATCATTTTTTCGGCGTAGGTGCCCGCGGTGCTTTCGTGGAAATGCATGTATCTTCCGCCGATCAGGAAGATGTCCATATCCATGTTATACAGCTTCCGGGGGATCAGAAGATTGGGTGTGACGATTTTAATGCGTTTATCTTGAATGAAATCGATAAGCTGGGCGACGGAAGTTCCGCCATCCAGGAAAATACATTGACCGTCCTGAATTAGGCTTGCGGCGGCTTTGGCGATCACATTCTTTTCTTCCATATGCTCCGTCAGTTTTTCGCTGGTGATCAGCGGTGCAACATTTCCCAGGGGGGACCCGCTGGTTTTGGTTGCGCCTGCACGCACTCTCAGTGCCAGGCCTTTTTGCTCCAGCCGTTCAAAGTCTCTCCGGATCGTTGCTTCAGATACATTTAGACTGGCGGCAATCTCCTTGATGGTAACGGTCGTTTCGGCCTCCAGCTTTTGCAGGATATAATCCATTCGCTCTGTTGCAATCATATAAAAACTCCTTTGATCCCGATATTCAGCAGGCGCTTTTTCGATAAATCAAAACGCCTCAAAAAGATTCCTTTGGACAATGAGCCCCAAAATCAAGGTGGGATAATTTATATTATTAGAATACATCAAAATTGAAAGATAAACAAGCAAATTCTCAAATATTCTGCAAACTATCTTGGATTTGTGAAAAGAATACGCAAAATGTGACAAGTACTTTATCAAAGCTTTCATTATAAAGGAAGAACAAAAAACGAGGAGGGCAATTCAGATGAATTATCCGGCTTACATATCACCTTCAATTGCGTGCTGCCCGCTGGAGTGCCTGGAAGAGCATGTGCACCGCCTGGAGCAGCTAGGGATAGAGATGTTGCATGTAGATATTATGGACGGGAATTTTGTGGCAAATTATTGCCTAGGAACGGAATTTATTCCCTTGTTGCACAGGATAACAAAGCTCCCCTTGGATATTCATTTGATGATCCAGCGTCCCGACCAAAAGCTGTCGTTCATCCCATTTGAGAGCGGGGATTATGTAACTATCCATGCCGAAAGCACACCGCATATTCAAAAAACACTGGCGGAAATACGCCGGCGTGGGGCGAAGGCGGGACTTGCGCTGAATCCCGCAACGCCCCTGGATTATTGCCGCTGGATGCTTCCGGATATTGATTTGCTGCTGGTAATGACCATCAATCCGGGATTTGCCGGACAAAAGCTAGTTCCCCAGACGCTGGATAAAATACGGTGCGCAAAGGAACTGTTGGAGCGGGCTGGAAGTACGGTCCTCATCGAAACGGATGGGAATGTGTCTTTTATCAATGCGGAGAAAATGCGCCGTGCTGGAACAAATATATTTGTAGCGGGGACTTCCAGCCTATATACTAAGGAAGGAACCCTGGAGGAGAACTATCGAAAACTTCGTTGCGCCATTGCGCAGGGGGAGGAGCACACAAAATGATTTACAAAGGGAATCCGGTATCTGCTGGCATAGCAATCGGCAGTGCCTTTGTGTACGATCCCAAGATTCTGACTGCTCCGGAGGATGCACCGGTGCTTCCGATGGAATGTGAACTGGAACGCTATGAAAACGCGGTGCAAGCAGCGCAGGCAAAGCTGCGGGAAATACAGGCCGCCTTTACTGGTAAGGATGATGATAAGGCGGAGATTTTCAGTGCACACCTGGATATGGTGGACGATGAAGAAATCTCCGAGGAGATCCGTTCGGCTATTCATGCCGGTACCGGTGCGGCAAAGGCGGTGGAACAGGTATACCAGCGGTATGCAGATCTGTTGGCAGCCCTGGATGATGACTTTATGGTGCAAAGGGCGCATGACTTGTTGGATGTGCAGCAGAGGCTCTTGCGCATCCTACTTGGTGCCCTGGAACAGAATCTTTCCCGGCTGGATGGCCCGGTAATCGTCATATGCGATGATCTAATGCCTTCGGATACGGCGACTATGGACCGGGCAAATGTGCTAGGCATCGTTGCCCAAAAGGGCGGCTATACCTCACATTCGGCCATCATTGCCCGCGGGTGGGGCATCCCGGCGGTGCTGGGTATCCCCGATATTATGAGCTGTGTTTCTTCGGGGGATACGATCGTGCTGGATGCCATTGCGGGGAATTTGCACAGCGAGCCCACTCCGCAGGAGCTGCAAAATGCCGCTGCACAGCAGACTATGTTTATGGAACAAAAGAGTATAAGCGATAAGTTTCTGTATGCTCCGGGCAGGACCCTTGATGGTGTTCCGGTGGAGATTGGCCTAAATATGGGCAAGCCTGCGCCGGAGGTGCTGGAGACTTCCACCGCAACGGATTATGTGGGCCTGCTTCGTACGGAGTTTCTTTATATGGAATCAGACCACATGCCTACGGAGGAAGAGCAGTTTGCAGCTTATAAAAAGGTGCTTCTGGAATATGGGGAGCGCCCGGTGACTCTGCGGACGCTGGATATCGGTGGGGATAAGTCACTCCCTTATTTCGCGCTTCCCAGGGAAGATAACCCCTTTTTGGGTATTCGCGCACTAAGGCTTTGCTTTGAAAATGAGGATATTATGCGCACCCAGCTTCGCGCGGCGCTGCGGGCTTCTGTGTACGGAACGCTATGGCTGATGTTCCCCATGGTCTCTGGCCTTGAAGACTTTACAAAAGCGCGTATAATTGTACTGGAAGAAAAAGAGCGCCTGTGGCAAAGCGGTGTGGCAGTGAGTGATCATATTAAGCTTGGCGTTATGATAGAAACCCCGGCGGCGGTGATGATGGCGGACCAGCTGGCAAAGCAGGTGGATTTTGCCTCCATCGGCAGCAATGACCTGTGTCAGTATCTTACTGCGGCTGACCGGATGAATCCTGCGGTGGCGCAGTACTGCCGTTCTTCCCATCCAGCCATTTATAGGGCAATCGCGATGACGATCCAAGCTTTCCGCAAGGAGAATAAGCCGCTTTCGATCTGCGGCGAGTTGGGCGGCGATAAAAATGCTGCTTGTGTGCTGGTTGGTATGGGGATGCGTAAGCTTTCAATGTCCATCCATGCGGTGCCGGGTGTCAAACAAATGCTATCTCGCTACGAGTTACCCTATTTGGAAACATTGGCAGAAGCGGTGCTGCAATGTGCGAATGCTGATGAAGTTGAGCGGTGTATGGGCGAATTTCTGCACGGCTAAGTGATTGACAGTATTCTTGTAAGGAGAAGGGTGAGACTATGTATCAGAGAAAAACGACCATTATTAATCGTACAGGGATTCACGCAAGGCCGGCATCGGTCTTTGTGAATGAGGCAAAAAAATTTCAATCCAATATTACCATCTGCAATTTGAGCCTAAATGAGCAGAATAACACCGCAAACGCAAAGTCCATTATCAAGGTGCTGACACTGGCCCTGTCACAGGGCTCGGAGGTGGAAGTGAGTGCTGAAGGTGTAGACGAAAAGGAAGCAGTCGATGTTCTGATTGAATTGATCGACAGCGGTTTTGGTGAAACCTGATTAGCTGACTTAGTTAGCAAAGTATTTTAAGAAATGGGGTCGCTGACTCCATCGGCAGTAAAAACATTTAGGGAAAAAGGTGCCCGCTTCATCCACGCCCTCACCTGTGAGGAAGATATGGGAAAACGCAAGGTGAAGAATTCTCTGCCTCCGGCAGCGCTCGAGAAAAAAGCCCAAAGCAAGCGCACATTGCTTAATACCGCAAAAGACCGCCCCGAAAGGCGGTCTTTCCTGTATGGTCGGAGTGAGGTGATTCGAACACCCGGCATCTTGCTCCCAAAGAAGTGCAGAACACTTTTTTCACTTGTTTATAGCGGTTTTTGGAGCTTTTTAATTTGTTTTACTTACTCTTTGACCCTCTTTTCTCCGCTGTTTCCGGGTGTTCCGGAGCCGTATGTGGTAATCTATGTGGTCAAAAACGCTTCCCGCCCGGTTTCCGGTGAACTGTCACCGGTGCCGGACGGGAAGCGTTTTGCGTTTCTGTTGGCTGCATTGTAACTCTGAGGAGGGTGTTATGCAAGTGGTTTCTGCGGGGGTGGCGGCTCAGAAGCTGCGGCGCTATAGACAAAGAATAGCATCACGCATTTGCCTTCTGGAGATAGAACTCACTCTCCGCAACTCGTGTCACAAAATCATATTCCAGCCGTGTTGCCTTTGAGGGCGAAATATTGTAGCGCTTAAGCACCGAGCGAAAATATGCGAAGAACGCCCTGTCTTCTTCTGTCATCGGTGCAACCCAGCCGTTCTCGGCCCCATGAGATTCAATTTTCTCCAACTCTGCCATACGCTCTTTATCCATGTCAGTTGCTCCCTTCGGTGAACTTTCGCATGCCCCAGCTGGAATCGTTTTGGGCTGCCTAAATTGTAACTCTAATGGTAGGGGTGTGCAAGTGGTTTTCTGGGAGGATAGCAACGCGAAATGTGTGATGTCACAGACAAGGAGCACCAGTAACAGCCCTTGCATTCCCGTAATTCGGGCGATATTTTAAGGGAATGCGCACCGAAATAAGGGAAAGCATCTGCGCCCTGCGAGAGAAACACTGCTGACTTTCGTCGTAATAATAAGTATAATATTAGAGGATTATCGTAGCCGAGGTGAGAGCATGGATTACATGACTGAGCTCTCCGCTATTGCCAAAACACAT
>ULUJ01097125.1_pt1 | contig 19159 bp, 9 predicted proteins | sample 1958381 | NCBI WGS metagenome assembly ULUJ01 (sample SAMEA4835757, study PRJEB28245) | human gut metagenome | biome: gut microbiome; material: fecal sample | place: Denmark | collected 2008 | reverse complement strand
AGAAATAGTAACTATGGTTATGAAAATTTTCTTTAATTTAATAAGTAAGAATGATAAAGATATTCTGATATCTAATTCTTTTTATTATATTATTAACTTTCTTATAGCTGCTAAATCTAAAGTAAACAATGAAATAATTAATGAATATATATTTAAAGTATTAAAATTATGGAATGAAAAGTATTTTGAAAAAATGCAATCTCAAATGCAAAAATTTGAATATTCTACTACTGTTAAAAAAGAGCAAATAGAAGAATATAATCAGTATTTTACTCAATATCCTTTGGCTTGCTTTAGAAATAGTTTTTCATGGAAGGAACAAAACATTTTAGCTCAGATGTCAACATCATCTGAATTTGCAATTAGTACGTTGTTTAAGGAGAATACAATATATATTGATAAGTTTGTGCCATATATTAAAAAGATAGACTTAAGCCAAAAAGATTCATTTGATAATATTGTTTGTAAGTATCTAGATGATATACAAATAAAATATGCTGAACAATTATTAAATTCTAATATTGAGCCAGTTGCTTATTTGCGATCAATATATGAAAGCTATTCATTGACGCTTTCTACATTTATAACTACTATAAATGAAAATAATTACAAAAAGATGTATAAAGATATAGAAGATAGATTTTTGAAATATGGTTTGTTACCATATCCTGATAGAGTTAGTGTGGCACATATAACACAACTAATACCATTAGTAGAATTGTTAATTAGAGAATTGGGAATAAAGAATAACATTATTCCATTTAAAGAAAAAGAACAGCAAATTCATGTAATGAAGGATTCAAGTACAATTTTGTTGAGCATTATAAGAAAAAAATTTAAAGAGAGTAATAATTTTGAAAATATGGGAATTTACTTATATTTATACAATTATTTGTATAATAATAATTCATTAAATATAAGAAATGAATTAATTCATGCAAGACAATATTTAGATAGTGAAGGACAGATGAATTTTGCATTTAGGGCACTAATAATCGGAATATTTTGGGGATCAATTGAATTATATATTTAATAAAAATAGACGGGATCAGAATATTGAATCTCGTCTTTCTTATTGTACTTTTTCAAAAATATCATTCATAGAATTTGCAGCCTGTTTAAATTCATCTTCAAAGAAATGTGAATAATAAGTATCAGTAACTTGAACACTTGAATGGACAACTTTTCTACAAATTATTTGTGCTTGAAAACCTCTTTCAATCATATGTGAAATACCTGTATGTCTAAGACCATGAAAAGTAATATATTTTAAATTATACTTTTTAACAATCTTCTTTAGTATTTTACTTGGTGTATCAGGATGAATATTTTCACCAAAATCTGTTGTGAAAACTCTATTAGTTTTAACCCATTTAGAACCAAGTTTTAATTGCTTTTCAAGCTGTTCTTTCTTGTATCTTTTTAGAAGATCAATAGTATTAGGATTAATAAAATTAATTCTATCACTATTAACAGACTTTGTTTCTTTTTCATATATACGTTTATCAATATATTGAGTAGATTTATTAATAACAACTGGCAAAAAATGTGTCATAAATAATGTTATAATTTTATTGAAAAAAGTGCGACACTTATTATTGCAATTTATAAAAACGGAAAAATTTGCTAAAAAACATTGACAGCAAGTACACTAGATGTTATACTAAAATTGATATGTTTTGATTAAATGTATTAATCTCCGTTTAAGGTGGATGGAATGGTTAATATAAAAATAAGTTTTATTAAATAAACAGCAAATGAAACAGTTGGCAAAAATGTCAACCGTATTTTTGTTGTCTTTTATAACTATGTTGTTGTATAGAAAAAATTGAAGATTTTTCTATACAACAAGGTTAATTTACCTTGGGCTGTGCCGATTGCAAAGCAATCGTGTACAAGCGTACGTCGAAATCTTTGATTTCGCTAACGTCCAATTTTCTTATGTTAATTTAATAAAAAGAGGAATTGTTATATAATTGCTTACGGAACGGGTATTTAGAGAGCAGAAAATATGCCAATCTGTAAACCAATTATAGAAACAAGAAGGACTTTTTATTAAAATCATATATTTATCTTCTGCTTAATTTTTTTTAGGGAGTGATTTTTTTGTTAAAAGAAATTAAACACGAGAAATGTACTCGTAAAACTTTTGCAAAAATCGGCGATTCAATCGAAATGCCAAACTTGATTCAAGTTCAAAAAGACTCATACAATTGGTTTATCGAAGAAGGCTTAGGAGAAGTTCTTAGAGACGTATCTCCAATAGTTGATTATTCAGGAAACCTTGTACTTGAATTCTTAGACTACTACATGGAAGAAAAAACTAAATACACACTAGAAGAAGCCAAAGAACGTGATGCAACTTATTCTACAAGATTACATGTAAAAGTAAGACTTATCAATCGTGAAACAGGTGAAATTAAAGAACAAGAAATTTATCTTGGTGATTTCCCACTTATGACAGATAGTGGTACTTTCGTAATCAATGGTGCAGAAAGAGTTGTAGTAAGCCAATTAGTTCGTTCACCAGGTTGCTACTATGCACAAGATTTTGATAGCAAAACAGGAAGAAGAATTTACACATCTACTGTTATGCCTATTCGTGGTGCATGGATAGAATATGAAACTGATGGAAATGATGTATTCTGGGCTAGAGTTGACAGAACAAGAAAAATACCAGTTACAACACTTTTAAGAGCATTAGGAATTGTAACAGATGAGCAAATTACAGAGCTATTTGGAGAAGAAAACAAAATAAAAGAAACTTTGGCAAAAGACCCAATTAAAACTCAAGAAGAAGCTTTGGTTGAAATATATAAAAAATTAAGACCAGGAGAATTACCAACAACAGATGCTGCAAGAAATTTATTTAATGGACTATTTTTTGATGATAGAAGATATGATCTAGCAAAAGTTGGTAGATATAAATTTAATAAAAAATTAAGTTTAGCATCAAGAATTGAAGGAAGAATTGCTTATAATGATATTATTGATTCAGAAACAGGAGAAGTATTAGCAGAAAAAGATAGCAGTATTTCTGAAGATGCTGCAATTGCAATTCAAAATAGTGGAATTAATGTTGTTGATGTTAAAGTTGATGATAAACCAGTAAGAATTATTGGTAATGGAACAGTAAATATCCACAGTATATTACCAAATGTGGATTTAAGTGACTTACATATTAAAGAAATGGTAAATTATATTGTTCTAAAATCAATTATTGATACTACTGATGAAAAAGATTTACATGATGCAATTAAAGAAAGATTAGATGAATTAATTCCAAAACATGTTACTAACGAGGATATTATTTCTTCAATTAGTTATTTATTAAACTTAGAACATGGATTAGGAAATGTTGATGATATTGACCACTTAGGAAATCGTCGTATTCGTTGCGTTGGTGAATTATTACAAAACCAATTTAGAATTGGTTTAACAAGACTAGAAAGAGTTGTTCGTGAAAGAATGACAATTCAAGACTTAGATATAGTTACACCGCAATCATTAATAAACACAAAACCAATAACATCTTCTATTAGAGAATTCTTTGGAAGTTCACAATTATCACAATTCATGGATCAAACAAACCCACTTTCAGAATTAACTCATAAAAGAAGAATTTCTGCATTAGGACCTGGTGGTTTATCTCGTGAAAGAGCTGGATTTGAGGTTCGTGATATTCACTATACACACTATGGTAGATTATGTCCAGTAGAATCTCCAGAAGGACCAAACATTGGACTTATATCAGCACTTTCATCATTTGCAATTATAAATGAATATGGATTTATTGAAACACCATATAGAAAAGTAGATCATGAAACTGGAGTAGTAACTAATGAAGTTGTTTATATGCCAGCTGATGAAGAAGACAAATACATAGTTGCTCAAGCATCAGAACCACTTGATAAAGATGGAAAATTTATTAATGACAGAATTCGTGTACGTCACAGAGCAGATATTACAATGGTTGATAAAGACCAAGTTGACTTTGTTGAAGTATCACCAAAACAATTAGTATCAGTTGCAGCAGCAATGATCCCATTCTTAGAGCATGATGACGTAAAACGTTCTCTAATGGGTGCAAACATGCAACGTCAAGCAGTTCCACTACTTACAACAGAATCACCAATAGTAGGAACAGGAATGGAATATAGAGCAGCTAGAGATTCTGGAATTACAGTAATGGCTAAAAATGACGGTATAGTTGAAAGAGTAACTGGTGAAGAAATTCAAATTAGAAATAAAAAAGATGAATTAGATGTTTACCACTTAAGAAAATTCAAAAGAACAAATGGTGGTACATGTATAAATCAAAGACCAGTTGTAAGTGTTGGAGAAAGAGTTAAAGCAGGAGATCTAATTGCCGATGGACCTGGAACAAAAAATGGAGAAATGGCACTTGGTAAAAATGTTTTAATAGCTTTCACAACTTGGGAAGGTTACAACTACGAGGATGCTGTTTTAATTAATGAAAGATTAGTAAAAGAAGATGTTTATACATCAATCCACATAGAAGAATATGATTGTGAATGTAGAGACACAAAATTAGGACCAGAAGAAATTACAAGAGATATTCCAAATGTTGGAGATGATAGCTTAAAAGATCTAGATGAAAACGGAATTATTCGTATAGGTGCAGAAGTTAGACCAGGAGATATATTAGTTGGTAAAGTAACACCAAAAGGTGAAACTGAACTAACAGCAGAGGAAAGATTACTTCGTGCAATATTTGGCGAAAAAGCTAGAGAAGTTAGAGACAATTCACTTCGTGTTCCACACGGTGAAGCTGGTACAATTGTAGACGTTAAAATATTTACAAGAGATAATTCAGATGAATTAGGACCAGGAGTAAATCAAGTAATTCGTTGCTATATAGCAACAAAAAGAAAAATATCTGTTGGTGATAAGATGGCTGGGCGTCATGGTAACAAGGGTGTTATTTCACGTATATTACCAGAAGAAGATATGCCATTTTTACCAGATGGTACTCCAGTAGATATAGTATTAAACCCACTTGGTGTTCCTTCTCGTATGAACTTAGGTCAAGTTCTAGAAGTACACTTAGGAATGGCTGCTAAAGCTCTAGGAATTAAAGTAGCAACACCAGTATTTGATAGTGCTACAAACGAAGAAATTAGAGACTTATTTAAACAAGCAGGACTAAGAGAAGATGGAAAAACAGTAGTATATGATGGTAGAACAGGTGAACCATTTGATCACCCTATTACAGTTGGTGTAATGTACATGTTAAAACTACACCACTTAGTAGATGACAAGATACATGCTCGTTCAACTGGACCATACTCACTAGTAACACAACAACCTCTTGGTGGTAAAGCACAATTTGGTGGACAAAGATTTGGTGAAATGGAGGTTTGGGCATTAGAGGCTTATGGTGCTGCATATACACTTCAAGAAATGTTAACAGTTAAATCTGATGATATTGTCGGAAGAGTAAAAACTTATGAAGCAATCGTAAAAGGCGAAAACATTCCAGAACCAGGTGTTCCAGAAGGATTTAAAGTATTAGTAAAAGAACTTCAATCTTTAGGATTAGATATTAAACTTCTTTCTGAAGATAATAGAGAACTAGAATTAAAAGAAAATATTGATGAAGGTATTGATTTTAATAGTATTAAAGATGATCCTAAAATAGAAGAAGAACTTGCAGTAGTTGATGAAGATGAACTAGCTGATGGATATTCAGAAGATAGTGAAATGCTTTTAGACGAAGAAGAAAATATTGATGATGAAGACTTATTACTAGATGATGAAGATTTGTTAGATATAGACGAATTTAATGATAGTGAAGAATAAAATTTAATAGCCATTCAGAAAGTTTAAACAAGTTAACAATATAGAATTGCACAGCAGTGTAAAACTTGTTTAAACAAGTACGAAAAAAGAAAAATATTTAGGGGGCTAAATAAAGTGGATGAATTAGAAATTTTTAACAAACTTAAAATTGGAATAGCATCAGATGAAAAAATTAGAGAATGGTCAAAAGGCGAAGTAAAAAAACCAGAGACTATTAACTACAGAACACTTAAACCAGAAAAAGATGGTCTATTTTGTGAGAGAATATTTGGACCAACAAAAGACTGGGAATGCCATTGTGGTAAATATAAAAGAGTAAGATATAAAGGAATTGTATGTGATAGATGTGGTGTTGAAGTAACAAAATCTAAAGTTAGACGTGAAAGAATGGGACATATTGAACTTGCTGCACCAGTTGCACATATATGGTACTTTAAAGGTATTCCAAGCAGAATTGGACTAATGCTTGATGTTTCTCCAAGAAACTTAGAAAAAGTAATATATTTTGCATCATATATTGTAATTGATAAAGGAACTACAGATTTAACAGTAGCTCAAGTTTTATCAGAAAAAGAATATCGTGAAGCAGAAGAAAAATACGGTGCAGGTTCTTTTACAGCTAGAATGGGAGCTGAAGCAATACAAGAATTATTAGCAAAAGTTGATGTTGAAAAATTAGCTGAAAAATTGAAAAAAGAACTTGAAAAAGCAAGTGAACAAAAAAAGGCAAAATTAGTTAAAAGACTAGATACAGTTGAAGCATTTAGATTATCAGGAAATAAACCTGAGTGGATGATAATGAATGTAATTCCAGTTATTCCACCAGATTTAAGACCAATGGTACAATTAGATGGTGGTAGATTTGCTACATCAGACTTAAACGACTTATATCGTAGAGTTATAAACAGAAATAACCGTTTAAAAAGATTATTAGAATTAGGTGCACCAGAAATTATTGTACGTAATGAAAAAAGAATGTTACAAGAAGCTGTTGATGCTTTAATTGATAACAGTAGACGTGGAAGACCAGTTACAGGTGCTGGTGGTAGAGCATTAAAATCTCTATCAGACTTATTAAAAGGAAAACAAGGTAGATTCCGTCAAAACTTATTAGGAAAACGTGTTGATTATTCAGGTCGTTCAGTTATAGTTGTTGGACCAGAACTTAAAATATATCAATGTGGTGTTCCAAAAGAAATGGCTGTTGAGTTATTCAAACCATTTGTTATGAAAGAATTAGTTGGACGTGGAATTGCACATAATATTAAAAACGCTAAAAGAATGGTTGAAAGATTAAGACCAGAAGTATGGGATATACTAGAGGATGTTATAAAAGACCACCCAGTATTATTAAACCGTGCTCCTACATTACATAGACTTGGTATTCAAGCATTTGAACCAGTTTTAGTAGAAGGTAGAGCTATAAAATTACACCCATTAGTATGTACAGCTTTCAACGCTGACTTCGACGGTGATCAGATGGCTATTCACTTACCATTATCACCAGAAGCACAAGCAGAAGCAAGATACTTAATGCTTTCAGTAAATAACCTTTTAAAACCACAAGATGGTAAGCCAGTAACAGTACCTACACAAGATATGATTTTAGGTGCTTACTACTTAACAATGGATGTTCCTGGTGAAGAAGGAGAAGGAAATTACTTCTCATCACCAGAAGAAGCTAAAATAGCATATTTTAACCATGATTTAGGTTTACATGCTAAAATATATGTAAGAATTCAAAAAGAAATAGATGGTAAATTAGAAACAAGAAAAGTTCAAACAACAGTTGGTAGATTAATTTACAATGAAGGAATTCCACAAAACTTAGGATTTGTAGATAGAACAAAACCAGAAAACTTATTTGAACCAGAACTTAACTTTGCAGTATCTAAGAAAAACTTAGGAAAAATTATTGCAAAATCAATAAATGCAAATGGTTTAAGTGCAACAGCAGAATTACTAGACTATATTAAAGCAACTGGTTTCAAACATTCTACAACAGCTGGTATTACAGTTTCTGTTGATGATGTTAAAGTACCAGAGGCTAAAAAGAAAATTCTTGCTGAAGCAAATGAGCAAGTAAATAACGTATTAAAACAATATAAACGTGGTTTAATAACAGAGGATGAAAGATATAACTCAGTTATTAAAATATGGGAAAAAGCAACAGATGAAGTTACAGAAGCAATGAAAAGTAACTTTGATGACTTAAACCCAGTATATATGATGAGTCAATCTGGAGCCAGAGGTAACATTAACCAATTAAGACAAATTGCTGGTATGCGTGGTCTTATGGCTAGTACAACTGGTAAAACAGTAGAAATTCCTATTACATCTTCATTCCGTGAGGGTCTAGATGCACTAGAATACTTTATTTCTGCACACGGTGCTAGAAAAGGTTTAGCAGATACAGCTTTAAGAACAGCTGACTCTGGTTACTTAACAAGAAGACTTGTTGATGTTTCTCAAGACATTATAGTTCGTGAAGATGACTGTGGAACACATGAAGGTCTTACAGTATTTGATATTAAAGATGGAAACCAAATTGTTGAAAAAATGGATGAAAGACTAGTTGGTAGATACCCATTAGAAGATATAATTAATCCTGAAACAAAAGAATTAATTGTTGATACAAATACAATGATTACAGATAAAATTGCTGAGAAAATTGTTACAGCAGGAATTGAAACAGTAAAAGTTCGTTCAGTATTAGGATGCCGTACAAAACATGGTGTTTGCCGTAAATGTTATGGTATGGGATTGGCAACTCGTGATGAAGTTAACATTGGTGAATCTGTTGGTATTATTGCAGCTCAATCAATTGGTGAGCCTGGTACTCAGCTTACAATGAGAACTATTCACTCTGGTGGTGTTGCTGGTGTTGCCGATATTACACAAGGTCTTCCTAGAGTTGAGGAGCTATTTGAAGCTCGTAAACCAAAGGGATTAGCAGTAATGACAGAAATAGATGGTAAAGTTAAAATTGTTGAAGATAAAAAGAAGAAAGAAATTGTTATTACGTCTAAAGATGATTCAAAAACTTATGCAATACCATTTAGATCTAAATTACGTGTAAAAGACGGAGATGAAGTAAAAGCGGGAGATCCATTAATAGAAGGTGCTTTAAACCCAGCTGAAATATTAGCAATTAAAGGACCTGAAGGAGTATATGAATACTTAATTCAAGAAGTTCAAAAAGTTTACCGTAACCAAGGTGTTGATATCAACGATAAACACATTGAAGTAATTGGTAGACAAATGCTTAAAAAGGTAAGAGTAGAAGATAATGGGGACACAGACATGTTTGCTGGATCATTAGTTGATATACATGAATTTGAGGACAAGAATGCATTAGTTGAAGCAGAAGGAAAACGTCCTGCAACAGGAAAACGTATATTACTAGGAATCACAAAAGCATCTCTAGCAACAGAAAGCTTCTTATCAGCTGCTTCATTCCAAGAAACAACAAGAGTATTAACAGAAGCTGCTGTTAAAGGTAAAGTTGATGACTTAATTGGATTAAAAGAAAACGTTATTATTGGTAAACTAATACCTGCAGGAACAGGATTACCTGTTTATAAAAATACACATATTAATACAGAACAAAATGAAGAAGAACCTGAAGAAGAAACAACAAGTGCTGAATAGTATAAAACAATAAAAAAAGAACAAACCACGGATTAGAGAGGTTTGTTCTTTTGTGGTTTATGTTGTAGTTAGCCGGAAGATATGGGAATAGGCAATAGAATCACACTATGGGGAGGTTATTGTTAAAGTTCTTGGAAAAGATGAAGGAGAAAAGCGAAGAAGAATTGAAGCTTTAAAGAAAATTGGCTTTTAAAATATAGAGAGAGCTAAATAGCTCTCTCTATATTCTTTTTTGCCCTGTTTTAAGCTAATAAAATTGACAAAAACGCGTAAAAATAGTAAAATAGTATACGTAAAAGAGGAGCTTATTTTATGAAAAATAATAATAGTAAAAAAATATTTGAAGGGTTAATATCAAGAACTAAAATATATTTAGTTCTAATTGCTATACTTTTAATTGTAATATGCATATTAGATATAAGATATTTTACACCTTCAGTAGTGTTATATATATTAATACTTGTATATACATACTGGAGTAACCAAAAAAGAAGAACGGAACTTTCAGACCATTTACAAGATTTAACACTAAATGTGGATAAATTAGCAAAAGATACAGTAAAGAATTCTCCTTTTCCATTAGTTATAATTGAAACAAATGGAAATATGGTTTGGAGAAGTAGTAAATTTGTACAAGAATTTGCAAATGTAGATATAAATAATATTTTGAGAGATTTATTAAAAGAAATAAAACTTGAAATAGAAAATAATGAGGAAGACTCAGAAAAAAGTATTCATAAAGAATTGGAAATAGGCAACAAAATTTATGAGATATTGGGAAAATATACAAAATCTAAAGATGAATATATGTGCACAATGTATTTTTTAGATGAAACTAAAACTTTAGAGCTAGAAAAGAAATATCATAATTCTCAAATTTGCGTTGGAATAATTATGATAGATAACTTTGAAGAAGTTAATCAAAGAATTAATGATGAAGAAAAACCTGTACTAACTGCGCAAATCGAAAAAACAATTTATGAATGGGCAGCAGAATTTAAAGGATTAGTTGTTAAATCAGAGAGAGATACATTTGTATGTATATTTGAACAACAATACCTAGAAAAACTTAAAGAAAAGAAATTTAATATATTAGATACAATTAAAGAATTAGAATTATCAAATAAAGTACAAATAACATTAAGTATTTCAATTTCAACAGAAGGAGAGTCTAACTACGAAAAATATAAATCTGCACAGGCAGGATTAGACATTGTACTTGGAAGAGGTGGAGACCAAACTGTTGTTAGAGAAAATGAAAAATATCAATTTTTTGGTGGAAGAACTCAAGAGCTTGAAAAAAGAACAAAAGTAAAAGCTAGAATAGTATCACATGCACTAGAAGAGCTAATGCAAGAGGCTAAAAATGTAATGGTAATGGGTCACACAAATGGAGATATAGACTCAATGGGCGCAAGCATGGGAATATACAGACTAGCAAAAAGTCTTGATGTTGAATGTTATATTATAAACAATTCTACAGGAATTAGTTTAGAAAATTTCATGGAATCAGCAAAACAAGAAAAAGAATATCAAGAATCTATTATTAATAAATCAGAAGCATTATCTAAAATAACACCTGAAACATTACTTATAATTGTTGATACACATAAAAGAAGTTATGTTGAAGTACCTGAATTGCTAGAAGAAACAAGTAAAATTGCAATAATTGATCACCACAGAAAAAGTCCAGACTTTATTGAAGAAGCAATTCTTTCATTCCATGAAGTATATGCTTCATCAACCTGTGAACTTGTTACAGAAATATTAGAATATGCAACTAAAGAACCAGATTTAACAACAATTGAAGCAGAAGCTTTATATGCAGGAATTATGATGGATACAAAGAACTTTACTTTTAAGACAGGAGTAAGAACCTTTGAAGCAGCAGCTTATTTGAAAAAACGTGGAATAGATATAATAAAAGTAAAAAAATGGTTCCAAAGTGACTTAAAAACATATACAAAGATTTCTAAAATAATTGATAATGCACAAATTACCAATGGAACAATAGGTATTTCTGTATATGAAGAAGAAGACAAAGATGCAAATATAATATGTGCTAAGGCAGCAGATGAATTATTAACAATTAGTGATATTACTGCATCATTTGTAATAGGAAAATTAGGAGATAAAGTATGTATTAGTGGACGTTCTATTGGAGATATAAATGTTCAAATTATACTAGAAAAACTTGGAGGCGGAGGTCATATTACCTTAGCTGGTGCACAAGTTGAAGGAATGAGTATTGAAGAAGTTAAAAATCTTCTTATTGAGAAAATAAATGAATATTTTTCTGAAACAGCTAATTAATTTCAAAATGGAGTAAAAACTTTTTGAAATTAAATGAAATAATTACAAATTGAAAGGAGAAAAATAAATGAAAGTAATTTTATTACAAGATATAAAAGGTGTAGGAAAAAAAGATGAAGTAATAAATGCTAGTGATGGATATGCAAGAAATTTCTTATTACCTAAAAAAATGGGAATTGAAGCAAATGCTGAAAATATGAGTAAATTAAAAGCAAAACAAGACTCAAATCAATATAAAAAATCAGTTGAAAAAGAAAAAGCACAAGAAATAGCAGAAAAGCTAAAAAATATTACTTTAAAAATTTCTGTAAAATCTGGAGAGAATCAAAAAATATTTGGTTCAATTACAGCTAAAGAAATTGCAGAAAATTTAAAAGAACAATATAAAATAGAAATAGATAAAAAGAAAATTGATTTAAAAGAACCAATTAAAGTGTTGGGAGTAAGTACAGTGAGTGTTAAACTTTTTGAGGGAGTTATGGGTTCTCTTAAAGTCCAAGTACTTTAAATTTGAAAAATAATTGGCATCTTGCTGTGTCAAAAAGCATTAAAAACGCGGTTACAACCAAGAGGTTGCGCCCTTGCCTTTTTAATACTTTTTTCCTTGCAATATACCAATTCTTTTCCAAATTCTAGAAAGTTATTGGCATCTTGCGTTGTCAGAATTCATTTGTAAGAAGGGAGCAGAAAAATGGAGCTAGGTAAAATTCCACCACACGATATAGAAGCAGAACAAGCTGTAATAGGAAGTATGCTAACAGACAAAGATGCAATTATGTCTGCAGTAGAAACCTTAAAGTCTGAGGATTTTTATCGTGAAGATAATAAAATAATTTATGAAGCTATTTTAAATTTATACAATCGTGCAGAACCAGTAGATATTATAACTTTGAAAACAGAGCTTCAATCTATGAAACAGTTAGAAGCTGTTGGTGGACTTGAATATATTGCAGAGCTTCCAGATAAGGTTCCTACTACAGCCAATGTAGAGCAATATATTAAAATTGTAGAAGAAAAATCAGCATTAAGAGCACTTATAAAAACTGCAAATGATTTAATTAGTTTAGGGTATGATCAAACACAAGATGTTGAAGATATATTAGATACTGCAGAAAGAAAAATATTTGATGTTATACAAAATAGAAATCAAAAAGGATATTCTGCAATTAAAGATATTTTAGTAGATTCATTTACACAATTAGAACAACTATATAATCAAAAACAACACATAACTGGAGTGCCTACAGGATTCGCAGATTTAGACTTTATAACCGCAGGACTTCATAAATCTGACTTAGTTATTGTAGCTGCCAGACCTGCTATGGGAAAATCAGCATTTGCATTAAACCTAGCAACAAATGCAGCTGTTAGGTATAATACACCAGTTGCTATATTTAGTTTGGAAATGTCAAAAGAACAAATGACAAACCGTATTTTATGTAGTGAGGCGATGGTCGACAGTAATAAAGTAAGAACAGGTAAAGTAGAAGATGATGATTGGCAAAAGCTAGCTGAAGCATCAGGAAATTTGTCTCAAGCGCAAATATTTATAGATGATACACCTGGTATTTCAGTAATGGAAATACGTGCTAAATGTAGAAAAATGAAGCTAGAAAAAAATATTGGAATGGTTGTAATTGACTATATTCAATTAGTACAAGGAAGTAACAGAAAAGGTGGAAGCCGTGAACAAGAAATTTCTGAAATAAGCCGTTCTTTAAAAATATTAGCAAAAGAAATAAATGTGCCTGTTATAGCATTATCACAACTTTCAAGATCTGTAGAACAAAGACCAGACCATAGACCAATGCTTTCAGACTTACGTGAATCTGGAGCTATAGAGCAAGATGCTGATATAGTTATGTTCTTATATCGTGATGATTACTATAATCCTGATTCAGAAAAGAAAAATATTGCTGAAGTTATATTAGCAAAGCACAGAGCTGGTTCTACTGGAACAGTTGAACTTTTATGGCTTGGAAATTACACTAAATTTGCTAATCTTGATAAGTATAGAGAGTAAATTGTAAAATTTGTGCTATTTCAAATTGAGCAACATCTCCTAGCTTGTCGGTCCCCACAGCATTCACTACGAAAATTATTATATTGCACAGTTTGAGAAAGGTGAAAAATGTTAAATAAAATATTAAGTACGATTAACAAATATAATTTAATACAAAAAGGAGATAAAATCGTTATAGGAGTATCTGGTGGACCTGACTCAATGTGTCTACTAGATTCTTTGTATTGTCTAAAAGATAAACTAAATATAGAAATAATTGTGGCACATATTAATCATAAAATAAGAAAAGAAGCAGATGAAGAAACAGAATACGTAAAAGATTATTGTAAAAATAAAAACATAAAATGTTATGTGAAAAAAGCAGAAGTTGAAAAATTAGCAAAAGAGCAAAAGCTAGGAACAGAAGAAATGGGGAGAAAAATTCGCTATGATTTTTTCAAAGAAGTTGCAAAAAAAGAAAATGCTAATAAAATTGCAACAGCACATAATTTAAACGATAATGTTGAAACAGTTATGCTAAATTTATTAAGAGGAACAGGTATTTCAGGGCTAAAGGGGATAGAAATAAAAAGAACTGAGGATAACTTAGAATACATAAGACCAATAAGAGAATGTGAAAGAAAAGATATTGAAAAATATTGCGAAGAGCAAAACTTAAACCCTAGAATTGATAAAACAAATTTTGAAAACATATATAATAGAAATAAAGTAAGAAATGAATTAATTCCGTTTTTGAAAAAAGAATTTAATCCCAATATATTAGAAGGAATAAATAGACTTTCAGATTTAGCAAGAGAAGAAGAAGAATATTTTGAAGAAATTATAAGTAAAAAGTATGAAGAATTAAAAATTGGGGAAAATTTAAATGAAATTGTGTTAGAATTACATAAATTTAATGAACTTAATAAAGTTATAAAATCTAAAATAATTATATATACTATTAACAAGGCAAATGGCAATGTTCAAGGAATTGGAAAGATACATATAGAAGATATAATTAAACTTTGTGAGAATAATATTGGTAATAAATATTTAACTCCAAATAAAAATGTAAAAGTTTTTGTAAAAAAAGGTAAAATTTTTTTTATGGGTAAAATGAACCTTCCGTAAGCAAACTGTTGATACGGGCTTGTTTGCTAAATGAAAGTTTTGTGAAAGTACTTGAATTTAAAAAATTAGTGTGTTATAGTCTAAATTGTTAAAAAACGTAAAAGAGGAGGAGCAAATTTGAAAAACAGTATAAAAACATTAGCAATGTGGCTAATTATAGCTGTAATATTAATAGTTCTTATTAGTTCTATAATGGAAAATACAGACAATAAATTAGCATATTCAGAACTTATTTCTAAAATTGAAGCAGGAGAAGTAAAAGAAATTACATTAGCATCAGATGGAGGAAAAGCAGAAGTTAAATTAAAAAACGAGAACTTTTCAAAAGAAGTTAATATTCCAAGTGTAGAAAACTTAATGAATAGTTTAAGTGAAAGTATGAAAGCTGGAACTGTAAAAGTAACAGAAAAATCAGAATCAATATGGATGGTAGTTTTTAGTTTATTAACTCCTTTCGGATTACTTATTATATTCTTTATTTTTTGGTTCTTCCTTATGGGTGGAATTCAAGGTGGTGCTGGAGGAAATGGCAATGGAAAAACAATGTCATTTGGAAAAAGCCGTGCAAGAATGATAAACCCTTCAGATAAAAACAGAGTAACATTTGATGATGTTGCTGGTGTAGATGAAGAAAAAGAAGAATTAGAAGAAATTGTAGAATTCTTAAAGAATCCTAGAAAATTCACAGAAATGGGTGCTAGAATACCAAAAGGTGTATTATTAGTTGGTCACCCAGGAACAGGTAAAACATTATTAGCAAAAGCAGTTGCGGGAGAAGCAGGAGTTCCATTTTTCTTTATAAGTGGTTCTGACTTCGTAGAAATGTTTGTTGGTGTTGGTGCATCAAGAGTTAGGGATTTATTTGAAGAAGCAAAGAAAAAAGCTCCATGTATTATATTTATAGATGAAATTGACGCTGTTGGACGTCAAAGAGGTGCAGGCTTAGGTGGAGGACATGATGAAAGAGAACAAACATTAAATCAATTATTAGTTGAAATGGATGGATTCTCAGCAAATGAAGGTGTTATAGTTTTAGCAGCAACAAACAGACCAGACATACTAGATAAAGCTTTACTAAGACCAGGAAGATTTGACAGACAAATTGTTGTATCAAATCCAGATGTAAAAGCAAGAGAACAAATATTAGAAGTACACAGCAGAAAGAAAAAATTAGCTGCTGACGTAGATTTAAGAACAATTGCAAAAAACACTTCAGGATTTTCTGGAGCAGATTTAGAGAATGTTTTAAATGAGGCAGCTTTATTAGCTGCAAGAAGAAACTTACCAGAAATAGGAATGCAAGAAGTTGAAGACGCAATGGTAAAAGTTACAATGGGACCTGAAAAACGTACAAGAGTTAGAAGCGAAAAAGAACAAAAATTAGTTGCTTTCCATGAAGCAGGTCATGCAGTAGTAAGTAGATTCTTACCAACACAAGATCCAGTTCATCAAATTTCTATTGTACCAAGAGGAATGGCTGGTGGATATACAATGTATCGTCCAACAGAAGATAAATCATTTATGTCAAGAACAGAAATGGTTGAAAATATAGTATCATTATTAGGTGGTAGAGTTGCAGAGCAATTAGTATTAAATGATATTTCAACAGGTGCAAGTAATGATATTGAAAGAGCAACACAAATTGCTAGAAGTATGGTTACTAAATATGGTATGAGTGAAAGAATAGGTACAATTACATTAGGTTCAAGTCAAGAAGAGGTATTCTTAGGAAGAGATTTTGCACAAGCAAAAGAATATTCAGAGGAAACAGCTAACTTGATTGATGAAGAAGTAAAAAGTATTATAGATTTCGCTTATAAAAAAGCAGAAGAAATTTTAAAAGCAAATATGGATAAATTGACAAGTGTTGCAACAGTACTTCTTGAAAAAGAAAAAATTGATGGTGAAGAATTTGACGAAATATTTAATGGATAAAATAAAATCAGCTAAATTATAAATTTAGCTGATTTTATTTTATTTTCCTAATGTTACTTTAATTATTGTACCTTCTTCAACAGATGTATTTGCTATAGGTTCTTGACTAACAACTGTACCAGAACCTGTAACACTATAATTTAAATTTAATTCTTTAAGCAGTGTTTTTACTTGATAAAGTGATTTTCCAGTTAAGTCAGGCACTTGTTTTGAAACTCTAGTATTTTCGGTTTCGGTATATAGTTTAACAATAGAACCATTTACAAGCTCATAACCTTTAGTTGGATATTGTTCAGTAACAATATCAGTAGATGATGCAGATGTGCTAACTGTGAATCCTGCATTTTTTAATAGTTTTTCAGCTTCAGCAACAGTTTTATTAGTTACATTTGGAAGAGTTATAGTTTTTGTTGTAGAAGTACTTTCAGAATTATCAGTTGAAATTTGCATATATGGTAAAATTTCTTTTAACATTTGTGCTGCTACAGGGGCTGCAACTGTGTTTCCACTATAGCCTTTAGGTCCTTGTGGATCATAAAGAGTAACCAACAATACAAGTTCAGGGTTTTCTGTAGGGCTAATAGCAACAAATGAGGCAGTATATCCTTCGTTTTTGTTATAATCTGGCTCAGATGTACCTGTTTTACCAGCAATTGAATAACCTTTGATTTTAGCATATTTTCCTGAACCATCAGTCACAACAGTCTCTAAAAGATCCATCATTGTCTCTGCAGTTGTTTTTGATATTACTTGTCTTACTGCAGCAGTATTAATTGTAGTAATAGCTCCAGTGTCAGTATTTTTAATTTCTTTAACAATTCTTGGCTTTATTAACACTCCATTGTTTGCAACGGCACAAACAGCAGTTGCCATTTGAATAGGAGTTATTTTAAATCTTTGACCAAACGACATTGTTGCAAGTTCTATAGGACCAACGTCATTTAATTTCCAGAAGATTGAATCAGCTTCGCCAACTGTATTTATTCCAGTTTTTTCAAAGAAACCATAAGCATTATAGTATTTATAACTTGTTGTTGCTCCTATTTTTTCACTAATTTGTATAAATGCTGGGTTACATGAAACAGCAAAAGCTTCACGTAAACTTTCATGTCCATGTTTTATTCTATATGCACAATTTATTGTTGTTCCATATACTGTTTGATAACCTTTACAATAATATACATCTTCTTTATCTGGAATAGCTAAATTTTCTTCTAGTGCAATTGAAGCAGTAATTACTTTAAAAACAGAACCAGGTTCATAAGTGTCTGATATAGCACGGTTACGGAATAATTCGTATATAGTGTTATATTGTTCTTCAGAAGTCATTCTTTTCCAAGTTTTTTCCGTAACAGAAGCAGGCATTTCAAATGGTGTATTTAAGTTATAATCAGGATATGTTGCCATAGCTAAAATATCGCCAGTTTTTGGGTCCATTGCAATTACATTTCCACCACGTGTACATTTATTGTCTATACATGCTTGTTTTAAATATTTTTCTACAATACTTTGAATATTTGCATCAATTGTTAATGTTATATCACTACCATTTTCAGCAGGTATATATGTTTGATTATTATCTGGAATAAATTCTTGAATTGCATCTTGAGCTGTAGTTACTTTTCCAGGAGTTCCTGTTAATACATCATCCCAAGCTTTTTCTAAACCTTCTAGTCCGTCGTTGTCAGTACCACAAAAACCTATTAAAGAAGAAGCTAAATTATCATAAGGATAGTATCTTTTAGTATCTTCACTAATATTTATTCCTGAATAAAATTCTTCTTTTTTCATCCATTCTTTTAGTTTATCAACTTTATCTTTTTCAACTTTTCGTGCAATGGTAATATAATTTGAATCACTTGAAACCTTTTCTAATGTTTCATCATAGTTTAATTCAAATATTTCAGAAAGAGCTTTTGAAAGGCTTTCTTTTATGTTTTTTGTTTTTTCTTCATCAATTTTATCATTAGCTTTATCATAAACTACAATAGAAGAAGGAACTATACTAATAGTATCAACATCTGCACTAATGGCTAATGCTTTGCCAGTAGAGTCATATATGGTTCCTCTTTTTGGACTTATAGTACGACTAGTTATTAATTGGTTATACATTTGTTGCTTCAGGTCAGAACCTTGAATAAATTGTATAAATGCTATACGAAAAACAAGAAGTAACATTAAAATTAATACAATTAAAGCAGCAATTCGTATTTTTTTTGACATAGTAAGTGCTTTTTTCATCAGTCCTCCTAATTAAATTCTTAATTTTTTTATAATTTTAATTTCATTATATAGTTGGTCAAT
>ULUJ01081646.1_pt1 | contig 19225 bp, 10 predicted proteins | sample 1958381 | NCBI WGS metagenome assembly ULUJ01 (sample SAMEA4835757, study PRJEB28245) | human gut metagenome | biome: gut microbiome; material: fecal sample | place: Denmark | collected 2008 | reverse complement strand
CGCGAAGAAGACCGAGCCTCTGACCCTCGGCGGAACGCTGGAAACACCGGATGAAGTGGAAATCCAAGGAACCTCTATATCAGATTGGAAAGAAATAGACAATGGGGAAGTAAACGCAGATTTGTAACTAAAAATGACAGATATAATGAAGACAAGATTTTTTGCACTTGCTGCTGCTCGCCCTCGCCGCCTGCACGCAGGACGAACAGGCCGACGACAACCGTCTGCCCGAAGGTGAATTCCCCGTAGTCATCCGTGCCACCGGACTGTCCGTAGAGGCAACTCCACAGGCAGCCCCATCAACCCGTGCCACCGTGGACGGCGACTGGCAGGGCGTACAGACCGTGGCACTCAAGATGGGCGACGCGGTAAAGGAATACACCGTAACGGCTACGGATGCCGACGGATACAAGAGCGCCATGCTCTCAAGCGAGAACAACCCGTACTACTGGACCAGCCGCGACCCGATTACCGTATCGGCATGGTGGCCCCTCGACGATACAGACATCACACGGATGCCTGCCGTAAAGGTGGCCGAAGACCAAAGCACACAGGAGGCCTTTGCAGCCAGCGACTTCATCGCCGCCATCGACCAGACGGTGGAATTTGACGAACCGAAGCTCACCTTTACCCACCGCACGGCGCGCATCACCGTCGCACTGAAGCCCGGCACAGGCATCACGAGCGTAGCCGGAGCCACGGTGAGCCTCATGAGCCTGTCCGCCGATAACGAAAACCCGACCGCCATACAGACCTACTACGCAAGCGGCAACACCTACGAGGCACTGACCGCCCCGCAGACCGTTGCGGCAGGCGAGCCGTTCATCCGGGTGGAACTCGGCGGCGGCAACTTCTACTTCCGCCCGCAGAACGACGTCGTGCTGGAGGCGGGCAACCGCTATAAATACACCGTCAAGGTGAACGCCACCGGCCTGACGCTGGAGGGCTGCACCATCGGCAGCTGGGAACCCGGCCAAGGCGAGAGCGGCGCAGCCGAGGATTTGGGCTACAACTACGACACCACCACCAAGACCTACACGGTCTATAACGCCGACGGCCTGCTGGCATGGAACGAAGCTGCACAAAAAGACAAATCGATAAATTGTACCCTCTCCGCCGACATCAACATGGCGGGTAAGGAATGGACACCGATAGGCACAGACGAAAACAATTCATACAACGGTACCTTCGACGGTAACGGCAAGACCATCACTGGGCTGACCGTCAATCAGTCGGAAAAAAACTATGCGGGTCTGTTCGGTTGTCTTGGTTCCGACGGCAAGGTGCAGAACCTGACGCTGGAAAATGTACATATATCTGGTGTCTTCTACGTTGGCAGCGTAGTGGGAACAAACTTTGGTACCGTGAGCGGCTGCACCGCCTCTGGAAATATCACGGGAACTGAAAGCTGTATCGGTGGTGTGGTGGGACAGAACAAAGGCACCGTGACCGGCTGCACTGTCTCGGGCAACATTTCCAGCAACCAATATACCGGCGGTGTGGTGGGAGAAAACTTCGGCACTGTGAGCGCCTGCTACCATGCCACGGGAGATGTCACGGGAAATATCAACTATGTCGGCGGCGTGGTAGGATGGAACTATTACGGCACCGTGACCGCCTGTTACCATGTCAATGGAAATGTCACGGCAACTTACAACTGGGTCGGTAGCGTGGCGGGATACAACGGCGGCGTCGGTAGTGTGACCGCCTGCTACTGGAACGACAGTCCTGATCCCGGTATCGGATACGACAATGGCAGCGGTCAAGCCACAAAAGTGGACGGCACAGATGTTACCTGGGCAGATGCCGTTGATGCCATGAACAGCGCCTTGCAGAGTGCCGGTTCAGAGTGGCGTTACGAACTCACCGGAGAACTGCCCACACTAAAGAAGGAAGAATAATCTCTAAACAACACGCATCATGAAACGAACAACCATCCATATATCCGCAGCCCTCGCCCTGCTGCTCGGCATTGCCGCCTGCACGCAGGACGAAGCGGGCTTCCTGCCGGAAGGGGCGGAAGGCACACCCATCGTCTTCACCGCCACGGGGGTGAACCCCGACGCGACAGCCACCGCCGGTACCCGTGCCCCCGTGGACGGGAACTGGGAGGGCGTGCAGAGCGTGGCAGTCAGGATGGACGGCACGGTGAAGGCATACAATGTGACGCCCTCCACCTCCGACCACACCGGCGCCACGCTGACCTCCGATGACCCGCACTACTGGACCAACCACGATAACATCACCGTCACGGCGTGGTGGCCCTACACCGCTGGCGAAACAACCCCGCCTGCCGTGAAGGTAGCTGCCGACCAAAGTGCCCGGAAGGACTTCGAGGGCAGCGACCTCATCGTGGCCGAGGAACAGACGGTGAGCTACGGCAACCCCACGCTCCGCTTCACCCACCGCACGGCGCGGGTGACCGTCGTCCTGACGGACTACACCGAGGGGCTGGCGTCCGTGCGGCTGACGGGTCTCTCCACCGAGGGCGGCAACCCGGCCGAAATCGCCCCGTATGACAAGGGCGGCGACACCTACACTGCGCTCGTAGCCCCGCAAAGTGTGGCAGCGGGCACGGCCTTCATCACCTGCGCTTTCAACAACGGCAAGGTCTTCGTCTATAAGATGCAGAAGGCAGCCGAATGGAAAGCGGGCGAGGAATATACCTACACCGTCTCCCTCGCCGCGGCAGAAGACCCGGGATACACCGTATCTGAGGACGGCAGGACCTACGAGGTCTACAACGCCGAGGGTCTGAAGAACCTCGCCAAGCTGGTGAACGAAGAGGGGAAGACCGACATCGACATCACCCTGACCGGCGACATCACCCTGACCGGGGAGTGGACGCCGATAGGGACTGAAAGCCAACCATACACCGGCACCTTCGACGGCGGCGGCAAATATACCATCACGGGGCTGAAGATTGACCAATCGGGAACGGACTATGTAGGACTGATTGGCCGTCTCGGCAGCGGAGGCAAGGTGCAGGACGTAACGCTGACAGAAGTGAACGTAACAGGTGGCACGTACGTCGGCGGCATTGCGGGACAGAACGACGGCACTGTAGAGAATTGCTCGGTCAATGGCACGGTGACAGGTAGAGGGTTCAACGATACCGGCGGCATCGTGGGAACGAATTATGGCACCATCTCCGGCTGCTCGGCGGAAGGGACTGTGACGGGTAGTGTCAATGTCGGCGGAATAGCCGGAGGCAGCTATCTCGGGGTAACCATCGTGGGCTGCTACTCCTCCGCCGCAGTCGAAGGCTACTCCACCGTCGGCGGCGTGGTGGGCAACCTAGGAAACAATAGCTCCCTCATGGCCAGCTACTCCACGGGCAACGTGACCGTCACATCGACTACCGGCTATGCCGGCGGTGTGGTGGGAGTTAATGCCCAAGGTACCGTAACCGCCTGCTACCATGCCACGGGAACTGTCAGCGGACAAGGCAATGTCGGCGGCATTGTGGGTATGAACAATAGTGGCCAAAACACCGCCTGCTACTGGAGCAGCAACCCTGCTAATGGTATTGGCAAAATGGATAGCGGCACCAACGGCACCATCAAGGTGGACGGCGACTGGCAGAATGCCGTTACACAGATGAACACCGCCCTGCAGAATGCAGGTTCAGAGTGGCGTTACGAACTCACTGGAGCATTGCCTACATTGAAGAAACAGTGAACCGTCGGGCGGGCCCCAAATCGGAGCCCGCCCTTTTTCGTACCGGCAGGCGCCCGTTCACACCGACAGCCCGAAGGAGTGGACAAAATCGGGCCGGAAAGGGATCTCCGCATCCGGCCAATCTTCACAACTGTCGTATCCGTCAGGAGGGGGGGGGCAAGAAAAAGCCTTAATTCCGTTTAGGGATCAAGGCTCTGCTGCTTTTTGTTTTTGTGGTACCACCAGGAATCGAACCGGGGACACAAGGATTTTCAGTCCTTTGCTCTACCAACTGAGCTATGGCACCATCCCGATATCGGAAGCGTGTTCCGTATTATCGTGGTGCAAAGGTAACCATTTTTTTTGATTCCGCAAGCATCCGACGCAAAAAAATCCTTTTTTTCTCATTTTTTGCCCCGATACCCCGCTTTGCACCTCCCCAAGGAACGGAAACGAACGGACGGTCGGGAACTCCCGACCGTCCGCCTGCAGATTACGTGCCCAACCGGCATCCCTGCCCTATTGGACGGGATCCGTCAGCACGAACTTCTCGTACATGGTACCGAATGTTCCGGCAGAAACGTTGTAGGCCATGTTGAAATAATAGGTCTGCGTCTCCGGATCGTAGTAGCTCGTCACATCGGCGCCGTCGGTGGTGACATAAACCGGACCGTAGGTCTGGTGATCGGCTCCGACATATTGCTCGGCCACGGTGATCTTGCCCGTCGCATCGCACTTGAAGAGCAGATCGACGCCGCCGCCCCAGTTGGTGATCTTGTACGACGTACCCGAAGCATAGAGTGACAGACCGGGATCTTCACCCGAGAAAAGTCCGTTGTAATAGAAGGTGCCCGTTCCAAGGAAATCCCACACCGTCATGTCGATGCTCAAGACCGACCATCCGCCGTCGTAGGTGACATAGGGATTCGAGTAGCGCACGTCTCCGATCGAGAGTTCGAGCGTGTAGTCTCCCGAGGAGACCTTATTGACCTTGACCTCAAGGGCCGCCTTGTTTTCACCGGCGGCAAACTCGATCGTCGAGGGGCACTCGAAGGCCTCGCTGCGCGAGAAGACCGTGAGAGGAACCGTGGCGGCCTCCGCACTGTTCAGGCGCATCACCTCCACGGTGAAACTCAGATTGTCGATTTCGTCCGACATCACGTCATAGGTCGTCGGATTCGAATCGGCGAAGTAGACGTCCATGCAATCCGACGGCACGGGCTCGCTCCACGTAAAATCATCGTCGTCCGAGCACGAGGCCAATCCCGAAAGGCATGCCGCGAACAGGGGCAGATATACTGATTTGTTGAATTTCATACGTTTGGTTCTTTTCGATTAAACGGATCTTGTTATTCGATGACATTGTCCACCGTGTTCGACGGATCGGGGTTGTTCATGCCCACCAGCGCCGAGTTGCTCTGCCATTCGGTACGCGGGATCTGGAGGTTCCACCACGGAGCGCGGCCGTCCACCTCGAAGCGGTAGCTGTCGTCGGGGCAGTTCGAATTGGCCAGGTGGATGCCTAGTGCAAGACGCTTCTTGTACCAGAAGGCGATGCCCTCACCCCAGAACTCGATGCGGGCCTGCAGGCCGATCTCCTCCTGAAGCTCCTTGAGGCTCGAGGCCGAGAAGCTGTACGACGGCTGACGGTAGGACTGCATGAAGCTGTTGAGTGCATTGACGCCCTCGGAGAGGTTCTGTGCGCCGAGCGCCTCGGCCTCGATCAGGTACATCTCCTCGACACGCATGAGCGGATGATCGACCGCATTACCCACGGTATAGGTCGTGTAGTTGCCCTGTCCGGGACGGAACTTGATCGAAGTCAGCGGCTTGAGCGTATTAGCGAAGAAGGTCTGGTAGTCCGGGCGGCAGCTCTTGTAGTCGTAGTAGTCGAACAGTCCGGGATCGAGCCACGAGTGCTTGCGGAAGTCGTCGTCGGCGATCTCCGCATAGAGGTTCGAGTTGATGCCGCGGCACACGGACTTGCCATAGTTGGTCCAGTCCTCCTCGGTGGACATGTGGGCAATGAACGAGTAGAGGTTGTGGACGGTCTCCGAGGTCTGGACGGTACACCACATCCACGAGCTGTTGCTCGTCGAGCTGTTGAAACCGGTCGTCGGATCCTCCCACTGGGTCTGCGTCAGCGGCGAGTAGCTGCCGGCCGTGATCGCCTTGCGGGCGTAGTCGGCCGCCTTCTGGTAGGCTCCGTCCACACCGGCAGAGCCGCGCTCGAGGTAGGCACGGGCCGCAATACCGTAGACGACGCTCAGGTCGGGCATCTTCTTCGACGTGCGGGCGTAGTCGGCCAGCATGCGCTCGGCGCGCTCCAGGTCGGGGAAGATCACCTGGTCGTAGACCTCGGTCACCGTAGCACGCGGATTGCTCTTGGCCTGCTCCTCGGAGGTGTTCTCCGTGACAATGACGCAGGCCAGGTCCTTGATGTTGTCGGGAATCGTGTAGTCGTGCACCTGCGAGCCGTTGCACTCCTTGGGTTCGAACAGACGCACCAGGTCGAGGTAGAACTGTGCGCGGAACGCAAGCGCGATGCCCAGATAGCTCCGCTGGTCGGAGTTGAGGCTCTCCTCCGGAACGGCCGAGAGGGTCGAGATCACGTCGTTGCAGCTCTTGATCCACGAGTAGTAGTTGTACCAGAACTGATAGCCGGTGACATAGTCCTCGCTCAGGTAGAGGTTGCACATCCAGTTGGCGAACCAGTCGTAGCCGGTGTTCCCCAGCACGACCATGTCGCCCGTCATGCAGGTGAGCGAAACGTTGATCGCCGGGTAGCCGAAGTCCCAGGCCTGCGAGTAGTTCTGGGCATAGAGCGTCAGGGCGCCGGGGATGGCATTCACCATCGCGTCGAGGGCCGTGGTCGATTCGGCGACCTGGTCGGCCGTCGCCCCGTTGGTGGGGAAGGTCTCCTTGATACAGCCGCTCAGCGAAGCGGTCGCCACGGCCGATGCGATTATGTATTTGAGTATGGTTTTCATTGTGGTCTGAAGGAATTAGAACTGAACATTGATACCGCCCGAAATCGTCCGGATCGGAGAGTAGTTGGCGTAATTCGTCGAACCGGAGTAGCTGTAACGGGGATCGAAGCCCTGACGGCGCGACCAGTAGTAGACATTGTCGCACGCCAGGTAGATGCGCAGCTTGCCTACGCCGAACTTGCGGGTGAAGGACTCGGGAAGCGTATATCCCACCTGGATGTTCGAGATGTTGAGGTACGATGCATCGAGCAGGAAGCGGTCGGAGGTGCTGACGCTCGTGTTGTCGCCGTACTGGAAGCGCGGGATCGTCGTCGAGGGATTCTCGGGCGTCCACGACTTGAGGATGTCCTTGTTGAGGTTGCTGCCGGCCGACGAGCTGTAAGGCGAAGCCATGCCCGAAGCGTAGCCCGAATCATAGCTCAGACCGCCGATCTGGTAGGCGAACGAAGCCGACACATCGACACCGAAGAACTGGAACGAGGTGGAGAAACCGCCGTAGAGGTCGGGAAGGGCCGTACCGCAGAGGTAGTTGGTCGCCTCGGAGTAGGTGGTCGTCGTCTCACGCGTGACGTTGCCCTCGGCGTCGGTCACATCCTTGTACCACATCGACAGACCGGTCGTCTGATCGACACCCGCATACTTGGGGATGTACCACGTGTAGTAGGAAAGCCCTTCGCCGACGAAATAGCTTCCGTTAGCATATCCCTCGTAGCCCTGCGCCGTGGTCGATTTACGCTCGGGAGCCAGGTAGGTCACCTTGTTCTTGTAGTGCGACATGTTCAGGGTCAGATCCCAGCGGAAGTTTTTCGTCTGAATGGGGGTTCCGTGAAGCGTGATCTCGAAACCGCGGTTGCGCATGTCACCCACGTTGTCGTAGTAGCCCGAGTAGCCCGACGACGGAGCCACGGGGAAGAAGAAGAGCATGTCGGTGGTCTTGCGGTTGAAGTACTCGACCGTACCGCCCAAGCGGCCGCGGAGCAGCTCGAAGTCCGCACCGATGTTGATGTTCGTGTTGGTCTCCCACGAGATCTCCTCGTTGCCCTTCGTGGTGAAAACAACCGACATCTCGCCGCCGGAGTTCTCGATGTTGTAGTAGTCCACGTAGAGGAAGTTGCTGATGTTGTCGTTACCCTGCGAACCGATCGAGGCCTTGAGCTTCAGCATGTCCACCCAATCGACATTGAACCACGACTCGTGGTTGATGAGCCATGCGGCGCTGGCCGACCAGAAGTTGCCCCAGCGGTGGTCGGGGTGGAAGCGCGACGAGGCATCGCGACGGTACGAACCGTTGAGGATGATCCGGTTGTCGAACTCATACTCGACGCGGCCGAAATAACCCTCGTTGTTGTACTCGGTCGTATAGGATGCCGCCCCCTGCGAATCGACGATCGAGCCGTTGAGCTCGAGGTTGCCGATCGAGAACATCTGCTCCTTCGTACCGCTCAGCACGTAGTTCTTCTGGTTGTAGAACTCGTGTCCGACCATGGCGCTCAGGCGGTGCTTGCCGGCGAAGGTGTGGCTGTAGTTGAGCAGCTGCTGGGCGTTGATCTCGAACGTGCGCTGCGTCTGCACCGTCACACGGCCGCCCGCATTGGCAAACTGGCCGTAGTAGGGGTTGTACATCGAGTTGAAACGCACGTCATCGAGGTTCGTACCGATGTTGAAAGTGGCGGTCAGATCGCTGAAGAGCTTCACGTCGGCAAAGGCCGTCCCGGTGAACGCATTGCCGTTGCTGAGGTTCTTGTCGAGCTGCACGCCCTGCAGGGCGTTGAAGTTGGTCATGAACGGACGCGACAGACCGGCATTCATGCCGTCGCCGTAGTCGTACATCTTCAGCCCGTTCTTGTCATACATGATGTTGCCGTTGCCGTCACGGACGTAGACCGGATAGATCGGAGCGGCGTTGTTGGCAAAGGCGAAGATATTGGTCGATCCGGTCGATCCGGACTCGTCGCTGAGGTAGTTGCTCTCATAGTGCGAGTAGCTGGCATTCGCCCCGACCTTCAGCCACTTCTTGGCCTGATAGTCGGCACGCAGACGGGCCGTGTAACGGGTATAGCTGGAACTGGAGACGATACCCTCGTTGTCCAGATAGCCGAGCGAAGCATAGAAATTGGCCCGGTCGTTGGCCGCCGAGATGTTCACGTTGTACTCCTGGCGCAGCGACGTGCGGTAGGCCTCATCGACCCAGTCGTCGGGAGTCAGGTAGTAGTCCTGTCCGTTGTAGGTAACCTTGCGGCCCAGCGTGGCGTTGGGATTGATCTTGCCGTTCGTACCGATGAACAGTTCGCCCTCGGGCACCGTGTAGACCTGATAGCCGAGACCTCCGGCATTGCTGCTGGTCAGCAGCTCGTTGGCGCGGATGGTCGAATCGTAGGACGAGAAGCCGTTGCTGCGGTAGTAGTTGTAGAGCGACTGGTAGTAGGCCTCGTAGTACTGGGCCGGATCGTCGATGTTGTCGTAGAGCTGCGTACCGCGAGCATTGACGCCCCATTTGGCGTCGAGCGTAACGATAGCCTCGCCCTTCTTGGCGCGCTTGGTGGTGATCATGATGACACCGTTGGCACCGCGGGCGCCGTAGAGGGCCGTCGATGCGGCATCCTTGAGCACGGTGAGCGACTCGATGTCGGCCGTATTGATCAGGTTCAGGTCACCCGAATAGGGAACGCCATCAACGACATAGAGCGGCGTTACGCCGGCCGAGATCGACGAAAGACCGCGCACCAGCACGGTCGGCGTGGACGAAGGATTACCCGACGAGCTGGTCACCTGAACACCGGGAATGGCACCGGCGAGTGCCTGGGCGACGTTGGTGACCTGGCGTTTCTCAAGCTCCTCGGACTTGACAACGGCGGCCGATCCGGTGAAAGCCTCCTTGGTGGTCGTACCGAAGGCAACGACGACAACGTCATCGATGCTGGTGGACGACTCCGACATCCGAATGTTCAGGCGGGTCTTGCCGGCAACGGCGACCAACTGCGTATCGTATCCGATGAACGAAACCTGCAGCGTAGCATCGGCAGGAGCGGAAAGCACAAACTGTCCGGCCGCATTGGTCGTCGTACCGTTCGTGGTTCCGTCGACCATGACGGTAGCCCCGGCGACGGGCTTGCCTTCAGCATCGACTACTGTACCGGAAATCTGCTGTGTCTGGGCAGCGGAAAAAAGGCAAAAACCCAGTACGGCAATCAACGTTAGTACAAGTTTTCTTACCATAAAGCGTTAATTTATTAGTAGATTTTTAAAATAAAAAGCCGACAGCCGGGAGTATCCGACGCAAACATCTGTTAGTCTGCACGATACATTTCAACGGAGCTTTTAACACCCGTTACGGCGCAATCGGCTGAACCTGAGCTTTCCCGAAAGCGGCGGTCATATGGCCATTGCCGTGTCGGTTACTGTCCGGTAACCGATTTTATCGGATTGTATCCTGATTAACAGCTTCTTGCTGCAAATCTGCGGGTTTGCAGGTTACCAGTCCGTAACCGTCGGTCAATAAAATCGGGATAAAAAATCCAGTCCTGGAAACGATAGACATGAAACACGACAAAAAGAGATTCCAGAAATGACAGAAACAAAGAACACATTCCGCATCCTCTTCTATATCAAACGCAATGCGCTCCTCAGGAACGGATCGGCGCCGATCATGGGCCGTATCACGATCAACGGCGAACGCGCGCAGTTCTCCACACGGTTGTCCGTCGATCCGCAGGTCTGGGATCCCCACTCGGGACGGGTGCTCGGACGCCGTGCGCCGGCCGAACGAATCAACGAACGGCTCGACCGCATCCGGATGCGTCTCGAACAGTGCTACGAATCACTGCTCGACCACGCACAACGCCTTACGCCGAATGCCGTAAAGAACCTCTTTTTCGGTCGGGAACAGCACCGGGAACAACTGCTCGGATTTTTCCGTCGCCACAACGAGGAGTTCGGCCGCATGGTGGGCATCAACCGCAGCAAAGCCACTTTTTATAAATATAGGTGCGTCTGCAACCACCTCGAAAGTTACATCCGGACTCGATACGGGCGCGATGATCTGGAGTTCGGAGAGCTCGACCGGGAGTTCCTCTACGGCTTCCACCGCCACATTTCGGGAGCGTGCGGCTGCAGCAAGAACACGATCTGGATCTACATGATCGCCCTCAAACACATTCTGGCGCAGGCCCGCAGCCGCGGCTACCTGAAAGCGGACCTGTTCGCCGGCTACAAAATCCGCAGCGAGCGGGTTTCGCGCGGATATTTGTCCATCGAAGAGATCCGACGGCTGATCCGGCTGGATTTGCCCGACCGCACGCAACGGCTGATTCGGGACGCCTTTCTGTTCGGATGCTTCACGGGACTCTCCTATGTGGACATCCGGCAGCTTACGCCACAGAATATCCAGTATCAGGATCGGCAGATCTGGATCTGCACGAGTCGCTGCAAAACAGCCTCAGAGGTCAGCGTGCGCCTGTTTCCGGTTGCGGAAGCGATTCTGTCCCGTCATCTGCCGGTCCCGGAAGACGGCCGGATTTTCGACCTGCCCACAAACGGATGGTGCAATGCCTGCCTGCAGGTCGTTCTGCAGCAGGCGGGCATATCGCGCCACATCACGTTCCATTGCGCCCGGCACACCTTCGCCACCACCATCACGCTGTCACAGGGGGTGGCAATCGAGACGATCTGCAAGTTACTCGGGCACAAAAACATACGCACCACACAGATCTATGCGACACTCACCCATGCAAAGCTGGCAAACGATATGGAGTTATTGTCCGAACGGCTCGAAAAGCAATTTGCGCCATGAATCGGCATCCTTGTATTTCGGATTGCACCAAGAGTAAGAAAATTTTGAAACAAGGCTTTTATCGAGAAAATACCCGTTATAAATCGTAATCGATATTATAAAATCGCGTTAAAATAATAACCTCAATACACTATTCTTGATTATAATTGCTATGTTCATAAATTATTTTGCGATATTATTTGTAAACATCGCTCGAATTTCCTACATTTGTTCCTGAACTTTTTATTTTAATAAATCTACTAAAATTAACGTTTATGGTAAGAAAACTTGTACTATCGTTAATTGCCGTATTGGGGGGGGGAATCATGATTGCCCTGGCCCAGGTACAGCAGATTTCCGGTACAGTTGTCGATGCTGAAGGCAAGCCCGTCGCCGGGGCTACCGTCATGGTCGACGGAACCACGAATGGTACGACAACCAACGCAGCCGGACAGTTCACGCTCTCAGCAGCTGCCGATGCCACGCTGCAGGTTTCGTTCATCGGATACGAAACGCAGAAGGTTGCCGTCGGCGGCAAGACGTCGCTCACGATCCATCTGGGCGAGGACACGCAGGACATCGACGATGTGATCGTGGTGGCCTACGGTACGGCCAAGAAGGAGTCCTTCACCGGATCGGCCGCCGTCATCAAGTCTGAAAACCTCGAGAAACGTGTCGTTGCCAACGTATCGAAGGCCCTTGAAGGCCAGGTGACCGGCGTGCAGACCACCTCCGGAACCGGACAGCCCGGCTCGGACGCCACGATCGCCATCCGCGGTTTCGGTTCGCTCAACGCCAGCTCCTCGCCGCTCTATGTCGTGGACGGTATCGCCTACTCGGGTACGATCAGCTCGATCAACCCCGAGGACATCGAGTCGATCACCGTGCTCAAGGACGCCTCGGCCGGCGCCCTCTATGGAGCCCGCGGTGCCAACGGTGTCATCGTGATCAATACCAAGCGCGGCCGTGACGGCGACACCGAGGTGTCGTTCAAGGCAACGCTCGGCGTTTCGTCGCGTGCCATTCCCAACTACGATCTGGTTAATCAGCGCGAGTTCATCGAGCTCACCTGGCAGTCGCTCTACAACTCGGCCTATTTCACTTCGGGTTACAGCGACGCAGCCGCCCGCACCTACGCATCGTCGCGTCTGTCGGGTACACTGGGTGCCGGATACAACCCCTTCAAGAACTACTCGTGGGCAGAGCTCGTAGATCCCGCCACGGGCAAAGTGCGTGCCGATGCCAAGTCGGCCTACAACGAGAGCTGGATCGACGAAGTCACCGACAACGCGGCCTTCCGTCAGGAGTACCAGGCTTCGGTATCGGGCGGTAACAACATCCACCGCGGAAGCATGTCGCTGAGCTACCTCGACGAGAACGGAGTGCTGAAGACCACCAACTTCCAGCGCTACACCGGCCGCGTCAGCTACGACACGACGCCCCGCCACTGGTTCGCCGGCGGCATGAACGCCAACTTCTCGCACTCGAAGAGCAACTCGAACCGCTACACCGGATCGGCCAACTCGAACGTCTTCTACTCGGCCCAGCTGATGGCCCCGATCTACCCGGTCTACATGCGTGATGCCGAGACGGGCGCCCTGCTGCTCGACGAAAACGGCAAGAAGCAGTTCGACTACGGTTCGGCCCGTCCGCAGGACTCCAACACAAACTGCATCGCCGGCTTCTACGACGACCCGACGTCGAACACCACCGAGAGCCTCTCGGCCCGCACCTATCTCACCTTCGGCAGCGACGACGACAAGGCCGGCTGGCTCAAGGGCCTCAAGGCCACGCTCAACTTCGGTGTCGATTACCGCACGTCGAACAACATGTCGTATTACAATCCGTACTTCGGCAACCAGGCATCGAACGGCGGTCTGATCGAGAAGAACAACTACCGCTACATGTCCTACACGTTCAACCAGCTGGTTACCTACAACCGGACGTTCAACGAGAAGCACGAGATCAGCGCCCTGCTCGGCCACGAGTACTACGATTACGAGCAGAACTACCTGACCGGTTCGCGTTCGGGTCTGGTGAGCGGCATCTACGAAGTTGTCGGCGCCTCGATCAACGACACCCGTTCGCAGACCGACCGCCACACCATCGAATCCTACTTCGCCCGTCTGAACTACGGTTTCGACAACAAGTACTACATCGACGGCAGCTGGCGTACCGACGGTTCGTCGCGCTTCGCCCCCGATCACCGCTGGGGACACTTCTGGTCGGTCGGCGCTTCGTGGCGCATCTCGCAGGAGGAGTTCATGCGCGACATCCACTGGATCAACAACCTGACGCTGAAGGCCTCCTATGGTGTACAAGGTAATGAAAATATCGACACCTATTACGGCTGGCAGGGCTATTACAGCATCACCTCGACGGGTACCGACTACGGCTTCTCGATCGCACAGCTCGAGAATCCCGAACTGACGTGGGAGAAGAACGGCAACTTCAACGTAGGTATCGAGGCCACGCTCTTCGGCAACCGCCTCAACGCCACGATCGAGTACTACAACCGCAAGACGACGGACATGATCATGGAGCGCCCGATGGCCTTCTCGACCGGTTTCGAGTCGTACCTCGACAACATCGGCGAGATGCGCAATACGGGTTGGGAGATCTCGCTCAACGGCGTGCTGGTGAACCGCCCCGACTTCCGCTGGGACGTGACCGTCATGGCATCGACGCAGAACAACAAGGTGCTCAAGCTGACGCCCGAGGCCAAGGAGATCATCGGCGGCTCGACGATCATCCGCGAGGGCCTGCCCGTCAATACGTTCTACCTGCCCAAGTTCGCAGGTGTGGATCCGGCAACCGGAGCCGCGCTCTACTGGGCCTACGACACGGATGACAAGGGCAACATCACCAACGAGTACATCACCTCCGACACGGGCAAGGCCACGAGCAGCCGCTACCTGATGGGCAGCCGCATCCCCGACCTGTTCGGAAGCATCGGCACGAACCTCCAGTGGAAAGGCATCGACTTCTCGATCCTGACGACCTACTCGATCGGCGGCAAGGTGCTCGACTACATCTACGCAGGCGCCATGAACCCGTTCTACTACGGCCAGACCTACCACTCGCACCTGACGCGCGCATGGCAGAAACCGGGCGACATCACGGACGTTCCGCGCGTGGAGGTCGGCACGAGCAGCATCACCTCGGACCGCTTCCTGGTGGATGCCTCGTACTTCGCCATCAAGAACATCACGATCGGCTATACGATCCCGCAGAAGGCAGCCAGCTACATCGGCATGAAGCACGTGCGTGTCTACTGCTCGATGGACAACCTCGCGCTCTTCACACACCTGAAGGGTATGAACCCGACCTACTCGCTGACCGGAAGCACGTCGTACGTCTACACGCCGTCGCGCAGCTTCGTCGCAGGTCTGGACATTAAGTTCTAACTTATAAACGGAGATTCTGTATATGAAAAAGATATTAATGTTGGGCGTCATCGCCTCCCTCTCGTTCTCCTGCGCGAAGGACGCACTCGAAACATTTCCCTCGAACGCGGTGAAGCCCGACGTCGTCTATGGAGACGTCGAAAACGCCACGTCGGCACTGACCGGAGCCCTTTCGGGTCTGGGTGCCTGGGCCTGGACCAACGGCGTGGGCTCGGGCGTGGGCTTCGGCATCACGTCGAGCTACCTCACGGCCGATGCGCTCGGTGAGGACTACATCCTCTCGGGAGCAGGCAGCGGCTGGATGTGGCAGACCTTCTCCTACAACGTGAAGAACTGGTACGACGACTCGCGTCTACAGTGCTACACGGAGTGGAACTGCTACTATACGACCATCAACTCGTGCAACAGCCTGATCGCTTCGGCCGAACTGCTCTCTGCAACGAACGAGGGCAAGTTCGTCCTCGGACAGGCCTACACGCTGCGTGCGTTCTGCTACCACATGCTGGCCCAGTTCTACGCCCGCGCCTACTACTACTATCCGGAAGACCTCTGTGTTCCGGTCTACACCGAGCCTACGACCTCGGCCACGAAGGGCGCACCCCGCTCGACGAACAAGCAGGTCTACGAAGAGGTCATCTACCCCGACCTGACGACGGGTATCGGCCTGCTCGACGAAGCCAACAAGGCCGGCGTCACGCGATCGAACAAGACTCAGGTGGACTACTACGTGGCCAACGGCATCAAGGCCCGCGTGGCTCTGGCCATGCACAAATGGGAGGATGCCTATATGGCAGCCGAGGAGGCGCTGAAGGGTCCAAACCAGCCGCTCGACATCTCCCAGCTCAAGTCGGGAATGAACGACATCACGGCCCTGTCGAACGTCATGTGGGGTGAGATCAAGACTCCGGACAACTACGGTATGTACGCCTCCTACCAGTCGCAGATGGATGCCGACCACGACGGTTATGCCCAGAAAGCCCGCCGTTGCTGCACATCGTGGTTGTGGAACCGCATGGGCGCAGAGGACGGACGCCGTGCATGGTGGCTCGGTAACTTCGACAACTCGCAGTATCAGGCTACGGGACAGGCGATCAAGTATTGCCAGGTGAAGTTCAAGTTCCAGGGCAACACGTGGCTGGGTGACTACATCTACATGCGTGCCGAGGAGATGCTGCTGACCGCTGCCGAGGCCTACTGCCACGCCGGCAACGACCCCGAGGCCAAGAACTATCTGACCAAACTGATGGCCCTGCGCGACCCCTCATACAAGTGTGAGCTGTCGGGCAAAACGTATGACGAAGGAGGTCTGACGCTCGGAAGCGCCGGTGCCAAGCAGGCCCCGCAGTCGCTGCTGGAGGAGATCCTCGTACAGCGCCGTATCGAGCTGTGGGGCGAGTTCGGCCGCATCTTCGACATCAAGCGTCTGGGCCAGGGCTTCAAGCGCGTCGAGACCGATGCTGCGGACAACCCCGATTTCGACCCGGCTTCGCTGCTGAACAACCACGACACGCAGTCGCCCGGTTCCTACGCATGGGTGCTGATGCTGCCGCAGGTGGAGATCGACGGCAACCCGAACGCCGTACAGAACCCCATCGGTGACACGGCCAACTAATCGTCAGAAACGGACTACCAAACAATACAAGTACAAAAACCATGAAAAATATCATCAGAACACTTTTGGCAGCGAGCCTGGCGCTGACGGCGATCGGATGCGACCAGGACCAGATCGCCACGAAGTTCGACCCCTCGGCCGAAGCCGCCAACACGGCCTACTTCGTCCAGAAAGCCATCTTGCAGGAGTTCGATGCCTCGTCAACGGGTGATCAGACGATTGAGGTGGCCATCTACCGCCAGAATGCACAGGGCGACTTCACGGTGGAGCTTACGCCCACGATTCCGGAAGACGCTGCCGAATTCTTCGACATCCCGAAAACGGCCGAATTCAAGAACGGCCAGTACTCCGTAATGATTCCCGTCACGGTATACAATGTGGAGAACCTGGCCAAAGGAGCGACCTACTCGGTGAAGATCGCCGTTGCAAACGGCGGCAGCCTGGAGGATTCGAGCCTCGCCATCAAGTCGAAATACGCCGAAACGACCGTATCGACGGCCTTGGCCCTGCAGTGGGAGCCGCTCTACATCCTCTCCGATCCGACGAAGCTGCTCTCGACCGACCTGACCGAAGCCGACTACGTGAAGGGAGCCGACGGCAAGCCCATCGCACAGACCGCCGACTACTCCTACAACGGCTATTGGGTCGGAGACGACAACAGTGTCGTCATCGAGCGTGCGGCCGGTACGACCGTATTCCGCATGACCAACTGGGGCGAGGGAACCTACAACGTGATCTTCACGATCAATCCCGACAAGAAGGTCACCATCGAGGGCAAGGAGTACAATGTCGTGACCGTCTCGCCGCAGCAGGTTGCTGATAACGCAAACTATGGAGCGGTTTATGTTTCCGACCTGCCGTCGTATCAAAATGGCCTCACATATGAAGACTTCCCCTGCTACTGGGACGGAGAGCGCGGATTCCACTTCGAATTCCACTATTACTGCGGCCAGAGCAGTTTCAACAACCCCAATGAACACATCGCTGAAACCATGACCCTGCACGACGGCTCGGCCAGCATGGAATAATCCGAACGTCAGAAAAACGAAGGTCCGGCCCTGAGGTCGGTCCACAAGGATTCCGGAGCGGCGCCTCTGCATGAGGCGCCGCTCCTTTTTGCCGCCAAACAGTCGCATGAGCCACCGAAGCAATCTGCGGCTCCGCCCAAACAGCCACAACCGATGTCGGTCCCCAAAGGTTGTCTCCGGACCGACCGACGGACCGGATCGCTGCGGAAAATGGGCGCGGTCTGCATTTTTTTTCGTAAATTCGCCCCGGAAACCAAAACGATTCACGATATGGCTATTACTGAAATCCGGCCCGGCATCCACTATGTCGGCGTCAATGACCGCACGACGACCCGTTTCGAAGGCCTCTGGCCCCTCCCGATCGGCGTTTCGTACAACTCCTACCTGGTAGTCGGCGAGCAGGTCGCCCTGATCGACACCGTCGAGGAGTCGTTCGGCAGCCGCCTGTTCGAGAACATCCGCGAGGTGATCGGCGACCGCAAGATCGACTACCTCGTCGTAAACCATATGGAACCCGACCACTCGTCATCGATCGCAGCCCTGCGCCTGCGCTACCCGGACCTGAAGATCGTCGGAAACGCCAAGACGCTCCAGATGATCGGCGGATACTACGGCATCGATGCCGGTACGCTCGAGGTCAAGGAGGGCGACACGCTCGACCTGGGGGCCGGAAAGCTCCTCACGTTCCACCTGATTCCGATGGTCCACTGGCCCGAGACGATGGTCACGTGGTATGCCGCCGAAGGGGTGATCTTCTCGGGCGACGCCTTCGGCACGTTCGGGGCGCTCGACGGGGGCATCACCGACTCGGAGGTCGAGGTGGACCGCTACTGGGACGAGATGCGGCGCTACTACGCCTGCATCGTCGGCAAATACGGGGCCCCGGTACAGAAGGCCCTGCAGAAGGTCGGAGGGCTTGAGATCCGCACGATCTGCCCGACGCACGGCCCCGTATGGCAGGAGCGTATCGGCGAGGTGGTAGCACTCTACGACCGAATGAGCCGCTACGAAGGGGAGCCGGGCGCCGTGATCGCCTACGGCTCGATGTACGGCAACACGGAGCAGATGGCCGAGCGCATCGCGCGCGAGCTGGCCGAGCAGGGTATCCGGCAGATCCGGGTCTACAACCTCTCGTATGCCGATCCGTCGGTGGTGCTGCGCGATGTCTTCCGCTACGACACGCTCATCGTCGGCAGCCCGACCTACAACGGCGAGCTCTTCCCGCCCGTCGAGCAGCTGCTGCGCCGCATCGAGGCACGCTGCATCCCGCAGCGGCGCTTCGCCTATTTCGGTTCGTTCACCTGGGCGGGAGCCGCCGTGCGCCGCATGAAGGAGTTCACCGAGCGCATGAAGTGGGAGCCGGTGTGCCCGCCCGTGGAGATGAAGCAGGGCTACTCGACAGCCAACGGCGAGCCTTGCCGCCAGCTGGCCGAGGCCGTAGCCGCCGCCATGAACGGCAACGTCTGACAAACCGCCGGCAGCCATGATGAAGATCGCAATCGTCGGCACGGGCTATGTCGGGCTGGTATCGGGCGCCTGCTTCGCGGAGATGGGACTCGACATCACGTGCGTGGACACCGACCGGGCCAAGATCGAGGCGCTGAACGCAGGCCGGATTCCGATATACGAACCGGGGCTGGAGGAGCTCGTGCGGCGGAATTTCGACGCCGGACGGCTGCACTTCACCACCGACCTGGCCGCCTGCCTGGACCGCGTGGAGGTGGTCTTCACGGCCGTCGGGACCCCGCCCGGCGAGGACG
>ULUJ01062582.1_pt1 | contig 19227 bp, 17 predicted proteins | sample 1958381 | NCBI WGS metagenome assembly ULUJ01 (sample SAMEA4835757, study PRJEB28245) | human gut metagenome | biome: gut microbiome; material: fecal sample | place: Denmark | collected 2008 | reverse complement strand
GCTGCTTAGCACATTATTGAATTATTAACGAACTATTGATAAATAGGTATTGAATAGAAAAAAACAGATGAAAATCCTATAACCAAAACCAACCATATAAATAACTCAGACCAGAGAGCAGAATATCCTGATGGATTTCTGCTCTTTTTTGTTTTCCACAAAAGCGTGGATAAGTGTACGGAAAATCCCAATAATAACTTTTTAATAAGTTTGTAAATATCCACACATACCTATCTCAAACCAACAAAAAGAGGATATCCACATAGATATTATTAAGTTTTTAGAAACTTTTTCGCAGTTTTTGACCGAAAAAAGATATAAACTTATTAACTTTGCACCGAATTGGGGAAATGTTGATAAACCGGTTAATGCATTAAGAGACAAGAAAAAGATTTCAAAGGCCTCTGCGGATAAACTGGAATAAGACTTGGATAACGAAATACGCAAGTTTTTATGCAGAATGTTATCCACTTATCCACGGCATATCATCATCTCTATATTCTCTTTTAAAAAAATAAAAAATAAGAAATATAATATGAATGTTATGGTGAAAAAAGAATGGATTGAGAAAGGATACGTTGACGAACCTGTTGACGAAGCCTTGGACTTGAAAGCTGAAATCAGAAAGCTTTGCAAGGAGAAAGATGCTATTATCCTCGCCCACTACTATACGGTAGGTGAGATTCAGGACATCGCCGACTTTGTTGGCGACTCTCTGGCTTTGGCTCGTAAAGCTGCAGAAACCGATGCCCAGCTAATGGTTATGTGTGGCGTGCACTTCATGGCTGAGACATGCAAACTCTTGAGTCCTGACAAAATTGTGATCTGTCCTGACTTGAATGCTGGTTGCTCGCTTGCTGACAGCTGTAAGGCTGAGGATTTGAAAAAGTACAAGGAAGAGCATCCAGGATATAAGGTTGTGAGTTATGTAAACACCACGGCTGCAGTGAAGGCGCTAACTGATTGTGTAGTGACAAGCGGTAATGCCAAGAAGGTGATTGACAGTTTCCCACAGGACGAAAAAATCATCTTTGGTCCAGACTATAATCTCGGTAACTATATAAACAGCATTACAGGCCGCAATATGTTGCTTTGGAACGGTGGCTGCCATGTACATGAGAAATTCTCTGTAGAGGCTATAGTTAAACTGAAGCAGAAGCATCCTGAGGCTGTTGTGATGGCTCACCTGGAGTGTAAGGCACCAGTACTTGCTGTAGCTGATGTAAAGGGCTCTACAGCCACCATGTTGCATTATGCCCAAGAGCATCCTGAAATCAAGGAGTATATTATCGCTACAGAGGCTGGTATCCTGCATGAGCTGGAGCGTAATTGTCCTAACGTAATTTTCTATCCCGTACCTCCAGAGGTAAGCGAGGGTGGAGTAGGTTGCAGCTGCAATGAGTGTGAGTATATGAAGATGAATACGCTCAAGAAGATATATAATGCATTGAAATTTGGTTGGCCAACAGTTGAAGTGGCTCCTGAAATAGCGAAAAAAGCGATCAAACCAATAGAAAAGATGTTATCACTATCGTAGAATGATGTGGTGAAAATTATAAGATTAGTGGTAAAATTTGTTTTTTATGGGTGAAAAAATCATATTTCGCTACCATAAAATGTATAATTTACGACTTTATAGACAAAAATCGTCGTATCTTTGCATCAGTTAAAACAAACGGACGTTGTGAAACGTCATTTCATCATCTTTTACTTATACAAATAATATTAGAAAATTTAATCTAATTATAAAGATAGAGCGTTCAAGTGATTTGAATGCTCTATTTTTGTTTATATAGGATTTTCTCTTATTCCTCTGTATGCTTATCCGGATGGGAGAAATCTTTATGCCTTCATTCATTTATTTCTTGATAAGAAAGAGAAGTGCAATTCGTCCTACGTATGTACTTATCATCTTTCTGAACATCATATATTTCTTGGTATATTCTTTGTTCGGAAGAGGATATAATCCGTGTTTCCTTAATTCTCTGATCGCATGATTCAAGGATATCAATGAATGCTTCAAACGGATATTGTTAACCAGATAATCCATCGAGAGCTGGGCTATACGGCGGTTGAGTGCCTGGCGCTCTGCTACAGGAACCGTATCGAGCAACTTCTGAAGATGTAGAATCACCTCCAGTTTATTGTCCATGTGGATATCTATCTTATCCTTATTTTCTAATTCGCCAGGCGCGTATTTATCCACTCTATTATAATAAGGTGAGGTCTGAGTCTTGAATATTCGTTCTGCCCGTAAGAAGAGTTGTGGTGTAAATTCCTCGTCCTCGCCAAAACTGATGTTTGGTGAGAACAGCAAGCTACCCACAATGGCGCGGCGGAATATATAGGAACAGGCTGAGCCTAAAAGGGTATTGTTGTTGAGGTATTTTGTGCCGCTGATTGGGGTAGGGAGTTCGTAAGACGGTTCTCCTGTATCATCCTTGCTGAAACAGAATGTAACGATATCTGGATTATGGAATCTCACGATGTCAAGGCAATGTTCATAGGTTGGCTGAAGAAGATAATCATCTCCTTCTATAAACTGGATGTATTTCCCTTTGGCTAAGTACATGCCATAGTTGCGTGCCATACTGCTGCCTAAGCCGGGTATTCTTAAATAGAGCAGGTTATCCAGCAACTCTTTTATCTGGCTGGCTACCAGTTCATCGCTACCATCATCAACGAGAATTATTTCCCTCTCTTTGGCATTGAGCGAAAGCTGAAGGATACTATTGATGCATTCTACAAGATATTCCTTCTGATGGTTGCTTGTAGTAATGATGAAACTCACCAATGGTGAAGATATCTCTGATATTAATTCTTTCTGCATAAGTTATTCTTTTTTATGACTGCAAAGATAATAAAAAGATTTAATTTACGTATTAATAGTAGTACAAAAAACATAAAAATGGAAATAGTTTGTTCTACTGATAGTAAATATATCATGCCGACCGGTATCATGTTGACCTCTTTGTTTGAGAGCAACATAGGAGAAGTTGTCAATGTACATCTCTTGCATGATCAGAATTCTGCTGCATTATTGAATCCTATCAGAACCATAGCTGCCCGTTATCAGCAAACAATTCATTTCTATCTTATCAGCGATGAGATTTTCAAACATTTTCCAGTTGGTCTGGATTTTCAAGTAGATCATGTAGGAACTTCGTTTGCTACTTATTATCGTTTGTATCTTGCGGAAATTCTGCCTGCTGATATTGATAAAGTTATCTATCTGGATGGCGATATTCTGGTTGTGGATAAACTTGTTGAATTGTGGAATACTTCTGTTGAAAACTATGCAATTGCCGCTGTTCCAGATAGTTATAATAATAATATTGAACACTATAATCGCCTGCGTTATCCCCAATTTATGGGTTATTTCAATGCTGGTATGTTAATTGTCAATCTGAGATATTGGCGTGAAAAGCAGGTCCTTCTCAAATTCTTTGATTATGTGAAATCTAATACGGAAAGGTTGAGATGTCATGATCAGGATGTACTGAACTATCTGTTCAAGGATTCTAAGTTGGTATTACCTATCAGATATAATGTACTGAATGAGTATTGGTTTGATTTGCGTTATTCTCTTATCTCCTGGGAATTTGATGAACAGATATTGGAAGCTCAGGCTCATCCGGCCATCATCCATTTTACGGGTATTCCTAAACCATGGTATAAGAACTGCAAGCATCCATGGAAAAAAGAATTCGATAAGTATAAAGCGATGAGTCCTTGGCGTGATGAAAAAGAAAAGCGCTGGATGCCATTGAAGTTCTGTCTGGAGAAAATGGCCATAAAACTGGTGGTAAGCATGGGACTGCGCAAATCTGATTATATTGTAGAAAATAGGTATATTGAATTGTCTTAAGATTTCTGATATTCAAGTATCTTTTAAATAAGTATCATATAAAGTTATGAAGATTCTGTTGGTAGGTGAGTCTAGTTTGCTACATAATACTCTCAAAAAGGGATTAGTAGAACTTGGACATCAGGTAACGCTGATGTCCGACGGCAATGATTGGCACAACTCTCCTCGTGACATCGACTTGCGCCGTAATATGGAGCGTTATGGAAGATGGAGCGGGCTTATGGTGTTGTGGAAAATTGTTTGCAATCTTCATAAGATATGTGGAAATGATATTGTTCAGGTGCATAACTATCAGTTTGTGCCTTTGATGGGTTGGTGGAACATGCTGATATTCTGGTTTCTCAAGCTTACCAATAAGCGAATCATTAAAGGCTGTTTTGCCGATGACCCACATCTGTTCAGACAACAGGCCAAGGGTATTCCAGCTTATTCTGATACTTTTTGGAATGGTAAATTACAGAATATCGAGGAGAATAAAGAGCGTATGGCTTTTCATTTCATGCCTCAGTTTGATAAGTGCTGGCATACTGTATCTTATCATTCTGATGCTTTGATAGCCTGTCTTTATGAATATTACCTCTGTTACGATGTTTCTGAATTTCATAAAAAACTCTACTATATTCCTCTCCCGATGATAATTCCTGCTATAGATGAAGAAAACAGGCAGAAAGGGAATGGTGAGGTTATCAAAGTGCTTGTAGGTTTACAACCTAAGCGCGAGTATCTGAAAGGTGCTTTAAAGATAGCTCATTTTGTAGAAATTCTGGCAAAGAAATATCCTGGTAAGATAGAACTCAAATATGTAGAAGGAGTAGCTTATGATGAATATTGCCGGATGCTGGATGAAGCAGATGTTCTGGTAGATCAGTTTTACAGTTATACTCCATCCATGAATTCGTTGGCAGCCATGGCACGTGGTACTGTGGTTATCGGTGGAGGAGAGGAAGAATATTATGAGTTCATTGGCGAAACAGAATTACGCCCTATCATCAATGTGAGTCCTGAGTATACTGAATCTCAGAATGTAGCAATCATCGAGCAGGCTTTCTTTACTTCTGGACATTTATCATATCTCTCGCGTCAAAGCATAGCTTTCGTTATGAAATACCATGATTATCGGAAGGTGGCAAAAGAGTATGAACAAATATATTTACAACATTTATAATATATTGAAATGCAGATTTTTAAATACTTTCTGAGATATATGAATACGAAGAAGGCTTTGTCTCGTTGGACAGTCTTTTATGTGGGATCCAGCGATTATAAATAATATCAAAAAAGCACTTCATCGTTCATTCCGTACTGATGAAATCTGTAATGTAGTATTTCACATATCCCAACTTAATACACCTTATTATCGGGACAAATATGATCTATTGAGTCCTTCTTTCGTACCCTTAGATTCTGTTTCACAATCGATGTACAATTAAGTATAACATCTCAATAGTTCTAGCCATTTTTGAAAGATGTTAAATTTAGAATATTGAATAGCCATGGTTTGAGCTTTCATACCCAGATTATGGCGTAGTGATTCTGAATTTATCATCTTGCAAATGGCTGTGATAAAAGCTTCATTATCATTTTGTCTTACGATAATACCATTTATTTCATCTCTAATAATTTCGTTAGCTCCATATTTAAAGTCGAAAGTAACAGAAGGTAAACCACATGCTTGAGCTTCTAACATTACGATACCTTGACCTTCATAATGTGAAGACATTACGTGTAAACTATAGTTAGGATATATTTCCATCATATTTTCTCCTCTGCCACACAATTTTACCTGTTTTTCCAATCCTAAACTTGTAATTTGCTCTTGTAATATATGGTAAAGTGAGCCGGTTCCATAAATATCGAGTTGCCAGTCGGGATATTGTTTGGCTACATTTTTCCAACAGGTAATCAATCTGTCAAATCCTTTCTGTTGTTCTAATCTTCCTACAGCAATAGCTTTTTTGCAACTGTAGTCTTTTACCTTTTGGTGAGGTATGTTGATAAAGTTGGGGATAACGTATACATTCTTTGCCGATTGAAATTCTTTAGCATCGTCATGAGTCAGACAAACTATGGCATCAGCTTTTCTTTCCATTAATCCGAATAGTGAGTGAAAAGGATTGAATGAACGTGCCAAATGTGATTCGTATATTCTTCTTGCCTTGGTATGACAAAGAGGTAATAACAAAGCTCCCAATGTAGTGGTAAAGAATACTACGTCGGGATTAATCTGTTTTATTGTTTTATTTAATCTGTAAGCTGCTAATAATAATGTAATTATTCTGCTTAATAGCTTATATACTTTATTTCTTGTCTTCTTGGCAAAAGGAACATGAAGATGAATCAGCCGGATACCTTCGTCTAATATATACTGTTGTTTCCGTTTATCTTCATACACAGAAATTACAGTAACCTGATGATGGTATTCTTGATAGAATGTATTAGCTTTCATAGAAACGATTTTTTCTACGCCTCCATTCTCAGAATAGTCTTCTATGATGTATACTATATTCATGTTTAATGAGTTGTTAATCCTTTTATTTTGTGTATAAGAAAAATAATGTTCTTTACTATAGATACTCTGAACATCAATCGTTTGTATAATGAATATCTACTTCCTTTTCCATTACAAGAAATGGTTAAGGAATGACGGCGGAAATAGATAAGTTTATCATCTATGAATTTTACCTTATATAGAAAGGCTGCCACATTTCCTATCCAGATATCATGCATGGGAATATCTTTAGGAAAAGGTAATGCTGCCTCTTTTACTCGTTTTGTAAATGCCATGCAGCACCCTGTATATCCGTTTTTATAGAGGATATTATATACTCTTCCACTTTTTATGTTCATTAATTGATAGAGCGATGGTGATGTAATTTTCAGATTTTCATCTGTTACTTCTGCATCGCTGATGATGCAGTCGTAATGTTGTAGCCATTTCAGACAGATTTTCACTTTATCATCTTTCCAAACATCGTCTTGATCTGCTAGAAATATATAGTCACCTTTGGCTTCCTTTAATGCATTTTCAAAATTGAGAGTTGGTGAGTGACGATAGACACCATCTATGATTTTTATTCTTTTATCGTTAAAACTCTTGATAATAGAAATCGTATTATCTGTGGAGCCATCGTCAGAAACGATGACTTCATCTTGGAGAGACAGCTGAAATAAGATAGAATTCAACTGCTCTCTGATATATTTCTCACCATTAAAGGTGGCTATACAAACTGTTATCATCGTATGATGGCTATTTTACAAACTGTTCCTTTCTCTCCTTCTTCTGTAGCAGTTTCTACCATATATATTCCACTTGCTACTTTTCTACCCTTCAGGTCGCAACCATCCCAGCTATAACTTCCACCGGTACTTTTACCTTGGTTTACGAGCGTACCATTAACAGATACTATCTTAATATCTGCATGAAAGCTTAGTCCTACAATATTAATACTGCCTGTATAATCTGGTTTTACAGGGTTAGGATAAGCGTAGACATTATCCTTTGTCATTTCTTCGTTTGTTGCTGTAACATCACTCATATATGAGCATAATCCCTGATCTGTTGCAAAATAAACCAAACCATTAGGCATGATGATGATGTCTTTTATTAAATTGGATGGTAATGGAGAATTCTCTGTAGTAAAGTGTTTCACTTCTGTATTACAGTCATCGCTGATAACATATACTCCATTATTAGTGGTACCCATCCATTTTCTGTTACCTGCATCTACGGCTATACATCTTACTTCTACATTAGAGAGTAAATAGTCGGCATAATTTGTACCATCATTACGTGGTATTTTATGCTGGGTAAATTCACTGGATTCATTTTCTACGTTCATTTTTGAAAGATAGATAGGGCCTAATGTTGTTCCTAACCAGATATTACCAACTTTATCTTCTGTGGCACAAAGTACAAATCTTGGATTGAGGGCAGTTTTATCCTCGTTGATGAAGTTTGGACCATACTGAGTGATTTGATCCGTAGTTGGATCAAATGCATAGAGTTTACAACTTTCCCACCAGTTATTAATAAACCATAGTCTATTGTCATAACTTACATCAAAGAAGTTAATCATATTTCCATTATATACATCAGTTATTTCATTATGAGTGAATGCTGTCCATTCATCACTATTCTGTGTATATTTCCATATTGGATAATCGATATCTATATTTGAAGAACTGTTCAGTACCCACAGGTTACCTTCTTTGTCATATTTTATACCTGTTATCAGTAGATAATCGTCGCTATTTACGCAAGACTGTAATGGGGAATTGTTACGATTGTAACTCTTTATAAACTTCTGATTTTGAAATTCATATAGTCCACTTTTTGCACCAACCATAACATGACCTTCTTTTTTAGGATCAAAATCCATGCAGAGAAGGTCTATGTAATTATGACCTATCATTTGACTTGTAGGCTGTTCGAATTCACTCCAGGTATCACCATTCCATACATGTACTTCACCAGGATTGTTATAATCACCTTCTTGTGACCAACTTCCTGGTACTGCATATATAGTACCATTATTTAAATATAATTTGTGGAACCTGTTTGATGTAGGTCCGTCAGGACGTACGCCTTCTGTTTTATATTGGCGTTCCTGGTTTGTATCTACAGTATAATAGGTCAGTTTACCATCTGATGTTGTTGTCCACCAGTATTTAGAGTTTGAGTCGTATACGTTTAGATAATCTTCCGTAACCTTTATATAATCCCCTGTTCTGATCCAATTTCTTTTGTCTAGCAGATTATCTGTCAGTTTTCCACGAAATAATCCTGCACTCGCTGATGCTGCATAGAGATAATCGCCGTCTATATATGAATAGTTAACTTCGAAATCTAAAAGATAACTATTGCTGATACTTCCATCTTTTACATTTATTTTGATAATTCCTATACCTGTAGAAAGATAAGCATATTGCCCATAACAGTATATATGGTTGATATTTTTATTACCTGTCGTAGAATACTGATAGAAGTCAGAGATATTGTCAACATTACAATCTAACCCAAGCAAATCTATATTAGAATTGCTGTATGTGATAATTAGCTTTTTACATGTAGGATTATATCTGATATGACTGATATCTACGTCTGATAAATAGTTTGATTTGTCATATGTTTTTATACTACCATCTTTGATATTATATGAAAATAAACTACCTGATGCCAATGCAAAAGCAGTTTCTTTAGCAGGAGCTATTTCTGTAATATTATAATAACTGCGATACATAGTCCATGTACCTATCTGAGCAGATAACTTCGATAGGTACGAAAATAGAAATATTATGATAAATATAAAAGTTTTCTTCATAAAGTTCTGAATATAATAATATTGTTATAGTCTTCATTGGCTATTATTTAAAAGCCTAATACTATATTAACTGCAAATATAACTATTTATTGTTTTTATAAACAGATACTTATAGATATTTTTGAAGTTGATGCTGGATGGGTGAAACGATGGCTTTCTTTGCTATCCATGCTGTGAGGATAATAAAAGCGAGGGATAGGATGAATTGGAATTCTTGATGTGGATTTCCTTCTCCATATCGTTTAAGAAATATACTCTGTATGATGCGAAAGCAGAGATTATGACAGAGAAATATTTCAAAACTGATGCTGCCTAGCCATAGCAAGAGTTTATTATGGAATATCCTAATAAAACAACCTTTACCTTGATCTCTTGCTGTAAAATAGAACACGGTTATGGCTGATGGTATCCAATAAATAATGGCACAGCGAATGTTCGGATTGCAATGGATTGATAGGAAATACATTGCGATAAACAGCAATACCACTCCCATATCCGATAGGTTTACTTGCCAGAAAGAAGTTGAGTTTGTTATCTTATCTGCTATTTTTTTACCTTTTTCTGATCTGCATACTTTATATAAAAGGATACCTATCATGAAATCTATCATTCTGAATAATGGGTGGGCATAAATGTAGCCGGCTGAATAATCTGCTTGTGCACAGAGCGAGATACTGATATAAACTGTCATATATATACTTATTGTTGCTAATAAGTATAACCAGGAATGTCGCATAATCCAAGCTAAATATAAGATAGAAGAAGATAAGATCAGAAATAAACCATGTAGCTGCATTGAGATGAGCCATAAAGTCATGTGCCGGATACCAGGTTTGTATCAACAGCGAATGGGATAGAATCTGATACCATGGTAATATACGCCCTAATCGCCAATCCATTAATATGAGAATGGCGAGAATCAGAATATGAAGAGGATAGAGTTTGATGATACGGGAAAGGAAAAAAATTCTGTTTCCCAATACTTCTTTCTGTAGTTTTTCTCCTTTGCTTAAAGAGAGTACAAAACCACTGATAACAAAGAAAATGGCAACAGGAAACTCGCCCAAGTAATTGATTAAATCTTGGGATATGGGTAGGGTGGAATGCGAAATCACAATCATTAGGATAAGAATGAATCGCAGGGAATTGAGTGTCCTGATCATGATGCCTTTTCTTTGTTATAATGTTATTCTATTCTGTATTGAACAAGAATGAATATTATTTCTTTTTCAAATACTCTACCAATTTAGCCACGGCTCTGGCTCTGTGGCTGATGCCGTTCTTGATTTCCTCACCCAGCTCAGCAAAACTCTGGTCATATTCTTCCGGAACGAAGATTGGGTCGTAGCCGAAGCCTTCGGTACCATGCTTCTCGGTGGCGATATAGCCGTTTACGATACCTTCGAACTGGTGAATTTTCTTGATGCTGGTGCAGCCGCAAGGACATACATCCTGCTTCTCGATGTAGCAGATAACGGTGCGGAAACGAGCCTGACGGTTTTCCTTACCATCCAGTTCTCTCAACAGCTTAGCCATGTTAGCCTCACTGTCGTGGTCGGTACCCTCGGCATAGCGGGCACTGTGAACGCCAGGGGCACCATCAAGTGCCTCTACCTCCAGACCGGTATCATCGGCAAAGCAACTTACGTGGTAATGGTCATAAACATACTGCGCCTTCTGCAAGGCATTCTCTTCCAATGTGTTGCCTGTTTCAGGAATATCCACATCGCATCCTATCTCCTTCAGCGATACTACCTCGTAGTCGCTGCCCAGGATGTCGCGAATCTCCTGGAGTTTATGCTGGTTATTTGTTGCAAAAACTATCCTTTTCATAAGTTTATAATTTATAGTTTATAGGGCATTCTTGCAAGAGTGCTTCTTGCTATACGGCGAAGCCGCTATAAACTTTTAACTTTTAATTGTTTTAATGTCTTTATCTTTGATTTTCACCTTCATCTCATCAAATCCCTCGCCATACACACCGATTACGGAACTTTGACTTACAAAGGCATTTGGGTCGATGATCTTGACGATACGGAAGATGGTGACGCTCTCGTTCTTCTTTGCCAGAATACAGAGCACCTTCATCTCGTTGCCCGTGTACCAGCCGTGGCCATCGAGAATGGTTACGCCATGATCCATCTGCATACCGATGGCATTGGCTATCTCCTGATATTTCTTGCTGAATATCATAAACTGCACACTTTCTCGCTTGGCATTCATCACATAGTCGAGTACCAGGTTTTCTATCACCATCGTACAGAGACCGAATACTACCTTTCTAACAGCGTCTATCGTGGTAAACTCTGGTTTCGCATTGAAGACGAAGAATGAACTGCCCACGATGAGGAGATCCACGAAGATGAGCACACGGCCCAGCGAGATGTTGTGATATTTGTTGACGATGGCAGCAATGATATCCGTTCCACCTGTACTTCCATTATGTAGAAAGACGATGGCGAGTGATAAACCCGTAAACAGACAGCCGATGATGAGCGACATGAAATCCTGTCCCTCTCCCAATATCTGCACCATCTTGCCATCTTCACCTATCATCCAGTCTTGCGCCAGAGCCAGGAATAGGGAGAGCATGATGATGGCATAGATGGTCTTCACCATGAACTTGAATCCCAGTATCTTCAGCGCTGCAAGCAGCAAGGCGGCATTGATGAGAAAATAAGACAAATAGATAGGTATCCCCGTGCCGTAGTAAATCACGGCTGCGATACCCGTTACGCCACCCGTTACTATCTGGTATGGAAGCAGAAAAATGGTCCATCCAAATGTGTAAAGCAAGAGTCCAAGGGTAATGTAGAAATAATCCTTGCACTCATTCTTAATTGTTTGACTGATTGCTATTTGCATAATATTTTCCTCGTATTTTTAAAGCACAGAAGGTCGCCCATTTTTAGATGAGACGACCTTCTGTATATTATCTATAAATTACTTTTTCAACACTACGTTGACGATTTTCTTTGGTACGATGATCACTTTCAACACGTTGAATCCTTCCAAGTACTTCTGGCTCTTCTCGTCTGCCAATACCTGCTTCTGGATTTCCTCGTTAGGAGTATCCACAGGGAAAGTCATCTGGAAACGAGCTTTACCATTGAAGGAAATAGTGAGCTGCATATCGTTCTCCTTCAGATACTGCTCATCATACTTAGGCCATGCTGCATCGCAAACGCTGCCCTGCTTGCCAAGTGCTGCCCACAACTCTTCTGCGATGTGTGGAGCGAATGGAGCAATGAGGATGACGAGGTCTGTGAGGAGTTCCTTGTTGCGGCACTTCTGCTGACCGAGTTCGTTCACGGCAATCATGAAGGCTGAGATAGATGTGTTGTAAGAGAACTTCTCGATATCCTCGCTTACCTTCTTGATGAGCTTGTGAACACTCTTCAGGCTCTCTGGCTTCGCTGCCTCGTCGGCTGAAGGAAGGAAGTTGTCGGTGCGGTTCTCGTAGAACAGACCCCAGAACTTCTTCAGGAAGCGGTGGCAACCGTCGATACCGTTGGTATCCCAAGGCTTGCTGGCCTCTACAGGACCCAGGAACATTTCGTAGAGACGCAGGGTATCAGCACCATACTTCTCGACAATCATATCTGGATTTACCACGTTGAACATACTCTTAGACATCTTCTCGATAGCCCATCCGCAGATGTACTTGCCATCTTCCAGGATGAACTCAGCGTTCTGATACTCAGGGCGCCAAGCCTTGAATGCCTCGATATCCAAAACATCGTTGCTTACGATGTTTACATCTACGTGGATAGGAGTTACGTCGTAATCCTTCTTCAGATTCAAACTTACGAATACAGGAGCCTTGTCGTGGTCATCGCTGTTGATGCGGTAAACGAAGTTAGAACGGCCCTGAATCATGCCCTGGTTCACCAGCTTCTGGAATGGCTCTTCCTTGCAGCTTACGCCGAGGTCGAACAGGAACTTGTTCCAGAAACGGGAATAAATCAAGTGACCGGTAGCATGCTCGCAACCACCTACGTAGAGGTCTACATTCTGCCAGTACTCATCAGCCTCCTTGCTTACGAGTGCCTCATCGTTGTGAGGATCCATATAGCGCAGGTAGTAAGCAGATGAACCTGCGAAACCTGGCATGGTGTTGAGTTCCAGTGGGAATACGGTCTTGTTATCTACGAGGCTCTTGTCAACCACCTCTTTCTTCTCGGCATCCCAAGCCCACTTCTTGGCTCTGCCCAATGGTGGCTCGCCAGTTTCTGTTGGCTTATAGGTCTCAATCTCAGGCAATTCGAGTGGCAAGCACTCCTCTGGAACCATCTGTGGCATTCCGTCCTTGTAATATACAGGGAATGGCTCGCCCCAGTAGCGCTGACGGGAGAAGATGGCGTCGCGGAGACGATAGTTTACCTTTACTCGGCCGATGCCCTTCTCGGTAACAAATTTCTTGGTAGCTGCGATAGCCTCCTTCACGGTGAGTCCGTTCAGAGAGAAACCGTCCATGCTGCTCTTGCCTGCCACAGGTGAGTTGGTTACGATGCCTTCCTTGGCATCGAAGCTCTCCTCTGAAACATCAGCACCCTTGATAAGAGGAATGATAGGCAGGTTGAAGTGCTTGGCGAAGGCGTAGTCACGGCTATCGTGAGCTGGTACTGCCATGATGGCACCTGTACCATATCCTGCCAATACATATTCTGAAATCCATACAGGGATTGCCTCGCCGGTGAATGGATTGATGGCGTAGCTTCCTGAGAATACACCGGTTACGCTGTGGTTAGCCATACGATCCAACTCGGTACGCTTCTTCACGTAATCGAGATACTTCTCTACCTCTTCCTTCTGTTCGGCAGTAGTTACCTGCTGAACATACTCGCTCTCTGGAGCCAGAACCATGAAGGTTACGCCAAACATGGTATCGGCACGGGTAGTGAAGATGGTGAACTTCACGTCGCTGTCCTTTACAGAGAATTCAACCTCTGTACCCTCAGAACGGCCAATCCAGTTTTTCTGGGTTTCCTTGATACTGTCGCTCCACTGGATGGTCTCCAAACCGTCGAGCAGACGCTGAGAGTAAGCAGATGTTCTCAGGCACCACTGCTGCATCTTCTTCTGGATGACAGGATAACCGCCACGCTCACTTACGCCGTTTACCACCTCGTCGTTGGCAAGCACAGTACCCAGGCCTGGGCACCAGTTAACCATTGTTTCACCGAGGTAAGCGATGCGGTAGTTCATCAGGATCTGCTGCTTCTTCACGTCGTCGTAGCTGTTCCACTCCTCGGCAGTGAAGTCAATTTGCTCGTTCTGAGCCACGTTCAAGTCAGCAGAACCCTTCTCCTCGAAGCGCTTGATGAGCTTTTCGATAGGCTGAGCCTTCTGGCAGCCGTTGCAGAAGAATGAGTTGAACATCTTCTGGAAAGCCCACTGAGTCCAATGGTAATACTTAGGGTCGCAGGTACGAACCTCGCGGTCCCAGTCGAAAGAGAAGCCGATTTTGTCGAGCTGCTCACGATAGCGGTTGATGTTGGCTACGGTAGTTACCTCTGGGTGCTGACCGGTCTGGATAGCATACTGCTCAGCAGGCAATCCGTAAGCATCGTAACCCATAGGGTTCAGTACGTTAAATCCGTTCAAACGCTTGTAGCGTGCATAGATATCGCTAGCGATATAACCAAGTGGGTGACCTACGTGCAAACCAGCTCCTGATGGATAAGGGAACATGTTGAGCACATAGAATTTCTTCTTGTTTTCATCTTCTGTCACCTTGTAGGTCTTGTTCTCGACCCATTTCTGGTGCCATTTCTTCTCGATTTCTCTGAAGTTGTATTCCATTGTCTTTATCTAATTATTTTGTTTCTTTTCTTAAATATAATAAGGTATAACCCTATTCAAGGTGCAAAATTACATTTATTTTGGCACATAACAAAATAAAATGCAAGTTTTTTATGAATTTAATGTCTTAGCATGCACACACTTCATGTTCTTTTCCAGTTGGGCGGTAGAGCTGGCTCCTACCAATACGCTGGTTACACCTTTCTGCTGCAATATCCAGGCAAGTGCCATTTCGGCGAGTGTTTCGTCTCTTTCTCCTGCTTCTGCGTTCCATTTCTTGAGCTGTTCCAGCAGTTCTGGAGTTAGAGCAGAGTGTTTCAGAAAATGCTCTTTTGCCATACGGCTGTCTGCCGGTATTCCGTTGAGATATCGGTCGGTGAGAAGTCCCTGTGCCAGAGGTGAGAACGAGATGAAACCGATGCCGTTTTCTGCGCAATAATCTAAGGTTCCATTCTCTTGTGGCGCATGGTCGAGCATGTTGAGTCTGTCCTGAAAAATGAGCAGCGGACAGTCGTGCTCCTTCAGATATTGGTCAGCAAACTTCAGGGCTTCCAGTGGCCAGCGGCTGATGCCGAGATAAAGAGCCTTACCTTGCTTCACGATGTCTACCATGGCTTGAAGGGTTTCTTCGAGCGGTGTGTTCGGATCGTAGCGGTGGCTGTAAAAGAGGTCAACATACTCGAGATTCATTCTCTTGAGACTCTGATTCAGACTGGCCATCAGATACTTACGGGAACCCCAGTTACCGTAAGGACCTTCCCACATATCATAACCTGCTTTGGTTGAGATAAAGAGTTCATCGCGATAGGGTTTGAAATCATCTTTCATCAGTCTGCCCATCGTTTCCTCTGCACTTCCGTATGGAGGTCCATAGTTGTTAGCCAGGTCGAAGTGGGTGATACCATGGTCGAAGGCATAGTGAGTGATGGCACGACTTCTTTCGTAAGGATCTACCTCTCCGAAGTTGTGCCAGAATCCCAAACTTATTTTAGGCAGCAAGATACCACTCTTGCCGCATCTCTTGTAGAGCGCTTCTGAATCGCTATAGCGATTGGCGTCAGCATGATAAATACCTTTAATGTCCATTATTCCTTATATTTTTTATTACGGCGAAGAACCAGAAACTCTTCACTCTTCACCTTTCCTTTGTAAATGCCTATAAACAAGGCATTTGGCGTGGTGAAGAGTTTTTGTTCACTCTTCACCCACTCTTCACCACTCTTTACAGGTATGTGGTTAGGAGCCTGCCGGCTCTTCCTTTTCTACATCGCAAAGGTAATAAAAATATTCAATATAATCGTTGTATTGAATAAAAATTATATTTTTTTCGATATGGAAGAGTAAGTGGGGATGTAGTAAAGGTCGATTGGTTATGGAAAAACATTCTGTTATATGTTTGATATACTTTATCAAAATACACTTTTAAGGACGACTTTTTGTGTTCATTGAAATAAAAAATGTATTTTTGCATTCAGAAATATCAAATAATCAGATAGTTATGAAGAGAAATGCCATCAAATACCTATATCAATGGAAAGCAAGCAATGACCTTTGCAGGCTAAGAGTTTGAGGGTGTTTGTAGAGCGCAATCAGGGATTGAAAGGTATGCGCCTATCCATGTCACCTTATAGAGAGCAGGATTGGCTTGCCAATTATCCATTATATTCCGTATCTGCAATATTTGGATACAAATCGAGTTCACAAGGTTGTGGACCACAAACTTGTGAACTTTTAATATTATTTTGTAAATCAGGTATTTAAAAGCTGTTTTTTATGCATAAAACAAGCCTGAATCAGAGGCTTTTCTTATCAAACACACCATTCATCGTGATGCAGAGATGCTGGAACTTGCTGAGGAGTTTGTCTGACCATTTCGTCATGTTGTAAAGGTCCTTGATTTCCTTAAACTTCTTTTCCTCCCATTGCGGATAATCTATCTCTGAGAAATAACGGCGGTAGTCGCGCAGATTGTCGCCCGAGAAATGGAGATAATCGTCGATGTCGCCAAACCATTCGGGAGTCATCATCTGGGTAGCAAAGGCTTCGAAGTTCTGGTTGTCCTGAAGCATGCAGTTGTGATTCAATACACACCATACGCAGAACCAATGGTTCTTGCGGGTAACAAATTTCAACATCTTGGCTATCTGAGCCTTCAGATTCTGCATGTCGATGTATTTGCCGTCTTTTACTTTGTAGAAAACCTCGTTGGGAAGGGTTTCCGGAATGCCTTCGGGATGTTCCAAATCGTAGATTTCCTGCTCGATGATGTGCCATTTTACGGTGGCTGATACCAGCTTTAGATATTCTTGTGCTGTAAAATTGACGTGGGCAAGCTGGGCGCCCAGCAGTTGGGTGTCTCTTATATATTTCATAAAGTCGAGGCGCAGATTTTCCGGTACCTCGTCTTTTAGCGTTTTTCTTACATCCAGCAGTTGACTGACGGAGAGCTGCTTTCCGTTGTTGTCATATTCCAGGGTTGTAAAGTATCGGTCTATGTCGCTGATGCCCTTTGGTTCTTCCTGATATTCCTGTAGCGACATTTCGAAGAGGCGGGTGGTCTGCTCTTCGCTCATGGCGAGGTTGGTGAAATGGCTCAGCTGGCGGAAGTGGAGCATCAGATAACAGGCCATGCTGTATAGCTGGAAGAGATTCCAAAGGCGCTCTACGGGTTTTACGCCGGGGATATGAGTGGGTTTTACCTGGCGTAACAGTTCTTTCTGGAGTTTGGTTACTTCGTTTACGTCGATAGTACTTCCTTTGCCCAGTTCATCGGTTTCAAAAAATTCGTTGAGTTTCGGCAGGATGCGGGTCATATCCAGCGGCGCCACTTTCATCCGTTTTCCTTCTATCTGTTTTCCCTTTTTCATGTCTTCCATGATATGCGCCATCAGGGGTGTAAGCTTCTGCATTACGATGATGCTGATGCTTACTTCATGGGTTTCGTTCTGCTCCTTTCGCTGTTTGGCTATGTCGTTGTGTTGCAGCACCATATCTTTCTCTGCCATATAACAGAGCCGGGTGGCTTTGGTGCAGAGCGAACGGATATCGAAGGTAAGTTCCTGCGGACTGTAATCTTCCCATGCATCTACCAGAATGCTGAGCATTCGGCAGAAGTTGTCGAGCTGTCGGTCGAAGACTTCGTAGCTGAATTCTATTTCATCTTTATCTTCATTCATTGTCAGTCTGTTTTAAGAAAAAATACACTAAAATTTGCCGAATAGCTTAAAATGAGCTATTTTTGAGCTTTTCACCTCAATATAGGTGATGATTTGGCAATAGTTTCAACTTCTGCATTATACACAAGTTTGCTTGTCAAACAACTCTTTTCGATGGCAAAGGTACAACAATTAAATGGATTAATGAAAATCATATCTGTTTTTTAGATTTTATTTTCAGTTGATGTTCTCTTTACTCCAATTCAACCATTGTGTGTTCTTTATGTGCAATTTATCAGCTTTCAAAATGTTACAGCATAACTATACCTACTATGAGAAGAGTATTCAAGGCTCTTGGTGTAGTAACTGTTGATTTAGGTTTTACAGGAAAAGTGGCATTATAGTAAAGACAAAAGCTATGCATACAGCTTTAGAGATGAAAGGTATTTCAACTAAGACCATATGCACAGCATGCTATCATTTAACAATAGTAGTGTTCTGTACCATAAAAGAGTAATTTAAGCCAGTATTTCCTGTTTCAGTGCTTTTATTCGTTTTTCTATAATACAGTCCCATAATTTTGAACCGCCCAACTCTGAGGCAGGGATATATTCTCCATACTTTTCGAGAAATTCCTCATTGTAGGTAATAGAATCGTCACCATATCGATCTATTATGTATGCCCAATTCCATCTGTCAGCATACTTGATTAAAAGTTCGTGGGTCATGTCGATACAAGACTTGTCTGATAGCACTTCCCAATCCCAACAATCCTTAAATGTCTCTATGTTGTCTTCAGTAAACAATAGTGTACTACTGTTTGATGTCAATTCGTGCCAGTCAAGTCTGTGCTTGAATTTTTCAAGTAGGCTTTTGGTCCACACTACATCGTAGTTTCTTGAAATTTCTTTCCAGTCCACATAGTTCATATACTTCTCAAGCAACTGTTCTGTCCATGGAAAGTCTTTTGAGAGTTCTTTCCATGCAGCATCGTCCATCATACGAGAAACCAACTCTTTGTTTAACTTATCATTTGCCATATCTTTGAAAATTTAATTACGCTATTGGGTGCAAAGGT
>ULUJ01041939.1_pt1 | contig 19491 bp, 14 predicted proteins | sample 1958381 | NCBI WGS metagenome assembly ULUJ01 (sample SAMEA4835757, study PRJEB28245) | human gut metagenome | biome: gut microbiome; material: fecal sample | place: Denmark | collected 2008 | reverse complement strand
AATTTTTCAGGTGTGCAATTTCATTATACAATGAGCCTAAAAAAATATGAAAGTTAGAAACAAAGCAATAGTAAAATATATCGATATTTGTGAATATACTTTTAAAAATTCTCTCTGATGAAGCTTTCTATACCTGCTTTGTGGGATTTTCTCCGGATCAACTGTATAAAAAAGTTGTTTTAAGATGCCAATCTCAACCTCGTTAGAATCGATTGCTATCTTTGTGTTTTCAATATCCTTACTTCCATCCTTTTCAGAATTATCATCCGCATTGTTGCACTTAGCCTTAGCATTTGCCTCTATGAAAGTAGCCATAGATATTTTTAGTACTTTCTTGTCTAACTTCAATTCTTTATTAAATCTATCTAGAAATGTATCTATAATACTGCTTTTGCCTGCTCCATACGGACCTGCTAAAGCAATATTTTGAATCTTATCTTGTTCTAACGCCCATTTCAATGCCTTAAGGTATTCTTCAACATTTTCGGCATTACTAATAGGTGTTAAGTCTTTGTATTCATAGTAATTTTTCATTTATAACCCTCACATTTTATTAGTTGCCAACCTTCATTTTACGCATTATCTGTTCAATTGGATATTTTTTATAATCCTCTCCACACACATATCCAAATTTTTCTTGATATCGCTTTCCCAAAATCTGAGCACAGTCCACCCATTATCACGCAGCTCAATGGTATTCTCCAAATCCCTCTCCACATTACGCTTAATCTTCTCATGCCAAAAATCCGCATTGGTGTGAACATCATAACGCTCAAATGTCTTTCCATGCCAAAAATCGCCATCACAAAACACAGCTATCTTGTATTTCGTAATGACGATATCAGGATGACAATTAAAGAGCTTCATATATTTGCGATAACGCACTCCCCTATGCCACAAAGCTTGACGCAGGGACACTTCTATCTTGGTGTCCCTGCTTTTTATTGCTACCATATTCTTATGTCGCTGTTCTTTGGTTAATACATCCATAGCATACTTAAAGCTTTATGCCTTCCACTTCTTTAACATAGTCAATAAACTTCTTAACAGTCCAAATACGGTCTTGTTTGTCCCTAGGATAGGTTTTAATATACTCCTTAGGAACAACCAAAATTACCTTTTCTTCTTCCATCTCATCCATTTGGTCGGAAGAAATACCCTGTTGCAAAGTACACAAGAATTTATTCTTATCTCTCAATCTATTGGCTTCATTAAGCACTTGACGCCACCTGTCCTTGCAGGTTGTCTTAGCAGCCAAGCTAATGATGTTATCCGTAGAGAAAGTAAGGCTGTGATATGCTTCTTGAGACGGAAAAATAAAGTCAGGTCTCTTTTTGCCTTCTGTAACAGCTTGTGGAGTATACGCAATTTTATTGCCATCAAATAATGCAGCCAAATGATGCTCTAACCCCTTGCCAGCCCTACTCTTACGGCGATTTAACACTTGGTTGGCAATGGTCACAAAGGTCTCTACATCCTCAAAGCCATTGCGTATCATTTCCCCATATCTCGCATGCTCTAAGGCTCTAAATAACTTAAACTCCATCTCATACCAGCTCAAAAGTTTCAAATCAGGATTACTAATGATATATTCCAAGTGGTTATAGACCGTATTTTCAATTTCCCTTGCCTTCATGGACATCACATCAGATGTTGGAAAATCAACATCCAACGTAGTTATAAAGTTATATACTTCTTGCTTTTCGGCAATATCCAGGTTTCTATTATGGATATTGATTAGATTATTTGTTTCCGTAGGAGAAATGTTGTATGCTTCTAGGAACTGATTAATTTCATCATCAGAATTCAAAACATACCCTTGATAATCCTCTTCAGTATCCTTAACCAAAACAAAAAGAGCACCCGTATACTCATGATTTAAAAACTCAAATCCACGACCAAAATTGGTAATTCTGTACTCATTACGAGTGCCTTTGCCATAATAAATAAATCTAGTATCAGTAGTACGACCATCCTGCCAACTAATTTTGACCCACTTTTCCTGATTGGCACCTTTTTCAAAACGTTTTTCAAACAGTATGGGAACAGCTGGCTTAGAAATATATATCCCAGCCTGATGACCACCGGTCAAGCCTGTATCATTGGCAGATAAGAACTTACAAAAGGACAACTGACCTTTACTTACAGCATTGATTGCCTGCTCTGCAAAACTTTCCATCACATAGCCTCCCTGTACTGTTCCTCTAACTGGAAATCTAATAATACTATTTTTTTCATTATCAGCTTAGCAACACATTCCATCAAAGGCACAACAACCGAATTGCCAAATTGCTTATAAGCTTGAGTATCTGATACAGGTATTATAAAGCTATCTGGAAACCCCTGCAATCTAGCACATTCCCTTGGCGTAAGCTTACGAGGATTCTTGCCAGGCTGCTCAATCAAAACCTCTGAGCCATCCTTATAATACCTAGCACTTAATGTTCTAGATACACCATCAAGTGGTGCAATACCAAACCCAAAACCATTGCCAGCAGCCTTGTGTTTAGCTGCATAGTTTTGCAGATAAACCCAAAGCTTGTCACTTAAAGTATATTTATCATCCACATCTGACTCAAGGATATCTCTAATAACAGGCTTGGGTTCTTTGGGAATTATATCAAATTCAAATTCTATGTTTTCTCCGTAACGCTCTTTATCAAAGCCTACGATTATAATTCTCTCCCTATGCTGAGGTACAAAACTCTGGCCATCTATAACCTGATAAAACACCTCATAATTCAGTTCGTGAAGCGACTCGAGAATCACCTTAAAAGTACGTCCACGATCATGGCTACATAGATTTTTGACGTTCTCCAGCATGAACGCTTTGGGCCGCTTTTCTTTCAAGATGCGACAAACATCAAAAAACAAAGTACCCTGTGTTTTGTCAGCAAATCCAGTTTCCTTCCCCATGCTTTGCTTTTTAGAAACACCTGCTATAGAAAAAGGTTGGCACGGAAACCCTGCTACCAAAATATCGTGGTCAGGAATATCCTTCTCATCCACCTGTGTGATATCGCCATCTGGGCAGTCGCCGAAATTAGCCATATATGTTTGCTGACAGAACTTGTTCCATTCGTTGGAGTACACACAAAGTCCCCCTGCTGCCTCATAGGCCAAACGCATACCGCCAATACCGGCAAATAAGTCAATAAAGGTAAACTTTGTATTACGGCACTTTTTATTCTTATGGGCCATCATGAGATATATGGCAGTGGATATTGATTCCTGAACTGTCATTCCTGCTAATTTTGCATATTCTGCAATATCCTTGTATTGATTATCCTCTAGTCTTATATGTAACTGCTTCGCCATTTCTGCACCTCTGGGAATTTTTATATACCTATTTATGCCTAGTATAACACAGTGAACAAATTTTCTCAAGAGGGTAAATCAAACAAATTGAAGAGAGGTACATTAACAATGCTTCATCAAATACTGTTTAATAAATTGGTAATAGCACTCACAAAAAACAAGCACTTCTATAGTTTCATAAAATTTTTAACTATCATATTCTGCCGTTCTTGTTCCTTTCGACAATCATATAGGACATAAAGCAGTGAGCTTGCTCTAGAAACTGCCACATAATTCAGCAAACGAACTTGTTGATCAGCAAAACCATCTACATCAATAAGAATAATTACTTTTGCTTCAAGCCCCTTAAAGCTAGATATGGTTGCAACTCTTACCTCATTACTCTTCGCTCTCCACATTTCTCCTTCTTTTTTTATTATTCCTACCGCTGAAGGAATACATTGATTATATAGGCAATGTTTAGGATTAGACATTGCATACCTAGATAACACTATAAAATCTGAACCGGTTAGTCCCTCTGATCTTAATTCTAAAATGACCTTCTCTAAAAACCTTCGCTCCTCGTCCTTATTGTCATAAGGAATAAAGTTTACTTTGAGGCCATTTACTTTCGGTCGTCCCACATTAGAAACACCAGTCATAAGCGTATTAGCATCAGCTATCTGTTTCGTGTTCCTACAATTGACCGTAAGTTTATATGACGCCGCTCCTAGCTTTTTTAGCATGGATAATCCTAAATCAAACTCATTATTATTATTAAACAAATTCTGATTTTGATCATAAAATATTAGCCAAGAACCATATGTCAATCCACCCTTTAGCAACTTTCCCAAACACATTAAATACAATTTTCTAAAAAGATCTTGGCCTTCATCAACAATCAAATAATCATATTCAAAATCAATTTTTTTCTGTATAAAACGATTAGGCAAAATTTGCTCAAAAAAGTCCTTTGTGTCTGATTCTGCACGTTCCCCTTGAAGCATAACTGAATGCAATGTGGCTACATCAATATCCACACATTCTTTTGCAAATTGGTACTTTACAAAATCAGAAATGCACCGGTTGTAACAAACGTATAGAACACTTTTACCACTCCAATATATACGACGAGCCTGTTCCATGGCCAGCCATGTTTTACCAGTTCCCGCAATACCAGATACCAATGTTCTATCATTGTCTGCTAATGATTCCAGTACATCATATTGCTCATCAGTTAAAGACGCCAAAGCCTTTGTTGTAGAATCTACTGAATCCTTTAAAAGAGGCACAAAGCGAAAATCTCCCCTCAATAGATTGGACAATCTATCCATGTCATCATCGCTTAATCCACTACCTTCAAAGCCATATTGTTCCCTTAGTTTACTCTTCCAGTAAGCGAAGCTTTGATTAACTACTTCATCAAGACCACAATAATTATTTCTATCAAACAGAATTTCAGGTATTATTTCTATTCCACTATAAGAAAATATGCAGTCAGGCATTATAACACATGACGCATACTGACAATTCACTATAGAATCATACCTACCTAGTCTTTTTAACAGATATGTTCTTAGTGAATGCATATTACCTTGAACTTGTTGAAAAGGACCCTCTGTTTTTTGTGATACCTTCCCATATCTATTTGTAAATGACCAGACTCCACCGTTACAACTTACTTCTCCCCCTTTTACTTCAATGCATAATACACCTTTAGAGCTAATTACCACAAAATCTATTTCTCCAAAAATATTGTGTACATGCTCAGAAAGCGCCAATGAATGCAAAATGATATACCGCTGTGTTGTGTCATAATCTCTAAATTCTCTAAACAGTCTCGCTTCTGCTTGACTCCTAATATCCTGAGAAAGCAGATCGGGTATCATTTTTACCATGAATAAACCCCCTCGTATTAGAATAAATCCCCAAAATAACCTTTTGAGCGATCCAGAAACGAGCCGACAACTGCACATCTATCCAACAAGCAATTCCTCATCTCGCAACTAGTTTCCGGTAGCAGGGCACATGCATGACAGGCAGCATAATTTAGAGAATCATACCCTTGAGCCTTGGATTCACTACAAATAGGATCGGATGAACACCATGAAGCTTCTTCCAACAAATTGCGAAAAATTCTCTCAAATGTATCGGGAAGGGCATTACGCACTAATCCCCCTAAACTGCCATCTGAATCAGAAGATGATGTATATAGTAAAATGCCAGCCATCTGATGGTTTGAATTAGGATATGTACTATATATTCTCTCCTTAATAGATGCACCTGAATAACCGCATTCAACCGATAATTGTCTAATCAAAAGATGTGAAATAGTGTGGAGAAGAACATACCTAGGGGAAAAATTCTCACACTCAACATTACTTTCTTCAAGTCTCTTTTTCATAGGTTCATAGTATTTTTCACTCTTAATTTCCCACTCTCTAACAGCTTCTTCTTTAAGTCTTACAAAAATGCCTTCACCAAGCATCTCAATGCCCGGATACCAATCTAATGGAGCATTACTAAGAGGAATACAGTCCCCTTCCATATGATACCCTTCAAAGCCTGCTTTTCCATTTTCTGGTTTTTCGGGTATTATTCGTCTAAACCCTTTCAATGCTAATACTTCTCTAAGACGCTTAACCATAATTACATCATCTATGTAGTCAGCCAAGACACTCGGTACATCTGTACTTTCGATACGAAATTGATAATCATCAGGATGCTCATAATCACGAAGGCAAAAAACTTGATACTCATCTTCATACAGATCCTGTTTAGTATACTCTTCTTCTGCACCTTCATTTTGTCGTTGCTTTATAGCATGTAAGATATCATCTATGCTATATGTGCCTAACTGTATAAGTTCAGTAAAAATGCCTTGAAGAGCGATTCTAAATGTCTCCTCTGTAGGGTTACTACCTAATACTGCTAACACATTATTCCACTTTAGCTCAATCTCCTGATATAACCTATTGCTCCATGGTGGAATGGTCAACGCGCTGGCAGTCTGAGCAAAATAAACATTGGATGCCCCTCTCTGAAGGCCTCTGAGTAGAGCTTTGCAATCTTGCGGATCATTGTAATCTGCTTTTAATCCTAACCAGGGACGTTTCCCCTGACAATGATATCCCTTTAATGCATCTTTACTCATGCTACCGGCCATGCTTCTAGACTTATTACATTTCGTACATGTAACAACTATACCTTCGAGGCCACCTGTTTCACTTGAAAATGATATTTTTAAACTATCTTCTCTTGCGTCAGCAGGGCATTCCGAGAAATCACCATTGTGTACCCACCATCTATAAGGAAAATCTTCCAAATGCCCATTAACACAAGCAGCAATGAAACGAGAAGGTACTATTTTTTTATCTTTGCATTCAGGTTTATGACATTTTCTACCATCTTTAAACCCCCAATATGGCATCAAATCTCCACACCCTGGACAAAAATGCATGATCGGAAACCTAAATGCTGGTATGTCAGGGTATATTGTATTATCTGTAGATTCGGTTGCATATGGTTGCTTGAAATGAGAAACCTTGAGAAGTTTTTCAAGGTTTGGCTCATGAAGTACTGGTCCATGTGTCCAATAATTAGATCCAGCTATTATTACAGAATAATCCGGCATATCTACAATTGCACCACAGCCAAAGGTAGTAACCAGCTGAGTACGACGAAGTTGTCCTACTACCTTTTTTTTATTCGAATCATCTTTTTTCCCGAAATGCAAAACCATTTTTTACCTCCCTAGCAAATAAATACCAGCCTGCACGTCAACACTACGCATACTACTCATAGTTCTAAACCTACTATTTTCAGTATCTCCTTTAAGCAGCTTCTTCTCATTTTTATGACTGGTATATACCAAGCTTCCTGTTGCAGAAATATCCCACTCGTCTTTGATATCCTGAAGTTCACTTTTTACTGCATCATATTCATTTGGATCAACTTTATCCACATAATCTAATATGATTTCTTCAATACGCTTCACACTCTGGCTTTGTGGATCATAGTTAGCGGCATTCTTATTTTCCAGAAGTTCTGGAACAAGATACCTACATAAAGAAACATAAAGCGCATGTAAACCTCTATCCCTAGCACGATCTGCAAACGGGGTTAAACTAGTTGCTTCCACAAATCTATACATTGCAGAATGATACTTTAAGAATTGTTCATAATGTGAACGATCTCTTGACCGAGTAGAATTGTATAATGTCACAACCAAGCCAGGATTATCGCGTCCAACACGACTTGTAGCTTGAATATATTCGGCATTCGTTTTAGGTTGACCAGCCACTACCATAGCACCAAGTCTACCAACATCCACACCAACAGAAATCATATTAGAAGCAAGCACATAATCTAAAACATCCAGATGTTGCCCATTGTGATATCCTCGTTTGAGTTTATCCTGGATAATTTTCGTTATCTCCGTATTACTCATACGACTTGTTAATTCCACTATATGATCATAAGGTTTATCAGCATCTACTCTAGGCATTAGATTTACAAACTTCGTATTAGCTAAGTAACTAAATCTACTCTGAACGTCATCTAGAAGCTGTGTACTAGCTCCTCCCAATTCTCTTAAGCTGTTAAAATAACCAGTTATTGTCCAGAAATTATCTACTACTTTATCCTCATAGCCTAATCCCATAAGGTATCTTGATGCAAATAGCAGTGCTGCATTTACACGAATCAATGTTGTTGTCGCAGTCGTACCAATTCCCATTACACCAAAATATTCTCTTGCTGGGCGTTCACTTGGTGTTGATTGAACAGCGAAATAAGAATCTTTTGCCGACAATCCCTGTGGTGGAAATTGAGTATGTTTCTTACCATATAAGGCCAAAATTTGGTTCTTCGCATTTCTAATTGTTGCAGTCGAAGCAATTATCTTCGCACCAATACCATTTTTTTCACACAATTTTGTAATTGCAGCCTCATATATACCCGTCATCGTGCCAAGTGGTCCAGATATCAAGTGAAGTTCATCTTGAATAATCATATCAGGTGGATTCTTAGAGCTTGAGATACCAAATAATCTTGCTGGTTTGTCGCTCAATGGGATTTGAGCAAATTTATCAACTGTAGCAACGATAAAAGTAGGCAAATATTCATATATTGCCTCATCTATAATATGTAGTGGTAAACCGTTTGGGTTGTTAAAAAAGTTGCATTCACTATTACTACAGTTTATTATCATACGTTTATCGCTATTTCTTACTGTATATTCATTAGGAGTTAGACGTTGGCCACACCACGGGCATACTTGTATTTGACATGGGTTTGAGTCATCTCCAACGCTAGCTCCACGTTGTTGTTTATTGATACTTGATCTAGCATCTGCAAGATTATTAGGAGTTAATTTACCTCCTACCCACAATCCTATAGTAATTTCTGTACCACCTAAATGATACCTCTGTCTAAGCAATTCGCATGCGAATATAAGCATGCTGGCTCGCTCAAACTGCTGAAGCGTCAGAAGGCGTAAGGTATATCTCATAATAACCGTTACGCCATCATCGGTACTTTTTCTAATTCTTCTCAAGAAGATAACGAATGCCGTAATCCCTAAATATGCTTCTGTTTTACCACCACCTGTTGGAAACCATAACAAGTCAACAGTTTTTCTCTCTACACTATGAGGATCAATGAATGATGACAATTCATGCAATATAAAAGCCAACTGGAAAGGATACCATAAAATAGAATCTTCTTCATAAGCTTTTCCTGCCTTCATAAGTGTTTGTCTTCGTTGCAAGAGCATTGCCTCATTAGCCAACTGAAACGCCTTTATAGCATCATTATTATTCTTTTGGCTTTCCTCTAATAAACCAATAGAATGCTCCATTCTTTCATAAGCTTTAAAACACCTATCAACATTCTTCTCTGCACTATCACGATATCTAGGATCTAGGCTTTTTAACAAATCTGATTGATCTTCAATCCATGTTTTGTAATCAGTTATGAAATCTTTTAAAGACCTTATAACAACAGATGGCATTGCATTAGCCAAAAAATTCATAGAAAGCACTTGTTTATTCTGAATTTGAGCTGCCATCATTTGATGTAAATTATATGATGGTAGCCATGACGAACCTATCCATAATGGTTCAGGTGACTCAAGGTCCCATACTACAGAACAGCCATGCCCTTGTCCGAAGCAATTTACATCAGAATAAAGCAATTCTAACTCTTTAAGCTCTTCATCATTCGTGAATTGTTCTTGCCTATTAGCATTTGTAAATATAGGGCTATTATCAATTCCCTTAATTCTTATCTGAGTTTGGAATGCACATAATCTTGCCCTATCAACAGGATCATCATTAGCTTGATTTGTATTTACGAACGCCACAGTTATAACACGTTCTCCACTGTTTAATATACTATGAGTATATATTTGCAATTGCATATTACATTCTAATGTAACTGGCAAAGCAACCTTTTCATTTCCTAAATGTATAGGTGTCTCAAAATTATACTCTTTCCTTACCCAAATCTCTTTAGGTTTCTTTTCGGAATCCTTCCATTTCGAAACATCAACATGTACCTTGTCTGCTTCTTCAAAATTCATAACTGAATAATATGCATATGAACTACATATGATAATATCCTTAACTCCTTCTTTTAAAGTACATGTAATACCCATAGATGACGGATTCTTTTGATTACTAAGTGATATAGAGGCATCATATGTTTCAATCGCGTTCTCTAACAGAGGATTTCTAACGAGATCTATAATTTCTCCCTCTGTTCCTTGCGGATACAATTTACCCATTATATAGTACTGTGTTGGAAGTTCCGTAAGTATTTCATTACCACTAACGGGTCCAATTAAGTCATCTTTAAGTATTTTAGTTATGATACTTCTGGCCTCATAGAACTTAGAATAATCTGACATAGTAACCTCCCATAAGTTAATAACGAGTAGATTGACGATGTGCAAACCCACTTAAATCAATGCCATACCACATGGCCATACCACCTATAATATTGGCATCATCAATACCAGTACATGATGAAGATATGCACGTTGTTAGTCCATTAAAATAAATATCTTCAAAGATTTCAGGATAATAGTTATAAGATACAGTGCGGTTATTCTTATATATTCTTTGTACAGCTTTTTCGATTGCACGTGCGAATGCATGTGTGGTATAACCAAGTACTGTCTTCTCTTCGTCTTCAGGCACAATTCTATAAACAACGTAAGGCCTTGTACTTTCTGGACAACGTAAAAACTTTAATCTAGTATCAGGTTTAAGTGCTAAAATTTTTTCTTGTACATTCTTATCAACAGCAAATGTCCTTTTATCAATATCTGCTGCATCACCAATTTCAAAATGAGAAAGATAGTAATGGCCTGGCCTTCCATTACTCATAAAGCATCTCCTATTCTCATCTTTTGAAACGTAGATGAATTTAGATTTAAGCTTTATAGTTTCGACCTTCTTCTTTGCTCTTGTAAGAGCTACATAGCATACTTTATGCTCAAGAATATCATCATTATCCTCTTTCGCCATTTCTTCCAATATTTCATCTAATACTAATACTGAATCAAATTCTCTTCCCTTTGCACGGTGAATATTGCTTATTGTTATATTAGATTCTGCCTTTTCAGGTTCTTTAAACAAAATAGGATTTTTCGCATTTTGTAATAGCCCCTTCAAAATATCCTCAATGTCATAGTATCTCTTAAACTGATCTGATTGAGTACTAATTAAAGCGTTCCAATAATTATCTGCCATATCCCCAGCATCGGTATAAATTTCAGTAAAGATAGAAACAAATTCATTCCTATTTATGACATCAGTTTGACAACGGAATAAAACCCTAGCTATCCAAGAAGCCAGTTCCTGAGAGGTCAAAGGCTTCTCAATTACATGAGCTATTCCCTGTGACCTAAACCATGATGATATTTGCAACGCCTGTCCATTCGTTCTGGTTAATATTCCTACTGTTCCTCTCTTGGTCAGTTTATCTAGACTACTAAAATCTATATTCTTTAAATCCAAATCAGATATATTTAGTGTTGAAATGATATTCTTAGCTTCACGAATTCTATCATCTGCATTACCTTGAAGTATTGCTCCTCTATAAGGAATAGTGAATTTCCCTAATTCATCACCTTGCCTATAATTATGTGTTAAAGTAAAATAATTAGCATTGTTATATGTTGCAAATAGCGTTTTATAAAAGCTTCTCGAGTCCATGATACTACTATCATTCACAGCAAGATAATCGTAAAGTGATTGACATGAATCCCCCAATAAGGTAAATCCACATGTCTCAGGCAGATTATTAAGTATTGCAAGTACCATCTGCGCACGTACTCCTACCAGATCCTGCACTTCATCAATTATTAAATGGCTGTATTCAATCAACATATCAGTGAACTGTGTAATCGCTTTGGTCGCTGCTACAATCCTATCATCGTAACCCGAGTTTTCCAGCCTAAACCCACTTGGTAATAACTCTGGCTTTTCCTCATATAACCATGCTAATAGATATGTTGCAAATGAGTCAAATGTACGAATGTCTATCTCATGCCAGTCCAATGGTAACTCGCCTTTACTTGCTGCATCCTCTAATCTTGTTCTTACTACTTCAACCGCTGCTCTTGAAAAACAAAGTACCAGAATTTTTTCCGGTTCTACGCCCTTTTCGGTTAGCATAAATTTTATTTTTTCTATCAAAGTCCAAGTCTTCCCGGTGCCAGGTCCTGCATTAACGATGGTACGTTCTTCCGGAGCAAGGTGAATAATATCTTTTTGTTCCGCATCTTTAAAGCTAGCAAAAGAACGAACAGGTTCTTGAATCCCTGAAACCTGTAACCTATCACTATTATTCTCATTTCCCCCACTCGGAACAGAGGTCTTATTTGCAGATTCATCCATTGCTTCTATAGTTTGATTAACAGTTAAGTTAGCTGGCTGGTTTAAAACTTTTTTTACAGCAACTGAGTCACCAGCGTTTTCAGTATTATCCTCAATTATGATGGATGGAGACTGCTTTTCTTTTAAAACACTGTTTTCTTCCAATATTTTAAGCTCTTCAGCATTAAAATCTGGACGACATTTAGAAAATCGAGTACAACTTACATTAATGCATCTGCAAACCACTTTTTCCTTTCCCTGAAAGTCAATGACTGTCCCCCATGGGTAATCATCCTTATAAGCGAAGGAACAATGCAATGCCGCATCTTGGTACTCCTGTTGCTGAATTGGGGTAATCATTTCAAACCCTAATTGATGCATAGTATCAAGGGCAAAAGGATCATGTATGGATGCTAAAAAATGCTTGTCTTCGCTAATTGAGCCAACAACTGATTGCAGATTACTTTTAAAAGTTACAGTACTACAAGCTTTACTCTCATTCATAACAATTACCCCCACTATTCAGGCAATTTATAGTAACATTTCAGCTGGAAATAATCCCATACTCTATTATAATCAATTGTTCTCATCGTACTTCCAGCGACAACATGAAAGACCATATCTTTATCTACAGATGCGTTTAATACTATCTGTTCTTGTAAAAACTTATACGCAGGTATATTCAATACTTTGAATCTTTCAGGTGATTCTTCAATATCAACACTACCACCAAACACAAATCTAGCTTCCTTATTGCTATCAACTATGCCAAAGTGGCATTCTTTACTCCATTTATCTAGAGGAGTATCTTTCCCCAGTAATTCAAAATAGCTATTATCACTTAACACAATCCCTATCGACTGATTAGAATAATAGTATCCAGGTGTCATGTTTAAACGAGCTGCTCCCTCTCCTACATTCCACATTGTCTCTTCAGGAAAGTATAACTTTTCTCCGTATTCCTTATCCATCCTGTCAATTAATGGTTTTAGGTTACTACTCCCTCCTACAAGCACAATGCGATCAATATTAGCCACACCTACACCGGATTGATCTATAGCCTTCTTAAGACAATCCATGGCCATGTTTACCTCTGGTTCTACTATATCAGCAAACCAATCGTATTCAAGTATTTCTCTGCATGCACCAAAAGAGCCGTATGAATTTATTGAGATGGTTGCAGTATCGTCATCACAAAGGGCTCTCTTTGCTCTCTCGGCTCTCACAAGCATCATGTCTTGAGCACTTGCAGGCATATCAGCAAAAGCTATTTCCTTACCTTTTTTGCGAGCAATTTTAGCATGTATTCTTTGCGCAATTTTCAAATCAATATAATCACCGGCAATATTAGTGCCAGCTGTAGCTAGCTCCGAGATTTTACCCTTTGAATTCTGTAATACAGAAACATCAAGAGTACCTCCTCCCCAGTCAAATACAGCTACTATAGATGAGCTTTTCAATTCTTCATAATTAGCAAAAAAAGCTGCTGTTGGCTCTGTTATAAAAGAACTAATATCGAGCCCAGCTTTTTTTGCAGCTAATCTTAACTTTTGCCTTTTTTCTGAACTAAATCCAACTGGAATAGCCACCGTAGCGGAACTCAAGGTAATACCAGTACGTTCCTTTACATTATTACTTAATGACTTAAACAGCTCAGCTGCAATATCAATAGGAGTCCATTCTTTACCAGCAATATTATATACAATATCTTCATCAAGAATAGTTTTCACAGATGATATGTATTCACATGACTCGCTAAGTTCCATTTTCTTATCCCATGCGTCTCTACCAGTAAATACTTGTCCATTAGTCTTATCAATTGCAATAACTGACGGAACAGGGCGTCCTTCTTGATCACCATAAAGGAATTTTTCCGGCTTATGATCCATAACCATATATCCTACAACTGCACTGCTGGTTGTACCAAAATCTATACCAAAATAATTATTTAAACCCTTTCCCATATCATTCACCTCACTCTAAAGCAATACCTGCTTTAATGAGAATAGCAAAAACATTTTTTAACTGCTCCCTCATATTCTCACCAAGGTCAGTATCCATTTCAAGCTTTTCTGCATCTTTAAAATCTTTGTAATCAACTTTGAGACTTGATGCAATGCGGTTAATCTGCTCATCTTGCTGTTTATTTCTATCACGAACAAGAGCGTCCATCATGCTATTCCGTTCGCTAATTTCATTATCTTTAGCAACAATAACTGTCTTTAATTTCACAATGTCTTTATTCAGGATATCCTTATCATAGTTTAAAGAACTTATTGTTTTTTCATTATCGGAAATAATAGATTTAAGATTTTTATTTGACTTATTCAACAAATCATTCTGGTGCTTTAATGCTTCTATTTCCTGTTTTAATTTAGCTATTTCTTCTGATGCACTCTTTTTTTCATTATCATTTAATACTTTGAGAGCATTATTAACTACGCACGCCTGTTTCAAAAGATCATTAAGTTTCTGAAATAAGTCGACTGGACCATCGGCAATACGTCCACTATTTTCTTGCTCTTCATCAACTTTTTTAATACCAGAAAACTGTTCTTGTTTCTTATTTTCATTAACTATAGTACTGTCATCCATCTTTCTAGAAGGTATAGATTCAGGGTGAATCCATTTAATAGTTTTTTCAATTACCATTATTTGCTTTTCGGTTAAATCCATAGATTTCACTTTACATATCAATTCATCTATCAACGAAACAAAATCCATAATATAACCACTATTTAATCCTAATGCTTGTAAATCAGGGCAGTTTACAGGAAACTTCACCGTATTTACAAAATTTTTTAAGAATATTCTATGTGCATCACCAAGTGTCTTCTTATCTTTATTCTTGCTTTGTGATGGCATTAACTTGATTATTGGACACAAAAGAGTATTATCGATTACATCCGAAGACAATAGATTAGCTAGAACACTTACAAGTGCCCTAAATGTAATATTAGCATCCCTCCCGAACTTAGACCCACTCAAAAAGTCCGTTAAAGCCTTAAACTTGTCTTTTTCTCCTAATATCCAATTAACCAAAGGTTTGGATTCAGTATAAACAAATCCATCATAAAAATATTTTTCCGCAAGTTCTGAAAACCCACCCTCATTTTTTATCAATCTGATCCATGCTTCAGAATATAATTCTCCGTCCTTTTTATTAATCTTCCCGCCTCTATTTTTTTTGGATACGAGCAACTTATCCAAGATTTCAATATAGTTTTCCATGGCCTTACCTCCATCAAAATCATATATATAAAAGATTTTTTAACCATACTAAGCAGGTGTTAGCAGGTTACTACAGTAAAATTCTATAATTAGTAAAATTATCCTGCAAAGGGACATAAATAAAAACTCCCCCTACTCTATCACAATGATTCTTTAGATGTGCCTTCGTCCACTTCTACCATCCTAACATCCACACTCTCAGCAGCTGGAATAGCAGCACCGCTATTGATGCACAAAATCAAGCACCTGCCAGTGTTCTCGTTAATATCGGAAACCTTATACAGGTATTTCTCTTCGCCCTTTTCATAGTATCCTTCTCTCAAGCGCACCACATCGCCATCGGCCAAATCAATCCGCAGCTGACCAGCTTCAAACTGAAGCAAATGCAGTACAGTATTGTTTTTGCAGTCCAACAGTGCCACCAAGCTAGGAGCACCGCTGTTGTCCTCACGCAGCTTGGCATATTCTTTTAATGCTTCTTCCTTCGTGGAGAAAAATTGTTCCTCTACCTTGTTTTTTTCCGCAGCAATCAATCTCAAAGCGTAGTTTTTCATTTCCCCTCGTCCTTTCTGCCAGCAAACAGCTCGCACATGTTCTTTTCGTAAGATTCCATATACATGATCAATGCTCTTTCCACTGCCACCGTTTTCATCTGGCCCGTTTTCTCACAAAAATCACAGAGCTTATCATAAACATCCTTATCCATACGAAGAGAAAAGGCCTTGTATTCTTTTTTTGGTCGTACCATTCTATCGCCCCCAGTCAAATACTACTATAAATAAATTATAACAGGATTCGCTTTAAAAAAGCAATACAAAGCAATGCATATATTATCTAAGCAAATGACCAAATCGATGAATATATCTTCAAATCCTCATTAGCACACTAAGTCGATACATTATATTATAATTGATATTGCATTCACTCTCCTCACCCCTCCTCCACACCCAAATTTCGCTTCTGAGCAACGTTTATAGTCGGCGAGGGTATTTCTTCACAAAGTGATTGCGGGTGCTGGGGGCAAGGAGAGGCGCTTGTGACCATATTAGTCCACGTTTACCATTTTATCAAATCAGATGGACATACGGGTGGTCAGCATCTCCGCCCGGAGGCGTGGTAGAGAAAAAATTTAGAGATTTTTAACGTAAAAAAACACTCCAGCTCAGTGCGAAACGTGATTGTAACAATCATATTCTACACTGTACAGAAGCGCTCATGTGGAAACAACCGCTCTACAAAATCTTACATTCCCTCACGCCTGCCCCATCAACAAGCAAGCAATGGCTCTCCTATAACCAAACATCTCATCCTCGCTCATCAGCTTTTCAATCTGTACAAGGGCATCCGAATACCTCCTATTGGCATACCAGTAGTTGCCCATCCCTAAGTAATATCGCTTAAAGCTGCCCTTGGTCAAATTGCCATACAGCATGGACTTGAGCACTCCTTTCAAGGCCTTCCGCAGCAGCTTCTCGTCAATACAGTTGTTGTAAAGGTAGTTGCCCACATAGCACACAGGCTTCTCATCCTTCCTCATGTAAATAGCCATCGCACCCGGCGTCCCGCAAGTACCCGCCTCCGCATACTCCACAAAATCAATATCTTCACAGTTTATTTTTCTCAAAATATAATTATCCAGCTGCACTGCCTGCGCAGCGTCAAGCGTTGCATAAAACTTATTCAGCTTATCCTTCAGGTTCTCTTTGTAAGCATCTATCAAATCATAGGAGCCAAGCTTTCGGAACTTAAACGGCGTAGTAGCAACCACCTCACCATTGGCATATTGCAGAGTAACCAACACCCTCACCAGCTCAGTACCATGTATGTCGTTGTAGTATTCTATGTAACCATTTCTCTCGGCGGTCAAAGATTAAACCACGCCTATTCCCTCCAAAAAGTCAATATACTTACAGGTTATATCAAAATCATCAGTCTCACCCAGTCCAACATACCAATGGGCAACACACCATTATCCTGGGGATCTACCTGCTTGACAAAGCCAAGCACATTGCCTTTTTCGTTCTTCAGACATCTTGCACTACGAGGTCCATGGCTTACAGCTACACCCTCAATCTCGTCAACCATGGGCATAACAACGCCCAGGGTACATTCGCCATTGTCTAAGAAAAGCTCTGCTTCAAAGGGCCTATTATCCTCCAGCATACCCTGCACATAACCAATATTATCAGCATTCACACAGTCCTTATGGTTACACACTGGGAAATTCCATTTACTAGCAAATGTATAACAATCGTAGCTCAGCTCATCAAACTCTTTGCCCGTCAGCACCTCGCGCCAATTACTATTTTTATTGGCTACGACCCTTTTATCCTCGTCACCTTTTGCAAACACGTTAAAAATTATAGCCATGCTCTTACCTCTTTTCAAACTACACCCATTTGCTTTTTGTAAGCCATTCTTTTACCCATTTTTTAACCAACCACTACCATGAGTATACATCATGGGTGCGTCAGAACCTGTCCATCTTCTCCACCCCAGCGACGGGCAGAAAAGAAATTTTTACAAAAAAATCCCTAAAGTAATAATCCCAGCGATCCCAAAAATATCAAAAAAACACACAATCTGCCCAACTAGTAGTTTCTTTGATGTCCCTTAAAATTCTAGCCATAAGAATTTCTCATTTCTTCAAAATACTCCTGATTATTAACGATTTATTACGGTTATTATTTTAAAATTTTGAGCATGGAAAACTCATGTCTGCAATCAAATAGAAAGGAGTTAAGGAGTAAATGGCAACATATTTTGTACGGATGTCAAATGGCTACAAAGGCCAAGGAGCTAAAAGGAGAGACTATATTGCGAGAGAAAAATCTTTCTCAAGCGAAAAAATCAGGCAGGAACTTGTAGCGTCCGAAGACTTCAATCTACCGTCATGGGCCAAAAACGGCAGGGAATTTTTCCAAGCTGCCGATAAGTTTGAAAGAAACAACGGAGTAGTTTTCAGGCAACTGATAATAGCCCTGCCCTGTGAACTAAGCCACGAAGAAAACATTCTAGTCGCAAGAAACATTGTCAAAAAAATTATCGGCAACGACAAAGCCGGAACCTGGGCAATCCACAGTAAGCCTGCTTTTACTACTAACGATGAAAACATTCACATGCATCTGATGTTCAGCGATCGAATTCAAGACCCGGCTATCAACGAAAAATCCAAAGAACTATACTTTAAAAGATACAACTCTAAGAATCCCGAAAAAGGCGGCTACCAAAAAGATGCAAGTCTGAACACAGGATATCATAAAAACCCGGCGATGAACCAAATAAGAGAACAGATTGCAGATGCGATTAACGAAGGTTATGCAAAAGCCGGAATCGATATCAGAATATCCGGAAAAACTTTAGAAGAACAAAAAGCTGAAGCAATTTCGGAAAACGACTTAGACAAAGCAAAGCTTCTAGATCGCAAACCCTTCAGACACATAAAACAAAAACACTGGCGTAAAATGCAGAAAATATTCGAAGAGTCAACTGCGATTGATCACTCAAAGCCTATCCCCATCCAACTCAATAATGACCATTGGGATGTATTTAAACAAGTAATAGACTTTGATATTAACACTGCAGAAGAACTATTAAACCGTTTGGAATATCAGTTCAAGAAATCAAAATACGAAGCCAACAAACTTAAAAAAGCTGCAAAGGCTGCACTGATAGAAACCGAAGAATTTATTACAGGTACAGACCTCATAAAAGTTATAAACGACATCGAAACAAAATCCAATATCCGAATCAACAATAATACTGCCTACGTAAATCTTTACAACAACATTTACGCCAACAAAGAAATTCGGAGCTTCATGGCAATGAACTTTGTCACCAGAGGACGTGTCAAGAAACTTAAAAAGGCAAAAAACAATCTTGAATCCTATATCTCAAAAAAGAAACATCTGAAGAATGAAAACAGATTGACGCCCAACGAAGAACACAGACTTAAACTCCTTATCAGAGCAACACAGGAACAAATCAAATACCTCGAAGACCAAATACTAAGTATCAAAAACAAACCGGTTGCCAAAAATGATATGTACCCCCAATACTGGACACCCAGTATTGGGGG
>ULUJ01037761.1_pt1 | contig 19619 bp, 11 predicted proteins | sample 1958381 | NCBI WGS metagenome assembly ULUJ01 (sample SAMEA4835757, study PRJEB28245) | human gut metagenome | biome: gut microbiome; material: fecal sample | place: Denmark | collected 2008 | reverse complement strand
GTTTTCGGCTTCAGAAGATTATTCCTGCCGGAAACCAGAGCGCCGAAGGCATCGGAATATTTCTGCATAAAAAATTCCGATAAGATAAACAGCGGAGAAATTACAGACCTGTCACAGCTCGGAGTTACGGCGCAGGGGGATTATTCGCTTACAATAGAACTGCAATATACCGAGCCGTCATTTGCAATGCTTCTTGCTATGCCGGCGGCTATGCCGTGCAACGAGGAATACTTCATCAAGGCACAGGGCAAATACGGTCTTGATGCAGAGCGAACTGCGTCAAACGGTCCGTTTTATGTAAAGACGTGGAATTATGACGCTTGGAGCAACAATAACAATAACCTCGTTCTTCGTTACAGCGACAAGTATAATGAGCATGACGAGGTAACTCCGCTCGGACTTAACTTCTTCATCGAAGATAATCATATTACTGATTTCACCGATGGAACATCGCAGAGCATCGTTCTTTCGGGCAGTAAGGCAAAGAGCTATCTTGACAAAAATTATATCTATGACGAATTCTCGACCGCCGTTTACGGCATTACAATGAACACATCAAATTCGATATTCAAGAGCGATAAGCTCCGCTACGCCTTACTGTATGCGACCGATACCGCAGAACTTGAAATGCCTTTCGGATATACCGTTGCTGATGGAGCGGTACCTCCGTCCGTAAAAAATTCGCTCGGAAGCTATCGTGATGCTGTGGGCGGCAAGGCAGTGGTAAAGCCCGATGAGATAAAGGCATATACGGCATATCAGAGTGCGTGTGCCGGTATTGACAAGGCGGATTTGTACAGCGTCAATATAATCGCTGTAGAAAACCGTGACGAAGAAATAGGCGAATCGGTAAAGGGCATTTTACAGCAGTGGCAGGCAAAGCTCGGAATGTATTGCAGTATCTCGTATATCAGCGAAAGCGAATATGACGAGAAGCTGAAAAACGGCGATTATACGCTTGCACTGACACGTCTTAACGGCAGTTATAATTGCCCTGAGGCGTATCTTAACAGCTTTACGGATAACGTGAACAAATACAGTGCTATGAACAGCGATTATTCGAAACTGCTCGAAAAAGCATCGCAGGCGAAGGATGAGAAGGAGGAATATGAGCTGTGCAGACAGGCGGAAAAACAGCTTATATCCGACGGCAGATTCATTCCCGTTGCATACGTTACGGAGTATTTTATCAGTACAAAAAACTGCGAAAATATAATTTATGACGCATTTACAGGACAAATCGACTATCGTAATGCGCTGTATTTCGACTGATAATATGACAGCAAAGAGAAAAAACAATAAAAATTGCGGGTATTGATTGACTTTTTATTATAGGTATGATAAAATCAATGTAAGCGATTACAAAGGCAAAGGAGGCAAATTTGTATGGAAAATAGAACAGAATTACAGCCGTACAGCGTCCTTATGTCGGTATACAGCGGAGAAAATCCCGAGTTTTTCGCTCAGAGCCTTGAAAGCCTGTATATACAGACTTATCCTGCGGATGAGATAGTTGTTGTATGCGACGGCGAGCTGAATGAACAGCTTGACGGAGTGCTTGAGCAATACAGCGAAAAGTTCGGCGGTAAGCTGAAGATACATCGCCTTGAAAGTCACGGCGGCACGGCAAAATGTGCTAACACAGGGCTTGCTATTTGTAAGAATGAATATATTATGAAGATGGATTCCGATGATATATGCCTTGAAAACAGGGCGGAGAAGCAGATGACATATCTTGCACAACACCCTGAGGTGTCAATACTCGGCAGTTATATTCAGGAATTCGACAGCAATACAGGCAATGATATTGCTGTCAGAAAACCGCCGACAGAAAATGAAGCGATAAGAAAATTCGCAAAACGCAGAGCGCCGTTCAATAACCAGACGCTTGTATATAAAAAATCGCTTGCACAGTCGATTGGCGGATACTGCGAGGAGCTTGAACGCTGTGAAGATTATGACTTTATGGTGCGTATGCTTATAGGCGGTGCGGTAGCTGCAAACATTCCCGAAGTGCTTGTACGCTACAGGGTAACGGCCGGAAATCTGAACCGCAGACGCAACTGGCGTAACACAAAGAGCTTTATTACGGTCAGAAAAAAGATAAGGAAGATGGGTTTCTCAGGTTTTATGGATTTCCTTATTCCTTGTGCAAGTCAGATAATTCTGTTTATCGTACCGGGCTTTGTGACCGGATTTATCTATAAAAAACTGCTCAGAAAATAAGAATGACCTTTGCAAAAGCAGAGGTCATTCTTATTTTCTGATATACAAATCCCCCGACTTTGAAAATCGGGGGATGCGTTTTAATTAGCGGTAGTTACCGCCGCTCTTACATAGTCGCTGTACTTCGTTGAACTGCCGGAGGTCTTATATGCTCTGATTCTGAACGTATAAGTAGTGTTTGCCTTAAGTTCTTTTGCAGTGCAGGTAAGTGTACTGTTACTCGTTGTCTTTGCTATCTGAGTCCACTTGCCGCCCTTGTACTGTTCGACAATGTAGCCTGTAGCGGTTGTGTTTTTGTTCCACTTCAGAGTAGCGGTCGTTTGGGTAACAGATTCCTTTGTAAAGCCTGTTACATTCGTAACGCTCGGTGCGGATGTTCTCGCAGCAAGTCTTATATAAGCGGTTTCGGTGGTTTTACCGTTTACCGTCTTGTACGTTTTGATGCGGAATGTGTAAGTTGTGCTTGCTTTCAGGTTCGTCGCAGTGTACGAAGTATTGGTGTTTGACGCTGTTTTTGTAAGCTGTACCCACTTTCCGCCTGTGTACTGTTCAAGCACATATCCTGTAGCGCGTGAATTCCTGTTCCATTTTACAGTAATGCTTGAATCTGTAGCGGATTGCTTTGCAAAGCCCGTAACATTTGCAAGTGTGGTGGTACCCGCAACATTCGAATATAATCCGGTCAACACTGTGTCACCGTATCGGTATGCTCTGATTCTGAATGAGTAGGTCGTTCCGTTTATAAGGCCTTTCTCAGTATAGCTTGTTGTGTCAACAGGAAGCTCTGCTATATTGCACCACGATCCGTTCTTGTATCGTTCAACGAAGTAACCGACTTCACCTTCACATTTATCCCACTGTAACGTAACTGAATTTGTTGTAGCTGATTTTACCTTGAAGTTAGTAACATTTTTAACGACCGGCTTGGCAGTCCTTGCCGCAAAGCGTACATAATCGCTGTAGGCATAGATTCCCTTTTGGGTTTTATACGCCCTTATCCTTAAAGTGTAAACCGTATCCGGTTTCAGATTGTATAAATCGACCGCAGGATATTCACTGTCATTTATCTGTACCCACTTACCGCCTTTGTACTGTTCGGTAATATATCCATCGGCGTCTTCAACTTTATCCCAATTGATGAAAATTTCCGTGGTGGTTGTATGCCTTGCTGTGCAATTGGTAACACTTGCGGGAGGCGTCAGCTTTTCGGGTATCTGTTCCTTCTTGCCATACTTTATTACAGCATCAACAAAAGCCTTATCATACCAGCCGAGTGTTGAACGGTTGAGGTGACCGTGGCATTCGCCCTTGTCACTGCCATTGAACGCATTGTTATCCCACAGCATACAAGGCACGCCGTATTCGGCGGATTTGCCCATATAATACTGTGCCCACTTTACACGTTCAGCTGCATTGTTTTTGTTGGAGGCACTGGTTTCACCGATTATTGCAGGGATACCTTCATCAATGAAATGCGATTTTATTGTGCTGTACAGATAATCCACTTCATTTTTCAGATCATTCGTAAATTCAGCTGTGCCGTTTGCGTTAAGAGCAAAATTATAAGGTGTATATGCGTGTACCGACACGATAAGACGATTGGGCGTAGAATCATCCGGTAATTTGAAAGTTGGTGTTGTACAGCCGTCTATGGATGCGCCGTATCCCGGAACCATTATACATCTGTCGTTATTTTTGCCGCCTGCCGCACGGATAGCATCAACCGCTGTCTGATTGAGTGTGTTTATTACACTGATTGAATCACGAACTGCACTGTTGGGATTATTTACAGGAAACCACCATTCATCGCCTGTGTCGACAAGTCTTGGCTCGTTGAGCGTTTCAAATATCAGCTTCTGGTCGTAATCCTTGAAATATTTTGCTACCTGCGTCCATATTGAATTTACAAATTTCACCGACTGCGTTTTATATGTGGATGAAGGGTAGTAGTACTGTGTGGATGTGTCGTGGTGAATGTTCAGGATAACGTACATATCGTTATCAATGCAGTAGTCTACAACTTCTTTTACTCTTGCAAGCCATTTAGAGTCGATAGTGAAGTTGTCGCCGGTCGTGTGGTTGCCCCACGATACAGGTACTCTTACTGCGCTGAAGCCTTGTGCTTTTACGGCGTCTATCATCGCCTTTGTTGTTTTCGGATTTCCCCATGATGTTTCGCTGTAAAGGCTGTTTTCGCCGCCTGTAGCGTCAAGAGAATTTCCTAAGTTCCAGCCTGTGCCGATGAAGCTTACAAGCTCTGTTGCTGTGTTACCGTTCATCTCTGCCGCTGATGCGACCTGAGTAACACACATTGTCATCAAAGCCGCAATTGCAAAAATTGCTATGGCTGTAATGACAGAAAGGGTTTTCTTTGCTGTTGACATTTTTTCTCCTCTTTCCCGGTAATTTGCCATTATAACATTCCTATTATAATATTCTTTATATCAGAAAGCGGAGCCTGTTTTATGACTGCGCCTTCTTCAAAAGCAACACACGGCATACCATATACAACGCAGGAATCTTTGTCCTGACCTATCGTATATGCGCCTGATTTTCTCATTTCGGCAAGACCTGAAGCACCGTCACGTCCCATGCCTGTGAGAATTATACCTATAGTTCCTTTTCCTGTAACCTTTGCTACAGAACTGAACAAAACATCAACAGAAGGGCAGTGCCCCGAAACCTTTTCACCGGGCTTTGAGGTAACATATAACCCACTTGAGTCCCTGTGTACCTCAAGCTGTTCCGAGCCGTGTCCGAGTATTATAAGACCCTGTTGCAGTCTGTCGCCGTTTTCAGCTTCTTTAGCGTTCATCTTGCATATGCGGTCAAGGCGGTCGGCGTACATTTTCGTGAATCCGACAGGCATATGCTGTACTATTACGATAGGCGGAGTATCCGCAGGAAGATCCTGCACAACTTCTATTATGGCGTCTGTACCGCCCGTGCTTGCGCCTATCGCTATCATTTCAATCTTACCGCTGTTGCTGTAAGGTCTTGTTATATCGCTCCGCTTGCTTTTCTGTGGCGCTGTTGCTTTTTTGAAAAGAACAGCAGGATCGCTGCCGTCCGGCGACTGCATGATTTTATCAAAGTGCGGTTTATCGGCAGATTTACGCTCGAGCGTATTATGAGTGCCGTTATTGATGATAGCTATCAGCTCTTTTTCAAAAGCAACAAGACCCGCCGCACCGCCGCTTGTGTTTTTGATTGCACCAAAAAGCCCGAATCGCTTCGGGTCGGTCAGTATTCTGTCATTATTGGTTATGAGCACCGACGGAACATCGTTCAGTGCCGACGGCAGACGATAATATACATCCGCCATCAGATCGTTTATAACGGCAAAATCATAGTCTGCTTTTTCGGCAGAAAGAGAAAGCTGTTTATAGTCAACTATTTCAGATTTACAGTTATGCAGACTGCGGTCGATGATAGTTTTTGTGACCTGGCTTACAGCTGCACTGGTTCCTGTTATAAGTATGCGTAGAGGCAAAACCTCACCTCCGTCTGCGGCATTATGCCGCCATATTGTGCAAAGCCGTTATTTAAGCGGTCTGCGGTAAATAGCAGGTTTAATATATTCATAATCGGTTGAATCTCTCGGAATACTTTCTGCGTGACCGATGAACAGGTATCCGCCCGGTCTTAACACATCGTAAAACCGCTTTACTAAAGCCAGTTTCGTTTCCATTTCAAAATAAATCATTACGTTACGGCAGAAAATCAGATCAAACGGAGCTTTTTTAAAGGGTATCGGCTCCATCAGATTGAACGTGCGGAAAATCACTTCATTACGAAGCGCCGGCTTTACCTTACATTTTTCGCTGTCTATCCTGTCAAAATACTTCTCAAGCCAGCCGGGCGGCAGATCCGTAAGACCGCTTTCCAGATACACTCCGTTCTGAGCGCCTGCAAGCGTTTTCAGCGAAATATCGGTAGCGAGTATCCTTGTATCCCACGAAGATTTTTCACTGCCCAGAAATTCGCTTATGTGCATAGCCGTAGTGTACGCTTCTTCTCCGCTTGAACAGCCTGCGCTCCATATACGCATTGTTTTGCTTTTTGCGTTGGTCTGCTTTATAAACGGAAGAACGGTGCTTGTAAGGTAAGTAAAATGCTCCGGTTCACGCATAAAATAAGTATGATTTGTGGTCAGCTTTATAAGCAGACCGTCAAGCTCTTTACCGCTTCTGTCATTCATACAGCAGTCAAGATACTCGTCATAATTCTTGAATCCTCGCTCAACGAGCATATTACCGAGTCTGCCCTCGATAAGTGTGCGTTTGTGAGAAAGGTTTATACCGTAGCGCTCTCTCATGAATGATACCAGACGGTTGAATTCATTATCTGTTATTTTAAGCATTACGGCTCACCTGCCTTACTTCATTTCTTCACTTGCGTGTTCGTCTATCAGTTTTGAAACGTCAAGGACGAGTTTTATTCCATCGTTCATTTCAAGAATGGACTTGATGAATTTATTCGAGTTTACACCGGTAAGCTCCGGTGTCTTTGATATATGCTGTTCGGTTACGGGGATAACGTCCGCAACGCTGTCAACGATAAGTCCGACCGATACATCATCACCTGTCGAAACGATGATTATGCAGGTGCGGTCGTTGAAAGGAATCTCTTCCTTGCCGAATCTGCTTCTTATGTTCACAACAGGAACAATCTTACTGCGGACATTGATTATGCCCTTGATATAAGACGGTACACCGGGTACGGCGGTTATGGGCGGTACTTCTATGATTTCGATGACATTGGGTATTTCAATGCCGTATACCTGCTCGCCGATATAGAAGGTCAGTACCTTAGTTATTTCTTTATTCTGAGGATCTTTCTTTGCATCCTCCATAGCTTTCTGAGTATTCAGAAGTTCCTGTAATTTATCATTATAATTCTCTGACAAAGTAAAGCCTCCGTTTCCTTAGCTGATAAGATTGTTGACATCGATTATAAGCGATATTGTGCCGTCGCCCATTACGGTACAGCCCGACAAACCCTCCGCCTTGATATTGTACTGGCTGAGGTATTTCGGGAACGGTTTTACAACCACGGGCTGTTCGCCTATCAGCTTATCTGCAAACAGGCAGACATTCTTTCCGCCGACATCGACAAGAAGCAGGATACCGTCCTCAAGCTTTGTGACATCTGTAGGCATATTGAACTTTTCGTGCAGACGGAGGATAGGATAGCACACGCCTCTTATCATTATCATTTCGCCCTGCTTTGTATCGTTGAGCAACTGGTTGTTTGCAACCATAAGGCTTTCCTTGATAGATGAGATCGGCACTGTGAATATCGTAGAGCCGACTTTCAGCTTCATACCCTCAACTATCGCAAGTGTGAGCGGTATTCTGATTATAAAGCTTGAACCCTTGCCCTCTTCGCTTTCAACGGTAAGTGTACCGCCGCACTGTTCGATATTACTGCGTACAACGTCCATACCTACGCCTCTGCCGCTGTATTCCGTAACCGTATCATTGGTCGAGAAGCCGGGCAGGAGAATCATGTTCTGGATTTCCTTCGTTGTATATTCGCTTTCGGGCTTTGTAAGAAGTCCGCTTTCCTTTGCCTTTTCAAGAACCTTTTCGCAGTTGATGCCTGCACCGTCATCTGAAACGGTGATGATAACTTCACCTGCCGAGTGCTTTGCAGACAGCTTTACAGTACCCTTTTCGGGCTTACCCTCGGCAATGCGGACATTTATATCGTCCTCTATGCCGTGATCCATACAGTTTCTTACAAGGTGCATAAGAGGATCGTTCAGGTTATCTACTATGCTCTTGTCAACCTCGGTCGTTTCACCTTCAAGAACAAGCTCTGCTTCCTTGTTCAGCTTTATCTTCATATCACGGACAATTCTGCCCATCTTCTGAAATACGCCTGCAAGCGGTACCATTCTTATAGACATTACAGTATCCTGAAGCTCGTCTGTCAGCTTTCTGAGCTGTCTTGCCGCCTTTGAGAAGCTCTCAAGCTCAAGACCCTCAAGATCGGGGTTTGCTATTACCATTGACTCGGTCGTTATGATTTCACCGACAATATCGTGCAGTGTGTCAAGCTTTGACAGGTTTACGCTGATAAGGCTATGCTTCTGACCGCCGTTAGCCTTTTTAATGTCCTCCTGAGCCTTTGTGACCGCACTCTTTGCGGCAGGCTTTGCAGGAGCAGGCTGAGCCTGCGGCTTTTCCTCCGTCTTTGCAGGGGCGGCAACGGGGGCAGCCTCTTTAACCGGTGCGGGAGCAGGCTTTTCTTTGGCAGGTGCCGCAGACGGTGTGTCTATTATTTCGTAAGACTCAACGTTGACTGCACCTTCTATAGCTTTAATTACCGTATCATTGTCTCCGTCAAAGCCCTTGAAGGTCACAAGGAAACCGTTCTCGACAATATCCTTTGCCGTATCCGCATTGGATTCAACATCGGGAGGAGTACAGCTGATAACTTCGGCAACATCCTTTATCTTTGTCAGCAGAAGGAAAGCACGGAGGTTCTCCATCTTACAGCCGTCCTCGAAGAATACACGGACGGTCATGCTTCCCTCAACGTTGCTTCCTGCAGGAGCGGCAGATGCTTCCTGCTTTGCCGCAGGAGCGCTTTCCGCAGGAGCGCTTTCCGAAGGAGCGCTTTCCGAAGGAGCGGCACCGTTTTCCATTGCCTTTAATCTTTCCGTTGCGTCTTCGAGCTTTTTGAACGTTTCCGAGAAGTCGGTAGGCGTATAGTCGTCATCCCCCGAATTCTGTATATACTCGATTTCAGCCTTGTATAGATCGGAAACCTCAAATATAAGTTCATATACAAAATGTGCGTCCTTCGCAATTTCGGGCTTCTCCCTTATTACAAAGAACATATCCTCGCCCTTGTGCGCAAGATGTTGGAGATTTTCAAATCCCATCATTGCAGACGAGCCTTTGATTGTGTGCATTATTCTGAATATCTCGTTGATATCCTCCTGCGAGAATACATTTGCATCCTCTGTTCTGAGAAGAATTTCATCGAGCTGTTCAAGCAACGTATTGGTTTCAAATATGTACATTTCGAGCATGGATTCCATGCCGGGTTCAACCTTTGCCATATACAAAACCGCCTTTCCCTGATTTTTTTATTTTACAATCGTAAGATTGATATTGATAAATCCCTTGAAATGTGCTAAACTTAAAGTCAAGCAATGCGATGCACGGTTTTAAAATGTGCATCTGAAAGGAAATATATATGCCCAACATTCCACAGATTACGGCTCCTGTTTCCAACAGTAAGAGCTATTCGTTCACTAACCGGCAGTATGACGGTAATATAGAACCGTTTGATATGGTCGAGCTTGCTCAGCCTATCAAAGCATCTACGGCGCAGGATAACGATTCCGCCGCCGCTATGATGATGGGCAGAAAGAATCTCGCTCCGCTTACTGTTCAGATAAAAGATCCCACTATGGCGGTCGAAACTCTCAAGAACCTGTTAAGCTCGGATCTGCTCGAGCAGACGATGATCAACGGTTACACAGAGCTTTACGACGATATGGATGAGCTTATCAAGAGCTTTTATCTTGCTCCCGAAAAGCTGGTCCGTGAGATTCAGAACCAGGAAAAGCAGAACACGATGTTCAGCGGTGATGAGTTTTACAAGCTGCTCCACGGTATCCTGAAGACCACCACAAGCCCCGATATAAAAGAAAGTATCGGTCAGCTACTGAAAGCACTCAACTATTCGTCAAACAAGCAGGAGATACTTAATGCACTCGGTGCAAATCTCAAATTCCTGTCCGAATATTTTTCACCGAACGAGTCGCTCTCCCGCAAACTCTCCGATTTGTCTTCACAATGGAAGAGCAGTAGTGCGGCTGATATGTTCGAGCCGCTCAAGAGTGAAACGCTCGCACTGCTGAAGGACGTTTCCGCAAGTCTTCTGAACGATGAAAGAACACAGACGTTCATTCCGCTCATAATACATAATCTTTCACGCTACAACACCAACAACGGTATGCTCAAGGAGAGCTTTGCAAATCTCCTTGCATATATTCCGTCTGACGATATGCGTAGGGAACTGTCTGTTGCATTTGGAAATCTTCTTAAAAAGATTTTCAGCAAAAAACAGCTCAGCGAGATGTCGGATATTCCTGATAGTTATAATAATACACTAAATCAGTCCGAAAATCAAGACTATTTAAGCATTTTTGACAATAAAGCTGAAAAATTATCTCTGTCTTTGTTTATTAAGTCACATTTATCCGATGAAAGCTATCTTGCGGAGCTGGATTTATCTAAGGATAAGCTGGAATTTCTGACATCGCCGTTTGATGAAGGAAAACAATCCGGATTGCAGACACTTAAGAATATAATAATGGCAATGCTGACAGGCACTGACAGCCGACAGATTATTCCAGCGGTGCATCGTGATTTTCAGGGAATCAAGGATATGGCGGCACTTGTTGACTATCTCAACGAGATTCTCCGTGAAATGCCGGATATACCTCAGCGTGACACGCTTTTTGAGTTTTTCACCAATATAGTAAACGAGATGGCACAGCGTAAGGAACTGCCGCCTTCGAGCAATATCCCTTCCGCACCGTCTACTCTTGATAAGCTGACCGATTTTATCGGTAAGAATATAAATCACGAGGCTATTCAGTCGCTGGACGATTTCAATGCGTCAAATCTTCTGCAGAGCCTTCTCAATGCACCGGGTGTATTCACGCCTCTTGCACACTATATCCTGCCGTTGCAGATTGAGGATACAAAGGCATTCGGCGAGCTGTGGGTCGATAATGACGAGAATAACCCCAACAATACGCCTGTCGGACAGAAGAATTATCACTTGTTCCTGACATTTGACGTTGAATCTATAGGACGTTTTGAGGTCGATATGTACGCACTGGGCGAAAACATCAATCTGTCGCTTCTTTATCCAGAAAAGTTCGGCTTCAAGATAAAAAAGCTTAGCGATAAGATTGACCTTATAATAAGGAATATCGGCTATAAGCCCGCAAAATTTGAAACTGCGGTGCTGAGAAAGCCTCATGTGCTGACAGAGGTTTTCCCGAAAATAATTGACAGGAGGAAGGGTCTTAATGTCCAAGCGTAATTTAGGAAAGCAGGCTGCGGCGGCGCTTAAGTACAATCCCGACCTTAACTATGCTCCGGTCGTGGTAGCGTCCGGCCTTGGCGAGCTTGCGAAGAAGATTATAAATATCGCAGACGAGAACGGCGTTCCCGTTTACCGTGACGACAGCACGGCGGCGCTTCTTGTAATGCTCAACAGCGGTGAAACGATACCGGTCGAGCTGTACAGAATTATTGCGGCTATCTATGCGGAGGTCGTTTACTCCGCCAATGATATGAAAAAAGGCAAATAAGCCAAATACAAAAGAAAGAAGAAAAAAGAAATGGTAAAGACAAAAAATCTCACATTAATGGTTACGGCGGCTGTGCTTGCCGCACTTACCTGTGTTGCGACAATGGTGGTACAGATACCAATGCCGCTTACAAAGGGCTATGTAAATCTCGGTGATGTAATGGTACTTACATCGGTATGGCTTATCGGCTCGCCGTGGGGAGTTGCGGCGGCAGGCATAGGCTCTGCGATGGCGGATCTGCTTACAGGTTATGCTTATTATGCGCCTGCAACGCTGATAATCAAGGCACTTATGGCAGTAGCGGCATTCTACATTGCAAAGTGCTTTATGAACGGCTCTTATTTCAGGTCGATTGTCGGCAAGGTAATCGGCGGCACTGTGGCAGAAATAATTATGGTGGCAGGCTACTTCGTTTATGCTATTATACTTTACGGTAATGTGGCAACAGCGGCGGCAGGCATTTTCGGAAACGCAATACAGGGCGCTGTAGGGCTTATAGCAGGCGTGCTTCTGACAGTTGCGCTTGAAAAAGCAGGAACGAAGAAATTGCTCGGTCTTGATAAGTAATCATTCTTTATAGTCAGGCGGCGAAGGTAATTTTACCATTCGCCGCCATTTTTTGACCATTCGTGCCATATTTGTTGAAATTCTCTTTATGGAATGTTACAATTATATGATAGATAAGTAACGCATATCGTTACTTGAAATTTCCCGGATAAGGAGAGACAAATGAAAAGAAAATTTTCAACCAGAATCATAACTTGCATAGCAACATCTGCCGTCCTTGCAGTCGGCACGTTGTCATTTACAGTAATCAACGCAATTGCCGATGAAGCGGTGAGTTATTACGGACTGTCTGCAGACGGTACGGTTATAAGCGGAACGGTAACTGATTATACAAGGATAGCTTCAACTGATACTGCATGGGGCACTGCCGGTAAAGAAACGTGGTATGTGGCTGACGGTATCGTTAATATCATCACAACAACCTATGATTATGACAACAATAAAAATGTATATAATCCTGTAGAACTTAAAGGAAATGTAAATGTCATACTCAAGAACAATGCAGAGGTAAGTGTAGTGAACGGCATTGCCGGCACAGATGCAACAATAACTTTTTATAGTGAGAGTGAAAACGCAAGCGGTGTTATTGGCTTTATCGGAGCCACAGGCGATGATGGCGGATGGGGTTCGACGGATAGCGGTTCCGATAAGGCTAACGGAAAAAACGGTGAGGACGGCAAAGTTGCGGTAAATGTTTCGTCGTTCACGGTTGCAGGCGGCACAGTAACTGTTATCGGCGGCAATGGTGGTAAAGGCGGCGATGCAGGTTATGGCACTAACTACGATACAAATGAAAAGTATTACGGCATTGGCGGCGACGGCGGTAACGGCAGTGCGGCTATAACCGATAATACAAAGGTGTATCTTAATGGCGGCAGACTTAACGTTACAGCCGGCAGAGGCGGAAACCCCGGTACAAATACCAATGTACCGTCTGAACAGCAGGATAATTATAAAGGCAAGCCGGGAAATAACGGAACATCGGTAAGCGGAATATATGCCGTAAACGGTATTCTCAATGTCAATAAGCTTGATGATTCCGATGCCGCCGATACTTCTGGCGATTTTAAGCTCCTGTCTGTGAACGGTTACGAAAATGCAAAGCTTGATATAATCGGTCACGGAACGGCAAAGGTAACTGACGGCACTGTTATTAAAACTTACGGCGATATTTCCGTAGCAGGCACTCTGTCTGTCGATAACGGTACGATACTCACAAACGGCAGTATCACAAAAGCCGACAGTGCGGCACAGATAACAAAGACGAACGGCGGTGTTATCCGCAGGTTCACACCTGCTTACGGTGCCGGATATACACTGGATTATGCAAGCGGTAAGTGCATTGCGGAAACCGGCTATAAAATAAAGCTGTCGGGCGGAAATGCTTTAACCGATGTTGCCGATGCCTACACAATAGTATCGGAATCAAACAGACTTAATATTGTCCGCATCGGTGACGGTGAAATAATAGATGACAGCGAGCCATGCACAAATGTAATGCCCTATTGCATAAAGGCAAATAATACGAATGAAACAACCGTAACGGACGGAAATGTCTTTGCTGTAGCAGGAGATTCTTCAAGGTTTACGTTTGCACTGAACAATCCCGATGAATATCGTTTCTCAGGTGTTACGGTAACAGATGCTGACGGTAATGCGGTACCTGACAATATGTACACGTTTGACAGCACGACAGGTGAGTTCATAGCACTTTCGGTTGATCGCAACCTTATCGTGACTGCAGACGCAAGTCTTAAAGATGTTGAAATATCTGTAACAGACAGCGAAAACAATTCCGTGTCAACTGTTGACATCGGTACAGATTTTGATAACGACAACCCGACAAAGACAGTATCGCTCAAGCTGAAAGTCACAGAGGGCGGTTCTATAGCAAAGTACAGAGTAGTAAAGGAATCCGACCTTAATAAAGCGAGCGGTGCCATAACCGATACTTCTTCGTTCACCGTATCATACACTGCCGGCAATGAATGGGGTACTGCCGATGACGGCTCGTTAAAGATGGCAAAGGGCGCAACGGCAACATTCACAGTTAAGCCCGACAGCAATTTAGCCGCAGGAACTTATACCGAAGATTTCATCGTTATAACAGACAGAACCACTTATGCGGATGCGTCTGCAGGCACTCAGGATAAGGCTCTGGCACGTTTCACGCTGACTTATAAGGTTGAACACGAGAGTGACGGTAAACTGTATTATTCCGATCTTACCGGACACTATAATCTTTGTAAGAACTGTCAGGCAAAAATCAATAAAGTAAATCATATATTTGATGTAAAGACCGTAAATGAGGATACGCTTGCAGCTCCTGCGGATTGCTTAACTCCTGCCAGGTATTTCTATTCGTGTGAATGCGGAGCGCATACAAATGATGCAATGCTTGTATTTGAAAACGGCGATTTGGGCGATCACACATTAGGAGAGTGGACTGTATCAAAAGACTCTACCTGTGTTGCAGGCGGTCAGAAAACAAGAAAATGCAAGGTTTGCAGTTATACCGAATATGAAGATACCGATATAGATTCGGACGCTCACGAGTGGGAAGAGGATTACACAATAGATAAGGAACCTACCTGCACGGCAGCAGGCTCTGAATCCATTCATTGTTCACTCTGTGACGCAAGGAAGGATATAAAGAAGATTTCTCCGAAGGGACACGACTGGTCCGAGTGGAAAACTCTCGTTGAGCCGACAATCACATCTGAGGGTAAAGAGTACAGAGCCTGCAACGTTTGCGGCATCAAGGAGGAGAAAGCACTTCCTAAGCTCAGCGGTAAGAAGGAATGGAAACACGATAAGAATAAGCACTGGCACGTTGATGACAATGGCAATATAATCGATGCTGACGACCACGAGTTCAAGTGGGTGGTAGATAAAGAGCCTACCGCCACAGAGCCGGGTATAGGCCATTATGAGTGTATAGCCTGTGCATTTGAAAAAGCTCCAGAAGAATTCGGAAAGAAAAACCCCGAAACAGGCGCATCGTCACTTGCCGCCTGGATTGCGGTAGCGGCTGTTGCCGGCGGAGCAGTTCCTTTAACGTATAAGGCAAGAAAGAGAAAGAATAAGTAAGTAAAAACATCGCAGAGCAGACGAAAGTCTGCTCTCAGACTGTCGATAAACCCACGCACTGCAAAAACGCGGATAAATCATCTGACACAAAATTAAAATAGGATAAGTTAAAGAATTTCGCACAGCCGTAAAAACGGCTGTGCGAAAGCATTTTTGCTTACTGCGTCAACCGCCCCTCAACGTACCTTTGTACGCCTGTCGGGGCGGTTCCCTTGTCTGCGTGTGTTTCTCAACGTCTGCTCTGTATTTTTGCACACAAAAATGCCCTGCAACGTCTGAAATACGTTGCAGGGCAGATTTTATGCGGTTTTAATGTTAAATTCTGAAGTAGTCAACGCCACCCTTGAACAGAAGCTGTTCCTTGTTGCCGTCAACATTAACGCAGGTGTCTGAGCTTATACGCTCTGTATGACCCATCTTACCGAGTACACGGCCGTCGGGAGAAATGATACCCTCGATAGCGCACATTGAGCTGTTGGGATTGTATGCAAGATCCATTGTAGGCTCGCCGTTAAGGTCAACATACTGAGTAGCAATCTGACCGTTTTCGATAAGTTTTGCGATAACCTCGTCACTTGCTACAAAACGTCCTTCGCCGTGCGAAATCGGTATGTTGTAAACCTCGCCCACCTTGCAGTGCATAAGCCACGGTGACTTGTTGGTGCAAATCTTAGTAAGAGCAAGCTGTGACTGGTGTCTGCCTATGGTGTTATATGTAAGCGTGGGGCTTTCGCTTGACAGAGGAACTATCTTGCCGAAAGGCACAAGACCGAGCTTGATAAGAGCCTGGAAGCCGTTGCATATACCAATCATAAGGCCGTCACGGGCATAGAGCATATTCTCTACGGCATCCTTGATTTTAGGATTGCGGAAGAATGCGTTGATGAACTTAGCCGAGCCTTCGGGTTCGTCACCGCCTGAGAAACCGCCGGGAACAGCTATCATCTGGCTGTTTTCGATTCTCTTTGCAAATTCGTTTACGCTGTCTTCCATATTCTTTGCAGAAAGGTTTCTGATAACGAAAATTTCAGCTTCACCGCCGTATCTGTTGAATGCGGCAGCCATATCGTATTCGCAGTTAGTACCGGGGAATACGGGGATAAGTACCTTAGGCTTTGCAATAGTGCCGGGAGCCTTGTTGATAAGTAAGTCGCAGCCCTTGTCATAAGCAACCGATACGGGCCTCGGCATTTCGGGGAGCGAATTCTTGAAGATAGGTTCAAGAACAGCGTCATACTTCTTCTCAAGATCTGCAATGTCGAGCTTGACATCGCCTGCCGTAATCGTGTAGTCGCTCACTGTTTCGCCGATAAGCTCTGCGCCCTCTATTGCACCCTTAGCCTCGATGATGAATGCACCATAGTGCAGACCGAACAGCTTTTCATCGTCCATAGCTTTAAGCTTTGCACCGATTCTGTTACCGAGCGACATCTTGAAGATACCTTCTGCAATACCGCCGTGAGCCAAAGTCCATACTGACAGGGCAGTGCCGTCGGCAATTGCCTTTTCTACTGTAGCAAATACCTTCTTGACGCTGTCAAAGTCAGGCATACCGTTTTCATCGTATGCGGGTGCAATGTAGTAAATATCACTGCAGGGGAGCTTGAATTCAGCGGAAATTATCTTGTCTGACTTTGCAGTTGAAACTGCGAAAGAAACGAGCGTGGGCGGAACATCTATATGCTCAAATGTACCCGACATTGAGTCCTTGCCGCCTATAGCACCGCTTGAGAGTGCAATCTGAGCCTTATATGCGCCGAGAAGTGCGGCAAAAGGCTTGCCCCAACGCTCAGGATCGCCCTGTGTACGTTCGAAATATTCCTGGAATGTGAGCCAGCACTTTTCGCTCTTACCGCCTGCGGCAACTACCTTTGCCATACTCTCGACTACTGCAAGAGCGGCTGCGTGATAGGGTGACTGACGGCTTACGAAAGGATCAAAGCCCCATGCCATTATGGAAGCTGTCTTTGTGTTGCCCGAAAGTACGGGGAGCTTTGCCGCCATAGCCTGTACGGGTGTCTGCTGTGTCTTGCCCGAATAAGGCATAAGTACAGTACCTGCACCGATCGTTGAGTCAAAGCGCTGTACAAGACCCTTCTGTGAGCATACATTAAGGTCGGTAACGAGCTTTTCCCATTCTTCCTTAGTGTTGTGTCTGCCTGTAGAGTAGCTGACTGTGGGAGCGGGAACATATATATCCGTGTGCTTTTCCGCACCGTTTGAATTTAAGAATTCTCTTGAAATGTCGCAGATAGTCTTGCCGTTCCAGTTCATCTTGAGTCTGGGGTTTTCGGTAACTACCGCAACGGGAGTAGCCTCAAGGTTTTCCTTGCCTGCAAGAGCGATGAACTTGTCAACATCGTTCTTGTCAACTACAACTGCCATTCTTTCCTGTGACTCGGAGATGGCAAGCTCTGTTCCGTCAAGACCGTCGTACTTCTTGGGAACTGCGTTGAGGTCGATTTCAAGACCGTCAGCAAGCTCGCCTATAGCTACGGAAACACCGCCTGCACCAAAGTCGTTGCAACGCTTTATCAGCTTTGTTGCGTTCTTGTCACGGAATAATCTCTGGAGCTTTCTTTCTTCGGGAGCGTTACCCTTCTGAACCTCAGCACCGCAGGTTTCGAGCGATTCAACGCTGTGCGACTTTGATGAGCCTGTAGCACCGCCGCAACCGTCACGGCCTGTTCTGCCGCCGAGCAGGATGATTATGTCACCGGGGACGGGGCGTTCACGGACAACGTTCTCGGCAGGAGCGGCACCGATTACAGCACCAATCTCCATACGCTTAGCCATATATCCGGGGTCATATATCTCAGCAACGTGACCTGTTGCAAGACCGATCTGGTTACCGTATGACGAATAGCCCTGTGCGGCTGTTGTTGTTATCTTTCTCGGAGGGAGCTTGCCGGGGATCGTCTTGTCAACAGGGAGCAGGGGATCCGAAGCGCCCGTTACACGCATAGCCTGATAAACGTAAGAACGACCCGAAAGCGGATCTCTTATAGCACCGCCGAGGCAGGTTGCCGCACCACCGAAAGGTTCAATCTCAGTGGGGTGGTTATGTGTTTCGTTCTTGAACATAAGAAGCCACTGCTCGTCCTTGCCGTCAACGTCAACGGTTATTTTTACGGAGCAGGCATTTATTTCTTCACTCTCGTCAAGGTCGGGGAGAAGACCGTCTTTTTTCAGCTTTCTTACTGCGGCGGTCGCAATATCCATAAGGCAGACAGGCTTTGCGCTTCTGCCAAGCTCCTCCTTGTCGAGCTTATATTCCTTATAAGTTTCGGCAATGTAGGGAGCGTCAATCTTCGCATTGTCGATTATTGTTCCGAATGTTGTATGACGGCAGTGATCCGACCAGTATGTATCTATCATTCTGATTTCGGTAAGGGTAGGATCTCTCTGCTCCTTCTTGAAATATTCCTGACAGAACTTTATATCGCCAAGATCCATAGCAAGTGCGTACTTCTTGATAAACTCGGCAAGCTCGTCTTCGGAAAGACCGATAAATCCGTCAAGCACAGCTACATCCTTCGGGATATCATACTTTACATCAAGCGTTTCATACTGCTCAAAGCCGCATTCTCTTGCTTCTACGGCATTTATGAGATAGTGCTTTATCTTAGTAAAATCCTCATCTGAAATATCGCCCTTAAGGATATACAGCTTTGCGTATTTAACCGTGGGACGTTCGCCCTGACACAGCATCTGTATACACTGAGCGGCTGAGTCTGCTCTCTGATCGAACTGACCGGGTAAAAACTCGGTTGCGAACATCTTTTCATCAGCCTCAATCTCAGGCAGTGAATAATAAACATCGTCAACAGGCGGTTCTGAGAATACGGTGGGAGTAGCTTTTTCGAAATTCTCCTTTGTGATACCCTCTGCATCGTAACGGTTTACGATACGCACATCCTTGATACCTTTAATCTGAAGTGCGGTTTTAAGGTCTGAGAGAACAGCTTTTCCCTCAACGGCAAACTGCGGTTTCTTTTCCACATAAATGCGATAAACTGACATAAACTTCCTCCGTCGTTTTTTGTGATAGTGCCACAGGCTTTTGCAAGCGTGTAAAGGCACAAAACTATCAATACCTTTTAATTATACTACAATATCTGCCCGATTACAAGCATTTTATTTCTTCTCCGACACAAAAATCACTGCCCGATGCTCCTGTAATTTGTACAGTAATTATATCCTGCCTGTTTGCGTCACTGCCGTATATGCGTACGGGAACGTACTGCGGGGTAAGGCCGTTTGCGTATTCTTCGCTTTCCCTGCGCTGAATAAGCACCTTTTCCGTCTTTCCCACGCATGAGCGGAAATATTCTTCTTTCAGCTTTTTTGCAAGGCTGCTCATAGCGTGGTATCTCTTTACGGCAAT
>ULUJ01052690.1_pt1 | contig 19623 bp, 15 predicted proteins | sample 1958381 | NCBI WGS metagenome assembly ULUJ01 (sample SAMEA4835757, study PRJEB28245) | human gut metagenome | biome: gut microbiome; material: fecal sample | place: Denmark | collected 2008 | reverse complement strand
CTTCCCCGAACCTGGCAAAAACTCCACTACCGGGAGAGACTGGCCGCTCAGGTCAATACCTCTCAAATCCATCGGCCGGAACCTGTTCAAAGACCAACAGCCGATATGGACTATACCCTCTATCGTTCCGGCTCGGTGTCCTACACGCTTTCTTTCCATAGCAGAACGGAACAGCGATTCTACATCCCGGAGCGGGTACTTGACTATTTCAACGAAGAGTTCGACTACCGGGAGGTTGCCAACGGCAGCGAGCTGACCGACATAGCCGTAGCACTTTTTGTCGGGATGCTTGATACGCCGGCCGTATCTACCGGAGGTGGTGGCGGAGGTTCGCAAAGCGATCTTCCCTGGCGGGACAAGGACGATGACGACCTGCAATGGGCCCGCCGCTGTGCCCGTGCTGCTACCCTCCTATTGGGCAAGAAACCGAGAACAGGATTAAGACGATAAAGTCATGAAACAGGCATACAAAAAGCGGTCGCACGAGGCGACCGCTAATAGTCCGCCAGTCTTGCCGGATATGGGAGAAATTACTTTATAAATCTTGCAAATAAAAAATACGAGACTCTTTTCTGAATCCCGTATTTCCATTTACACAAAATATTTTATAGTGCCCTAATAATATACTCTAACAACATTCCTAATGCCTCATCAGTTCTTGCCAGTTAATTCTAAAAGTGCAGCAGTCTAACCGTCTGTCTTTACACAAAAGCCATATAATTAGCCGCAATATCCGAATTATTCCCATTTCCTACTGCTTGATAAAGCACCAAGCATTTATACCAACGATTTGATAATTGGCACAAAATCCAATATCGCATCTGACTTAATAATATATCCCAAGTTGTTGGGTATACGTGATACCGCCAATGGCTTTTGTTGAAGGTTCGGTACTGTTACTATTTCAATTTCACCTGTAACAGTCAATTGAGGCCCAGCATACAGGATTCCTAGAAGCATTAAACGTCCTTTACCCCAATTAAGGTTTCCTCGTTTGTCCGTATAACCACCTTTATTAAAAAGAATAACGGGCGAACCACTGGATCCCGGGAAACATGCTGCATCGATAACAAATTCTCTCCGGCCATTATGATTCAGCGAAATATTAGTTGCCATAGTCCCTCGTCTGACAATAGGCATATTATTTACAGAATCCCACAATCCATTGGGGTATCCTATCATAAATATTTCTTCTGCTATATCTATCTCGGATAGCTTTTCATCAACAGGTATTAAAGAATTATCAAAAGCTCTATAAAAAAACTCTTTCCCATATTGTTTGTTTCCCAATTCTAAAATTGGGTTTATGGGCATTACACATAAATCAATATTTGGATCAGGATGCATTATCCAATGTTTCTCAAAATCATGCTCTATTTCAACAGGGAAATGTTGTTTATACATCGGATTCCCATCCTTATCTTGCTCTGTTAAGACAAACCTCCCATTAACCATGCCTTTTACTACATGTTTATTTGTAATAATAAGAGGTACAACATTATCATCGACAGATAGATTAAAAAAGAACCCTGTTCCCGAATAACAATTCTTCTGAACATCTTGTGTTTCAATACGTACTGTACTAAAGCACAGTTGTTCCATCATTGAGATCTCCATAGCATAATCATTTTAGATAGTTAGCACCTTCGTTGACTCTTCGCCGAACTGCGAGATGACACGGACCGCAATCTTGCGACCGGCTCGTTTCTCTATCGGATGGCTGCGGAAATCATAAAGGGTATCCCACATCTCTTCGTTGAAAACGATTCGCAGCGTTTTCTCGATTCCTTTTTTGTTTTTGCCCGGGGCGACCGATTGCAGACCTTTTCTCCAGGCTTCGAACTCCTTCTTCGAGCCGCCGCAGAAATGCAAGCCCCTTACAACGAATTGCTCTCCATTGTAGTCGTCGTCAATTTCCCAGTAGGCAATATCTTCCACCGAGCGCGGCTTGACGATGTCTTTGATCGGATCGTAAATATCCAGTCCCTGAATCTCGACATGCACCGTTTTTCCACCCTCATCCTCCACAAGGGCGATGTCCGGTTCTCCGATGGTGATAAATGCGCCAGCGCCCTTGTCTTTTTTGAGCAGTCCGTCCTGCATGAGGTCGTCATGCATGCGCACCTTGCTTACGACAAACGATCCCAGGTTGTAATCCTTCTCGTTGATGTTATCCTCAAACGAGAATCCGAGTACACACAACCACGAAGCCCCTTCATTAAGGGCGATCCCGCGGAACTCCTTGAGCGCCTCGCTCACGGCACGTTTGCTCACCGATCCGAACTTGGGGCCGATGTGGAAATAAGCCAAACGTTCCTTGCCCTCCGCATCCTTGTAGTATCCTTTGGCATGCAGGTAGGGATTGGCCACTGCCTCGATATTGTAGAATATGGCCTGCTCGTTCTTGGCACCGTTACGAATGCCAGACGACTTGAGATGGGCAAATACCCGTTCCTGAAAATCCTCCGTTTCGTTCCGTTCGTCCACCCCGATCGCATCCGGATTTACCACATTGAAACTTTGCAGCGTCTCCACGGTAAAGGGCCCTGCGACACGCATCTTCTTCTTGTCCTCATTGGGCTGGTCATACAGAATTTCTTCATCGGGTTCCAGATCATTGGCCAGAGATTTCAGCGTGATATGCGGAACCGTCTTATAGACAAAACCCTGACGGATATTGCCATGCTCCTTGTCAAACAGCTCGTAATAGGGGAAGACCGCCGTTGTCAAACGTTTCTTGGCGATATTGAGGGCAATGCGCGAGGTGTCTATCGTAATCCAACGACGTCCCCACTGCTCGGCCACGTATGCAGTGGTACCACTGCCGCAGGTCGGATCAAGCACCAAATCGCCGGGATCGGTAGTCATTAACAGACAACGCTGAATAGGTTTTATAGAAGTCTGACAGACATATTGTATATCTGTTGCTCCATGTGTATCGTCCCAAAGATTATCTAATCCTTGAACTGGAAAATCATCAAAATACCGCACATAACAAGGAGTAGAAGCAGGCACCATTATCCGGCCTTTTGAGATAAGATTCTCCATGCCCGATTTGTTAGTCTTCCAACTATACTTGCCACATTTGTATAATTTTCCATCTACAACAAAATCATACATACAAGAGGGTGTATAGCCAGAAGATGACAGGTTATCAGTAAAGAAAGGTTTGGCCCCCTCAGGGAATATATGATCTCTACGCTCCTTTAATGTCATTTTACGACGTGTCCCATCTTTGAGCTCAAGCCAAGTATAACCAGTCCCCAAACCTAATCCTTTTGCTTCATATAATTGACGATACTTAACACTCTCAATATTTTTTGCATACCAAACTATATAATCCGTTATTTGCGCTAATCCACTAGCACCTAATGGGGACGCTTTCCGGAATGTTATCATTGAGAAAAAATTCTCACTACCAAATATCTCATCCATCAGATTCCGGACAAGATGCACATTGTCATCCGAAATCTGCACAAAACAGGAGCCCGATTCGGTAAGCAGTTCACGGGCAAGCACAAGGCGATCGCGCAGGTAAGAGAGATAGCTGTGGATACCCAGTTCCCAGGTATCCCGGAAGGCCTTGATCATCTCCGGCTCACCAGACAGCGACTCGTCGTTGTCCTTGACATCACGGTTATTGAGTTTCATCTGCCAGTTGGAGCCATACTTGATGCCGTAGGGCGGGTCGATATAGATCATCTGCACCCGGCCGGCCATTCCCTCCCGTTGCAGCAGAGAGTTCATCACCAGAAGGGAATCGCCCTGAATCAACCGGTTACGCCAGTCGGCATTGTGCTTATAATATTCGGTAATACGCTGAAATTCGTCTTCATACGTCGTTTTCGGCATCTCATTGCCAAAAAGTGAAGCCATACCGGATGCATTATCATCGGACTTTATCGCATAAAGCTGATTGATAATCATCTCGGGACGAATCTCCTCATGGCGATACAAAGAGCACGTATCGACCCGCAAATCGGAAGACTGGGTCTCCTCGTCATCGTTCTTGTACTTATCCAGCCAATAGAGCTCCGGATCCCGTCCACGATCGAACTCGTGTTTGAACTGCGCATACCGGCCTTCCGGGGTCATGGACTCCACGACCATCGACTCCTCACCGGCCAGCTCGGTCGTGGGGATGGATGCACGGTGTTCCTCGTCGTGTTTGATAGCTCCTACGGGATATATATTGTTGTTTTTGTTGCTCATAACGAGTTGATTTTATGGGTTAATATCGCTTTTATGTTATCAATGTCGGTCACCTCGATGTAATCCCACACGCCATGGGTCCCGAGATTATTTGCGGCAGGGAGCCAGAAATCCTTGGCGTATTTACGCTTGAAATCCTTATGTCCCAGCCTGTCGTTGGAGAGGCCCGAGATCTCAATGATAAGATTCACCTCTGCACCGCTCTTTGTCTTTACCACCGCAATAAAATCGGGCACATACAGATGCTCGATGGCTCCGATAAGATACGGGATCTTGAAGTCAAGAAAATGATTCTTCACATAGCGCACCACTTGCGGCAGTTCCTCCAATGTCTTGGCGGCAATCTGCTCCCAGGAGTCCGTGTCGGCCACCACATAATTGACATGGCTCTTTACCGTTGGATAGACCTCTTTCGATGTTGCACCGTACACATAGCGGGTGCTGCCCTCGGGATTGTAATAGTTCAGAACCGCTTTGATCTGTTCGCTGTCGGTATTGGCCCTTCGGATTCCCTCATATATCGAGGTTGCCGTCTCTTTTTGGTTCCAGAATATGACCAGCCGGCGCATCTCAACAGAACCATCGCCTCCGATAATCTCAATCTGGGTATTATACCACTTCTCGACAATCCGTTTCAGTTGTCCGAAGAGTTGGAATTCGCGGCCCTTCTCATGGTCGGTATAATATTGCTGAATCAGTCTTTGCGTAAGGACATATATGACCTGGGCGTCGCGCAAATCATGGTAATCCTTTTTCAGCACCTTCATATCATCACCGATGGGTGTTGACAGAATGGTCTCCTCGGGAATCTCCGTAAAGTTCAGTTTGAACTTCGGTTCGCCCGTATAATCGGCATCAATATGTCCCATTTCGTTCTCACTACGGTAGCCTACGATATTGGGGAATCGGATCTCCAGATCCTTCCTTTCATCAAGAGCCCGAATAACCGTCTTCGGCTTCTGCGGCGGCGGAGTGCCGGCCCCTCCGCCCTTGAAGGTCTTAAACGGCACTCCAATAATGTGGGCATATTCGGGAGGGAACTTCCAGACGATATTTTCTTTCTTGTATTTCTTAATATTCTTCGGATCAATCTCGTTTCCCTCCTTATCGTATGCTACCAGATTGTAATTTTGACGGCGCAATGCTCGACCGGCAACCTGTTCGCACAGAAGCTGCGAACCAAAAGCTCGCACCCCACAGATATGGGTTACCGTATTTGCATCCCAACCCTCGGTAAGCATGGAAACCGAAACGACAAGACGAATATCCTGGCCAAGTTTTCCCTGTTTGCCTACGCTGTTGACTACTTCCCGAAGAATGTCCCCATCGGAAAGGGCATCCGCACTTCCGGAGCCATGAAGAGTAACATATTCACGTTTGAACTGCTGAATCTCATCAGCAAAAACCTTTTTGAAATCATCGTCAATGATTGCCCCCGCCTCGTCAATGGCAATACTGTCGATAAGGAGCGATGGTTGTCTCCTTTTGGGGATGCCATTATGATAATTGGAGAAAATTTCAAAATGTCCGTCTACATAGATAGGATTTCCTTCGTTATCGACCGTTTCATATCCGGCCATATGTTTAAATACCTCTTTTGAAACAGTCGTATTGTTACAAACGACGATGAAGACAGGAGGTGCCGTAAACAAGTTCTTTACAGCTTCGTTACTTTGTCTTATTCCCTTGTCGTAATCTACATAATCATTGACGAACTGCACCAACGCAAGATTCAGCAGAGAGGGCAGATTGGGGGCTTTCTCGCCCAAAGGACGCTCCTCGCCGTTCTCTTTAGCCTCCTTCTTGGCCTTTTTCTGGCCTTTCTTGGGCAACTCCTTACTGATGTGCTGGTATATATTACGCAATTTGGGCTCATCGAGGTCATGCGATGAATCCATGGTCGGCAGGAACGGAATCTTGACAAGTCCGCTCTCTATGGCATCCACAAGGCCAAAATCACTAACGACCCACGGGAACAAAGAATATGGCGTATAACCCGATCCTTTCAAATAGTATGGCGTAGCGGAGAGATCATATACCTCTTGAACTTTATAGCCAAGTTTTTTCATCTGACGCAATCCCTCATACCATACCATGGCGTTCTTGTTCTCCTCGTCGGTCTCCTGTTCCTCCTCCGATCTTCTTTTTGAACCGGAATCTTTAGGGAGATAACAATGGTGCGCCTCGTCGTTGATCACAACGATGCGCTTCCCCTTCATATTTTTGCCGAGAAGACGCGACAGAACAGAGGTAAATTCTTCCTTGTCCTTTTGCTTGACCATCTCGCCATCCTCATATTTGAGTTTCCCGTCAAAAGGACTTGACTTCTTGCCTGTGTAAACTTTGGGCTCAAACTGATGATAATTGGTGATGGTGATTACAGAATTAAGCCCACCAAGCAACCGAACGTATTTCTCAGGTATAAGTTCCCGCTGGTGATAGTAATCCAATTTATCATAAGCCGATTTACCGGACGCATCAATATACAGGACACCAAGCCGATCACGAATGGTAATGCCCGGCGCCACAATCAAAAAATGATCTGCAAACCGTGTATCCTGAGGGTTTTCTTTCTTATTTACATAATGATACAGGATTAGCATGGCCATTACGACAGTCTTTCCTGTACCAGTGGCCATCTTAAACGCTGTACGCGGTAAAACATCTTCATACAGATCCGATACGGTTTGTCTGCGCATATCAAGCTCATGAAGGATGCTTCTACCCAAATTAGGATCACGAGGAGCCACTTCGTTAAGGTAGATAGCCGTTTCCACAGCCTCCCGTTGACAGAAGAAAAGAGATTTGCTGAGCTCTCTTTCCGGGTTAGAGAACCAAAACTCCAGAAGATCACGAGTCGTACGGGTAACCTTTGGATAACCTTGTTCTCTCCATTCTTTTACAACTTGTCTGATGCCATTTATAAAGTTCGCATTCTCATCATCCAGTGAAATGTCTTCTGCTGAAAATAATGCTTTATTAGGAGTTGCGTTCGGAACAACTGTAAGATTTGCTGCGTACGGCCTTCTGCCTGCCAGAATTCTTGAATAATCGAGATTGCCATCGAGAGTAACATCATAATGCCACTTCGGTTCCTCATAAGGATTATTCAAGATAGGACTTATGTTATCAGATGCTTTCATTTTAGATATTTTGCATTAAAACTATTGTCCCTTCTTATACCTTTGCCATGCTGGGACAACATCAGGACCATATTAATTGCTCATTTGATCTTTTTCGACATGAATCAACTCCCTCACATCCACTTTTAGAATCTCGGCTATACGAAATAGCGTTTCTAAATCGGGTTGAGAGCTATTGGTACACCAACGAGATACAGAACAGGCATTTTTACCGATCTGCTCCGATAGCCATTTTGCCGTTTTATTCTGCTCTACCAATACTATCTTTATCCTGTTGAATTGCTTCATAAACCAAAAGACTTATAGTTTAATGCAAATATATATAATTCAGATATAAAAGCCCAATAGAACTTCGTATTTTCCAAAAAGAAATGTTTATATAAAGCGTTTTTACAAAAAAACTAGGCTTACCTCCATACGCATGGAGATAAGCCTAGTTTCTCATTACCATCAATCTGTCAAACGATGGGTTTCACCGGTTCCTCGGGCTGCCATTCTGCATGAGACACAATCGCATGGTATTGCTCCTGAGTCAAAACCGAGTCGCCATCATCCGAGCATTCGTATTCCCAAGGCAGCTCATAGACAATGCCTTCTTCCTGATAACCCATATAGTTGTGAAAGGAGTCGGGAATCAGCCGCACCCAATCCTCTTCCCGCAGGATTCGCAGCAGCTTCTCTGCGTCGTAGATCAGTAGCGGCGCTCCGGCCTTATACAAGGCAGTAGCCACCTCAATAGCCAGCCCTACATTAGCCGAATAACTGTTGGAAACAACAATCATCCAGCCCTGCTGACGCTTGTTTGAGGCAAAGATATTCAGACGCGAAAGTCCCAACTCACCGTAGTGGTCCGTTGCAAACCGTATGAAATCCGCCGGACTGTCGATGTCGTACAGGGCCTCCACATCCACAAACTTCATCCGCTTGTAGTAGGCTACATCACGCAACTCTTCCGGGACATCCTGCGGATTTTCATAAACACGTCCGCTGGCGCCCCGTTTCCGATAATAAGCCTCATACGCCTCGTTGGCAATGCGGTAATAAATGCAATACTGCCGGATAGTCATGTTCTCCAAGGGCGGCACAGAACGCCCGTGGGCCGAATCTTCCAAAGCCTTGATAGCCGTTTCCTGGTCTTCCACCTCAATTTTGCAATTCGGTACTATGCGGTTAAGTTCCCTTTGTGCAATCCTTCCCGTACGCTGCTGGTACGGCAGGTTATGCGCCACGTAATCGATGAACCCTTCGGGATTCGCGACAACGACGTCAATCATCCGTTCCAGATAATCAAAGAGACGGGTTATGTTCTCCCTGCACCACGTATCATCTGGTTCTACATCCGCACACTTGGGGCTATTCGTGATGATAAAACGGGTCCGCTTCCGGTCCGTAACACGGATTGACCTGGAAGCCCCATATCGGCTTGAGGCGACATGGAACCACCTGGTTCCCATCGGGTTGAATGCAAGCCAATCTGCAAGGAACGCTTCCCGACTGTCATATTCCCCTGAAGTGACCAAATCCTCGACATTCCCCCACTCTTCCGGCGTAGGCCGTGGTACTTCGATATAGAATCCCCGGTACTCATCGTCGCCCATTACGGCCAATCGCTCGAATTGGTGCTGAATACCAACCAGCCGTGCGAGCATATCGCAGCCAACGACAATCTCCCAATGTTGCCTTTCGCCCAACACCTCCAGATGCGAGGTATTCAGCCCAACCCCTTTCGCCAAATCGGCAAGGAGTTTTCCATCTATGCTCTTTCTTTCGTTCATCTCTGTATGCTCATTAAATCTCAATAAACTCTCCTGGATCAAACCCATTCGCAAAGCGTTCATTCTCGAGAACATATCACACCTAATTCAAATGCAGATTGCCCATGTATCGTATCTTCATTTACCATTCTCCTTTCCTTGATTGACACATCCAAAACAAAAACCGTCGAAAAGTTTGGTAAGGACTCTCCGACGGTTTTCATTTATCTATTCAGCGGGATACCGACATCATCGTATCCGCAATAGTCTATCAAATGTTCGTCGGAAAATGTCTCTAAAATAGAATGCCTCAACACCAGAAGTATAGACACATAACAACACCTCAAGGCTTTTTGAGCATCGATACGATGCAGTTGTCCAGTTGTTCATTCTTCGGTGCAGCATTGCAAGCTTATTTATTCAATCGGCAACACGAAATTACGGATTTTCTTGAGAACCAGCAAATTTATTCAGTGGAAACCCGATAGAAAGGTTATTATTGACATCCTACACAGGACTTATCTCCGCCAGTAAAGCAAACTGCGGAGTCATAGTGCAAAAATGCAAGCGCAAATACATATTAGGTGTGTACTCTTGGCCCTATACCACGAAAACTCATAGCGCAGTCCTTGAGCGCTGACATTGGTATAAAATGCAGCCTTGATAATCAAGATTGTCTTTTCGCGCGGTAATGCTCAGCTAAAATAACTCTACATTGTTCTATATATGTTCAATAAAGTCAAACTAAATCAAGGGAAAACAACTCTATTTTCCACTTTGTTCAGTAAAACGACTACATGAAATTTATAGCATTAAATCACTTATCTTGTAGATACATCATATCATCCTTTATATAATAAAGAATATCTGCAATGGTTGTATAATTCTTATCTTCTTCCCTATTTACAAGGACATCCACAATTTCTATATTGACATTAAAGTTAAAATTTATTTGGAATGTATCTAAATTGAAATCAATGATGTCAAACAAAGTCCTTTTCCAAATATTAACTATTTTATTTCTTATATTGAGAATAAATAAGATAACCACCTCAACAAAATAACTGTAGCCATCTTGCTTTTTTTCATACTAATCGGCCAACAATATCAACAAGATTCCTTTTTCAGGGAAATAACGTTGTGAGATCCATTTCAAATCAAGATTCGGATTTTGTCGAGTCGTTAAATTCTTGTAATTTTCGTAAAATTTACGGACTAAATTCACGAAGCAATATGAAAAAAGACTTTGGATCGAAGAGTTGGCTCTACCCGATGCCTGTATTGATCGTAGCAGCTTACGACGAGCAAGGTGTGCCCAATGTCATGAATGCCGCCTGGGGTGGCATGTTTACCGATGAGACAATCGGAATCTGCCTCTCCGCCGGGCATAAAACCACGAAAAATATCCTTGCGACTCGTGCCTTCACCGTCAGCATGGCTACGGTCGATCAAGTGGCAGCCTGCGACTATGCGGGTATCGTCTCCGGAAACAAAGTCTCCGACAAATTCGCCCGGGCTGGATTTCATGCCACTCCTTCGGCACACGTCAATGCCCCGATGATCGACGAACTGCCCATGACGCTCGAGTGCGAACTACTCTCCTATGACCCCGCAAGCTGCCATCTGACAGGACGTATCGTCAACATCTCGGCCGACGAAAGTATTCTGACCGACGGACAAATCGACCTGCGTAAGTTGCGCCCGATCAGCTTCGACCCCATTCATCTCGAATATATTGAATTTGGGGCTACGGTTGACAAGGCTTTTTCCTGCGGCAAGAAACTAAAATAGTGAGATCTCCGCTATATCAGGATGTACGACCCTCGGGAAAACCGGATTATCATCGACGGAGAGGACAAAACCGACTCCGTCGAACGCTGTTGGTACACCTCAAGGCCCAACCGCTGCCATGTCATTTTCTGCAATTTTCCGAAGACCTACTCCTATGTCCCGAGCAAAGTGTTGTGGCTGAAAGATCCCGTGGTCTTCGATCCGCAACATTGCCATCTGCTCCACAAAGGCCGCCGGATAGAGCCTCTCTCCTACATCGCCGCCTTCGAACAAGGCTCGCGGCGATTCTGGTATGTGGAATACGCCAACGGCACCGGAGCCCACTACAAGGGATCGGAGGTTGAACTGGTTCGGTCGTGCTTGGAGGAACCACCTGCACAGGATCGCTTCGCCTATCTACGCGACGTGGCGGAACTCAACCCGCTGAAGACCGACGACGGACAGAAACTGCTGCTGATGCAGTACCAGAAGATTGACTTTGTCTCCGACCGTTCGGCGGCGGCCCTCTACCTGAATCCCGGCAAGGACTCGCCCCGGCAATTCACGGTGCCGCCGCTCATCTACCCCTTCGGGTGTAACGCCAGCCAGCAAAGAGCCATCCAGGCAGCCTTCGGGAATCAGATCAGCATCATCCAAGGGCCTCCGGGAACCGGCAAGACGCAGACGATCCTCAACATCGTGGCCAACCTTGTGGTGCAGGAGAAGACCGTGCTGGTCGTCTCGAACAACAACTCGGCCATCGAAAACGTGGTCGAGAAACTGGAGAAGCAGGAGCTGGGATTTCTCACCGCCCTGCTGGGCAGCCGTGAGCGAAAGACGGCCTTCGTCGAGACACAGGCTATCGAGAAGGCCATTCCGGCCGAGATCGACTCGTGGTATTCGGCCGAAACCGACTCTCCGGAGTTCCTCCGCACCATCCAGTCCGAAGCCGAATCGCTGCAGACGGTTTTCGAACGGCAGGAGCGGCTGGCCCGTGCCCGGCAGGAGTTGTCGGGACTCCAAACCGAACAGCTCCATTTCGAGCAGGAGACAACGGTCGACTTCTCCGTCACACTTCGCCGGCAGATGCCGTCGGCCCGGCTGCTGATACTGTGGAACGAGTTGCAAGCCGCAGTCGAATGGCAGCCGAACGGGCTCTTCGACCGATGGCGAGAGGCAGTCCGATGGTTTTGGCTCAAACGCCGCATCCGCCGCCTCTTCGACGGATTCCCCCGCCACCCGGAGCGACAGGATCTCCAGCGGTTGATCCCCCTCCTCCAGCGCAGCTACTACCAGGTCCGGCAGGAGGAGCTCACGGCGGAGATCGACCGGATCGAAAAGCAACTCGCCACATCGGATGCTCCGGCGATGGTGGCCCGGCTGAGCGACGACTCGATGCGCTACCTGCGCAGCCGACTGGCCGCCCGCTATGGCAAGGGACACAAACGACCGATTTTCCAGCACATCACTCCCGAGCTGCTCAAGGAGTACCCCGTCGTGTTGAGCACGACCTTCTCCTCGCGATCGAATTTCCGGGCGGAAACGCTGTTCGACTACGTGATCATGGACGAAGCCTCGCAGGTGTCGTCCGAAACAGGGGCGCTGGCGCTGATGTGCGCCCGCAATGCGGTGATTGTCGGCGATTCGATGCAGCTGCCCAATGTCATCACGGATGCCGACCGGCTCCGCATGCAGGCCATCGGCGCCAAACACGCGATCGATCCCCGCTACGACTGCGCCGCGCTGAGCTTTCTGGAGTCCGTCTGCCGGGTCTTTCCCGAAGCGCCTCAGACGTTGTTACGCGAACACTACCGCTGCCATCCGAAGATCATCAACTTCTGCAACCAACGCTTCTACGGCGGGCGCCTGCTGATCATGACCGAAGATCGCGGCGAGCCCGATGTCATCACGGCGTGGCGGACCGCCCCGGGGCATCACGCGCGGGGAGCGTTCAATCCCCGCGAGATCGAAACGATCCGGCGCGAGGTGCTGCCGTCACTCCCCTGCGAGCAGGCCGAGATCGGCATTATCTCCCCCTACAACGAGCAGGTCAATGCGCTCCACCGCGAACTGGGCGGAGGCATTGACGTGGCCACGGTCCACAAGTTCCAGGGACGGGAAAAGAAGGCCATCATCCTGTCGACCGTCGACGATCAGATTACCGCCTTCACGGATGATCCCAATCTGCTGAACGTCGCCGTATCGCGGGCCAAACGGCAATTCACGCTCGTCACCTCGAGCAACGAACAGCCCGACAGCCGCAATATCGCCGATCTGCTGGCCTACATCGACTACAACGGCGGCAAGATCACGGAGAGTGCCATCCATTCGGTATTCGACCTGCTCTACGAACCCTACGCCGAGGCCCGTCGGGAATTCCTCAAGCGGCACCGCCGGATTTCGGAGTTCGACTCCGAGAATCTGACCTATGCCCTGTTGGAGCGGGTGCTGGCAGTCGACCCGGCATTCCGGCATCTGGGCGTTCTTTGCCACCAACCGCTGCGACAATTAATCCGCAACTGGACGCTTCTCAACGACGAGGAGCGCCGTTATGCCTCGAACGAAGCCACACACCTCGACTTTCTGATTTACAACCGGGTGAGCAAACGCCCCGTCCTGGCTGTCGAGACCGACGGCTACCAGTTCCACAAACAAGGAACCCGCCAATCCGAACGCGACCGGATGAAGGATCGCATCCTCGACCGCTACGGACTTCCGCTGCTGCGTCTCTCGACCACGGGCACCGACGAAGAGGCCAAGATCAAAGATCAACTATCGAAGATTGTGGAATAAATCCGTAGGACAGGCCGCAAATAGCCATGACCACAATTATTTTTTGCTAACTTTGTAGAAACCTCATACAGCTATTGCCTTGTTATGAACGAATATATCCAATTCAAACACCTTCTGGAGTACTTTGTCTCCCATCTGGAATGGGCTGTCAACCAGAATCCATCTCACGTCGGATACCAAACTTATATCGCCCCTATCCCCAATTTTAAATATTCCGGACAGGGGTATGCCGGCGCCAATATCCAACATCAAATCGAGAATTGGTGCCAGTATGGCAAAGATCTGATCCACATCAATATAGATGCAAGAGGTTATACGACGACGCGCTGCTACATGAATTGGAACTGGACCTGGATCAATGTCAGGCCTCATTGGATCAACACGGGTGACACGTACCATATTGATTCCTTGTTTCTGACCCAGGAACAAGGCTCAAACGCCAAAGCGGAATTAACCCGCACTTTGAACGAATTGGGACTTTTCGACAATCAGGAACCGAATGATACATTAAAAGATTTTTTCAACACCTACAAGGATATGCTGGAATCATTTAATGAGAAAGAAGAGATTCAGAGCTACGTTCAGCTCCTGAAAGCCAACAAGAATCTGATTCTTACAGGCGCTCCGGGAACCGGCAAGACCTATCTTGCCAAACAGATTGCAAAGGCTATGGGCGCCACCAGCGAAGAACAGTGTAAAATGGTTCAGTTCCACCCTTCGTATGACTATACGGACTTCGTCGAGGGTCTGCGGCCAGTTAAGAGCAATGCTTCGGACCAGATCGGATTCGAACTCCGGCAAGGTGTTTTCAAGCAATTCTGCGAAAAGGCGCTGGAAAACTGGGTGGATAGCCGGAAAAAACCGGAAGAGATATCGGCCGAGCGGATATTCAAAGAGGCGTATGAGCGTTTCACCGATGACATCCGAAACGGGGAGATCGCCGGAAATGAATTGCCGCTGCGATCCGAAGATGTGGCCATGAAAATCGTGGAAGTATCCGACAATAACAACATCATTCTCAAGACGAAGGACTCCGAAAGCGAAAAGACCTACACCGTCTCATACAACCGCTTGAAGAAACTGTCGGAGACCTATAAGGACCTTAAAGCGCTGGACGAGATAACCAACATATACAAAGCGGTAACTGAGGCAATAAAGGGCTGTCACGCATCGGCCTATTGGGCAACACTCCATTATGTATACGAACATTATGTAGGGAAGGTCACGGCCGACGCAACTCCCGTCGAGAAGAAGAACTATGTCTTTATCATCGATGAAATCAATCGGGGTGAGATCTCCAAGATCTTCGGCGAACTGTTCTTTTCCATTGACCCGGGATATCGGGGAGAATCGGGACGGATTTTCACCCAATACCAGAATCTGGTGGAAGATTCTCCCTTCAACAATGGCTTCTTTGTCCCGGAGAACGTATATATTATCGGGACGATGAACGATATCGACCGGAGTGTCGATACAATGGATTTCGCCATGCGGCGCCGCTTTGCCTGGAAAGAGGTGAAGGCCACCGAACGACTCGGGATGCTGGATTCTCTCGGTGCAGACAAGACCGAAGCAATAACGAGATTGATCAATCTGAATGCAGCGATTGAAAAGATCGACGGATTGAGTTCCGCCTATCATATCGGCCCGGCCTATTTCAAGAAGCTCGAACTTTATCAGAAAAATGCCGGACAGAAATGGGAACTGCTGTGGAATTATCACCTCAAAGGTCTTCTGTATGAATACCTTCGCGGATCCGACGAATTGGAAGCCAATATGCAGATTCTGAAGGCTGCCTACGATTTGACAAAGAGAGACCAAGCTGAATCAGATGGTGAAAACTAATTCAGAAGTACGACAATATCGGATACGGGACTACGGGACAATTCCAGTCCCGGAGATCGCCGTGTCCGATATCGAAAACTTCCGACATTTCGCCAACCGTTCCATCCAGGACCTGTGTAATAAGAAGAATCCGAATCTGCTTATCTTCCCGGATGTAGAGCATCTTCTCAAAAACGGCATTGGAGAACAGTCCGTTTGCACGTTGGATGATACCCAATTGCAAGCCGGGGACCTCATGGGGTTCATCGGTCGAGGCCACAGTCAGCTGACCATCAGCTCCCGGTTTGCAGCAGCAGATCAGGAAGATTATTTCCTGCATTACATGGTTCAGCGGGTTTTCGATATCAATCTGTTCGATCTGAAACACGCGTCATCGCAAAACCGAATCTTCGACTTCCTGACCCTTTTATTCCCTTACTACCTGAAAAGAGCGCTCAAACAGGGTATTTACAAGAAGTACAGGACCATTGCGCACAACGATGCAAATGTCAAAGGAGTCATCAATATTTCCAAACAAATCCGACTGAATACTCCATTTACGGGGAGAATTGCCTACTCTGTTAAGGAGTTTTCGTATGACAACGAACTTACACAGTTGATTCGTCATACGATTGAGTGCATCCGGACCACTCCGCAAGCATCCGTTCTGAAGGCGGATCCAGATACCGAGGCTTTTGTCTTGCATATCTGTCAGATAACCCCATCCTACAGTCTGCTGGCGCAAAGAAAGATCATCTCCAGCAACCTGCGGCCGGTAACGCATCCATACTACGTCGCCTATCGTGAGCTGCAGAAACTTTGCATCCAGATTCTCACCCACCGAGGGCTGAAATACGGTCAAAACAAGGATGACATCTATGGCCTTCTATTCAGTGGATCCTGGCTCTGGGAGGAGTTTCTTTATAAAACATTGCTCCACGACTGTGGATTCCGGCATCCGCAAAACCGCTTGGGCAAAGGCAGCATCTACCTCTTCGAGAAAGCTTCCTCATCTGAAATGGAGAGATACAGCCGCTGCAAACGATATCCGGATTATATCAAAGAGAACTTTATTCTGGATGCCAAATACAAGAAGCTGGATTCCGGGCACATCAATCGAGATGACATGCATCAACTCATTTCGTATATGTATGTCGAACAAGCCTCAAAAGGCGGATTCATCCATCCGCAACAGGCGACACTGGTTCAACCTGTTGTAAGGACGCTGGGGGCGCTGCGCGGCTACGGCGGAACCATCCATCTCATCGGGGTACCGATTCCGACCAACGCAAAGTCTTACCAGGATTTTATTGAACAAATGCAGCAAACCCAGCAGAGACTAAAACAAGCCATAAAGAATTTGGAGAGTTGATTGTCGCAACCCAAGGAATGCGATTATGAACATTCTTTTAGACACAAATATCATCATCCCGTTAGAGGACACAAGCAAAGTTCTTGGCTCATCCTTTGCTGAACTGCGAAAACTTTCCGCAGAGCAGCAACATTGTCTTTATATCCATCCAATACAAGTAGAAGATATTCAAAGGGACAAGGATCAAGAACGAAAACGTATTGTGTTATCGCGATTGAAGCAATACTCTCAGATTGAGAATCCTCCGGTTCTGACTGACCTGGAATGCCAAAAACTTGGGTTGACACAAAATAACGATAACGACAGGGTCGACAACCATATTCTATTCGCATTGTACCGGGGAGCTGCACATCTGCTCGTTACAAACGACGAAGGAATCCATCGTAAAGCCTCTCGCCTCGGAATCCAAGACAAGGTATATCGGCTTGGCCAAGTTCTGCACCTTCTAAGACGCTATTCGACACAAACTCTGTCTTTTGATTATACAGGGGTCAAAGAGCGTTTTTTATATGAAATCGACAAAGATCAGCCTTTCTTTGACTCTCTGCGCCGATCCTACCAGGGCTTTGATAATTGGTTTCAAAAGTGTGCTGTTGAAAAACGAAAATGTTGGTGCATTGAAAATAACCAAGGAGATCTTGTTGCGATATGCATTTATAAACATGAACAAGATGTCAAACTAACAGACGAAGGTGAGATTATCCACGGTCATATTCTAAAGTTATGCACATTCAAGGTAGACATTCAGGCGCGAGGGAAGAAGTTAGGAGAACGTCTTCTGTATATCGCTTTTGATTATTGTGTCAAAAATAAAATGGACTGGGTATATCTTCATACTTTCGGTGAAGAGCAAAAGACATTGGTCGGCCTTTGCCTAGAGTACGGCTTCTCATGTCTTGGTCAGTATAGACAGGATGAAGTGTATATCAAACCCATGAAACTGCAAACTTGTACTTGTAGCAGTCTGGATTCTCTGATAAGATACTATCCCTATTTCCAGGATAATGACACGGTACAAAAGTTCATCATCCCCATTCGTCCTCGCTACCACGAAGATCTTTTCCCAGATTTCAGTAGCATGAAAGGATCCTTGTTTGAAAAGGATCAATCATTATATTCTTGCCAAGGGAACACCATTAAAAAGGCCTATTTGTGCCATGCAAAAATTAAATCGATTCAAAAAGGAGACATCGTCCTATTTTATAGAAGTAATGATCGGAAATCAATTCAATGTATGGGAATTATTGAAGACACACTGCTGTCCGACAATATAGATGAAGTATTTCCATTCATTGCCAAACGAACCGTTTTTAACTATCAGGAACTGCAAGATATTTTACGAAAAAAGACATTGGTACTTTTATTCCGCTATATTGCGTTAGAGCATGAAATTTCTGCGCAAGCTATTTCACAGGCCGGTATAAACGGTTATATCCAAAGTATCCGGAAAATCACCAATGAACAATATTCACAATTGATACATGAAAACCAGCACCATCATACTGTCAATTCATCCTCAGCACATTGAAAAGATATTATCGGGTCAAAAACGCTATGAATACAGGAAATACGTTCCTACTGATATTCAACATATTGTCGTATATGCCACAGCCCCAATCAAAGCAATTGTTGCTTTTATAGATGTAGATATCGTATTAAACGACAATCCCGATACCATATGGGAGAAGACGCAGGATTACTCCGGCGTCTCAAAAACATTTTTCATGGATTACTACCGAGAAAAACAATCGGCATATGCTATCCATGTCAAGAGGGTATACAAGCTTTCTATACCTAAGTCATTAACAACATTGAAAGACATTATCTATGCTCCTCAAGCATACAAATACGTACAGGAGACTATTCCGGAGATATATCAAAAACTGGGAATTAGCATAATGAATGAGAATCGGTCCCCTTCATCATTCTAAAAACGCTTATCAGGGTTGGTACCGATACAGCTCAAAACCTGAATTGCAAACCAGACTTGGATAAGGTAATTGGACGTTACATTGATAGGTGTATTTTCGATAAATGGGATGAAAACGGAATCCCTCTTTTGTCAAGTCTCGACGAACGGCAAAATAGGCTGTCCCGTACGGAGCTAACAAATGGACGATATCCATCATCACCTCGGCCTGTGCATAAGGTTCCAGCACGTTCAAGACATAAATGCACATAATCGTATCGAATTTCCCTTCGGGGTATTCCGGACGATAATAGCAATCATATCCCGTAACATCTAGTCCCTGCCGTCTCAGGTCATCCGTATCGAAACCAAGGCCACAGCCAAAATCAAGGATTCGTCCTTTCAGCAAGCCATGCTGAAGCAGATAACGAGCCGGAGTCGACAACCGCGACCTCTTGATTGCCGTAAGATAAGGATGATTTATTTTTACAGGCTCCATAAATTGACTGTTGGTTCGTCCTTATTGAACACTCTTATAGACCGCTATCATCCTTTAAACGTACATATTTAGCCAATTTTATTCCCTTTCGCAACTCTGTTGCATAAGCTGTTCCCTTTAATTGTGATTTTTCAACAATATCATTAGGGCTGATATGCTGCGCTTCAATTATATCGGCATACTTGATACCAAAACATTGAACCAACGCATTACACTCTTTACGCTCCTTGCCTATTTCATAAAAGGCATCCAAGGCCTTAGCTAAATCACAAACCTCCATAATATTTCAATATTTCCAAGATTCAAAACCCATATTCAATGCAATCTGGTTCATCGGCCCAAAGGTG
>ULUJ01031748.1_pt1 | contig 19646 bp, 18 predicted proteins | sample 1958381 | NCBI WGS metagenome assembly ULUJ01 (sample SAMEA4835757, study PRJEB28245) | human gut metagenome | biome: gut microbiome; material: fecal sample | place: Denmark | collected 2008 | reverse complement strand
ACCTTGGCAAGGTTGTGCTCTACCAACTGAGCTATTTCCGCGTTATGTGGGTGCAAAGGTAATGCTATTTCTTTAAATCTCCAAACGATTTACATTTTTTAAGATAAGAAAGCGCCATTTTTTTTCGTTTGCCCTCCATTTCTGCTTAGTTTCCCACGTATATATCGGTTCCTTGGCCGCCGTAGGTTACCCGATATTGCATCAGCGCCTTGTCGTTTTTGCTCTTTCCACCGCTTGTGATGGTTCCGTTTTCCAGGCTGTAGATGCGTTTGCATTTGTCGCAAATTACCGATTGGCGGTTGCCGGTCCATTCCAGCGGATAGTTGGTGCCGCCATATTGTTCCAGACAGTTGGGGCATTGGCGGTCCCAGGCTACAGGTCCGCTGAAGTTTGTAAGTCCCATGATGAAGCCATTCTTCCTGGCATCTTTAGAGTCGTTGCCCGCTCCCAAATAGGTATAGTTGGCATAATTCTCCTTGGCTGTAGAGAGGATGATGGTTTCCGTCTGGTTTTTCCCATCGTTTAATGTAGAATAGATATTCCAGGCTCCTTTCACCTTTTTGGCGCTAACCATCGTGTAGACGCCCGTTCCGTTGAGGGCTGTTTCCAGACTTGTGCCCGGATGGTATTGTGACTTGAAATAGAACTGGCAGGGATATTTGGTGCTGATGCTGTTTTCTGCATCGCACGAACAAAGTAAGAGCATAGCTATTCCAGCCATGCTCTTCACCTTATTATATATATATACCTTATTATATATGCTATTCTTCATGCAGAAACCTTTCTGTCTTTATTTCAGAAGATTCTTCTCGGCATTCTCCATGCGCTCGAAGTGGAATTCAGAGAGGGTCTGCTCCATCAGCGCCTGAATCTTGTCGTTGCAGAGATTGCCGATGCTGCCTTCGTGAGTATGATGAATATCCTTGTTTGGCTTGAATTCGCCAGCCTCGATTTCCAGTCCTACCTTCTTGTAAGCATCGCGGAATGGCATTCCGTTGGCTGCAAGCTGGTTCACTTCTTCTACTGAGAACATAGGGTCGTAGCGAGGATCGTCAAGAATATGCTCGTTCACCTCCATCTTGTTGATGATGTAGGCAGCCATCTGCAGACAGTCTTTCAACTCGTCGAAGGCAGGGAGGAACACTTCCTTGATAATCTGGAGATCGCGGAAATAGCCTACTGGCAGGTTGTTCATGATGAGCATTACCTGCTGTGGAAGGCTCTGGAGCTTGTTGCTCTTGGCGCGAATCAACTCGAATACGTCTGGATTCTTCTTGTGTGGCATGATGCTCGAACCGGTGGTGCACTCCTTAGGCAATTTCACGAAACCGAAGTTCTGACAGTTGAACATACAGGCGTCGAAAGCCATCTTTGCCAAAGTTCCTGCCACGGTAGCCATGGCGAAAGCCACGTTGCGCTCCATCTTTCCTCTGCCCATTTGTGCATAAACCACATTATAGTCCATGCTGTCGAAACCGAGAAGTTCGGTGGTCATGGTGCGGTTCAATGGGAATGAACTTCCATAGCCGGCAGCGCTACCCAATGGGTTGCGGTTGGTCATGCGGTAAGCAGCCTGAAGGAAGAGCATGTCATCGGCAAGTCCTTCAGCATAAGCGCCAAACCAGAGACCGAATGATGAAGGCATAGCCACCTGCAGATGGGTGTAGCCCGGCATCAGCACGTCCTTATACTGGTTGCTCTTCTGAATCAGCTCGTTGAAGAGAATCTTCACGGCGTCCACAATCTCCTTCAATTCATGACGGGTGAAGAGTTTGAGGTCTACGAGAACCTGGTCGTTGCGTGATCTACCCGAATGAATCTTTTTGCCCATGTCGCCCAGTTTCTGGGTGAGCATCAGTTCTACCTGGGAATGAACGTCTTCCACGCCGTCTTCTATTACGAATTCGCCCTTGTCGGCGATGGCGTAGATGTTTTTCAGTTCGGCAAGGAGCTGGGTGAGTTCATCTTTCTCCAGGAGTCCGATGCTTTCGAGCATGGTGATGTGCGCCATACTGCCCAGCACGTCATACTTGGCGAGATAGAGGTCGAGTTCGCGGTCTCTTCCTACGGTGAATCTTTCAATTTCCTTGTTTACTTCGAAGTTCTTTTCCCAAAGTTTATGTGCCATAATTTCTTTATTTATTAATCCTGGTAAGGAATCATCGCAAGCGCATCAGCAATTTTTTCGATGCCTTCCTGCAATGGCTTCTTCACCATACCCTTGATAAACATGTTAAGTTCTGCCTTGATGGTGAGTTTCATTTTGCATGAGAACTCGCCTGTAGGGAGCAGCTGAATCCAGAAGTTGAAAGGAACAGGGCTGTTTTCTGTTTCAAACTTGATGGTTTTAGGCTCCTCGCGGTCGATGATGCGCATCTTGATTTCACCCACCATAGGTGCTGTGATAGAGATGCTGTCGCTATCAAACTTGAGGTCCTTCAGCTTTTCCATTTCCTTTCTCTTGTCTTCCGGAATCTGGTCTTTCACCTGCTCGAATCGGTCTTTGAGCATCTGCAGGTTGTTCAGATCGCTCAATGTACGGTAAACAGATTCCTGTTTGTGAGGAATCTGTTTGATATTACTTTCGAATGTACTTGTACTCATTATTGATGGGTCAGCTTGATTACTTCTTCCAGTTAGCTGGGTCCTTGCGCCACTCGTGGAGCAGCTCTACGTCTTCCTGTTTGATATAGCCAGTCTCCAGAGCCTCTGCCACTACGTGCTCATAGTCGGTCAAAGTAACCAGCTTTACGTTAGCATCAGCAAAAGCCTTCTCGGCGATAGGGAAACCATAGGTATAGCTAGCTACCATGCCCACAATCTCGTTGCCGTTCTTGCGGAGAGCCTCTACTGCCTTGAGAGAGCTGCCGCCGGTAGAAATCAAGTCTTCTACTACCACAACCTTAGCCTTAGGGTCGAGCTGACCTTCGATGAGGTTCTGCATACCGTGATCCTTTGGTTTAGAACGAACGTATACGAAAGGCATGTTCAGTTCGTCAGCAACCAAAGCACCCTGCGCAATGGCACCAGTAGCTACTCCGGCTACAGCATCAGCCTCAGGGAACTGCTCCAGGATAGCGTGAACGAGCTCAAGCTTTACATAATTGCGGAGTTCTGGGAATGAGAGAGTCTTGCGGTTATCGCAATAGAATGGTGACTTCCAGCCAGAAGCCCATGTGAATGGATCATTAGGCTGCAACTTGATTGCCTTTACTTTCAATAACTTAGATGCGAATTCTTTCTTCAGTTTGTCCATAATCTTTAAAGGATTAAATTATTATTAATTATTTTGCAAAGGTACAATGATTTTTGCACACGGCGGCTATATTTAGGGTTAAAATGTTTTAACTCTCGGCAAAAAGGGCCTTTAGTCGTGTGCGAAACCTACAGTCAGCACGCTTATCTTCATCTTTCCGGCTGCTTTTATCAGGGTTTCCGCACAGGAGATGATGGTGGATCCGGTGGTGCATACGTCGTCGATGATGAGGATATGTTTGCCCTCAAGTTGCGTGATGGGGTGCTCGCCCTGCCCGTCATGATAGGTTGCTGCGGCTTCAAAAACCTGGCTCACGTTTTCCTGTCTTTCCTGCCGGTTCTTGTGGGTTTGGCTTTCGCTAAACTTTTTCCTTCTTATGGCATCCTTGATGATGGTCAGATGGGTGAGTTGCTGGATACCTTTGGCGATGAGAAGACTCTGGTTATAGCCGCGTTCTTTTTCTCGTTTTCGGGTGAGCGGGATGGGGATGATGGCGTCTATTCCGTCGAAGAACTGAATGCCTAACCCCTTCTTTGCCAGCATTCTGCCCAGATAGATTCCCATTTCAGGATGATGCATGTATTTCAGTTGGTAGACGGCTCTAGCCGATGTAGCATGGCTGATGTGATGGAAGAGAGCGCAGCAGCGTTCGATGGGAATCAGATGCCAGAAGAGTTTTGCCATCTCGTTGTCGTAGGGCTGTTTCCAGGTATCGGTTCTCGGCATGCGGAACAGACATTTTATGCATATCATCTCCTCCCCGCCAGCGAGCACATTTCCGCAGATGGCGCAGGTTCGGGGGAAGAATAAATCTAATATGTCTCTTAACAGGCTGGTACGCATGGCTTTACTCTTAATTTTGAGGTTTGGATATTGAACTTGATGCTTTGCTTTAGAATTCCTCTTCGAAATCGATGTCTCCCAGATCTTCTTCCTTCATCCGGTCGATGCATTTGTGGATAACCTCCATGCTGTATCCTCTTCCCAGGGCAAAGCGGATGAGTTTCATCGAGCGTTCATAGTCGTTCTTTGCCTTGATGGTTTTATATTTGTTTTTCATCAGGGGCAGGAGGGTTTCCATATACAGGTCGTCTTCAATCTCTTCGAAGATAGGGTCGGAGATGTCCTTCGGAATATGTTTCATCCACAGCGCCTGTTCCACCTTCCGGCGTCCCCACTTGTTGTATTTTATCTTGTCGTTGATAAAGAAGCGTGCGAAACGTTCGTCGTCGATGAATTTCTTCTCGGTCAGGAATTCCATGTTTCTGGCGATGGCATCTTCGGGCAGTTCCCACTTCTTCATCTTGTCGATCATCTCTTGCGAGCAATGTTCGGCTTGGGTGCAGAGGGTGGTGAGCTTCAGGAGCGCCTGCTGCTCGGTCATCGGCTTTTTATACTTTGAACTTTGAGATTTGAACATGATAATTTTACTTTGAACTTTGAGATTTGAACATTGAACTTTATGATTTGCCGGCTCGCATCATTCTCTGCTTTCCGAAGGCATCTTCCTTTGTATCAATAGCTTTAAAACCCAATCCTTCCAGCATTTCCCTTGTTTCTTTTTCGTAGATAGGATTGATTTCGAAGTATAATGCACCTCCGGATTTGAGGGCAGAAGAGGCATATTCGGCGATGGCCCTATAGAACTTCAGAGGCTCTTCATCGGGCACGAAGAGGGCGATTCCGGGTTCGTGTTCCAACACATTCTTCTCCATATCCGCTTTCTCCTTTTCGCAGATATATGGGGGATTGCTCACGATGATGTTCCATCTTCCGGTATCCGATGTTTCCGCCAATTTCAGGGCATCTTGATATTCTATTTTTACGTTACCGGCATCCAGAAGCGCAATATTTTCCTGTGCTATCTTCAAGGCATTTTCCGAAATATCCCAACCCGTAATCTCCGAGCCGCCGATGTCCAGTCCCAGCGTAATGGCGATGCAGCCCGAACCCGTACAGATGTCCAGGATGCGGATGGTATTTTCTTCCTTCTCTCCTTCCGTAATCCCTTTGTTTTCTGTAGCATCTTTTTTTATCCACTCGCAGAGTTCCGCCGTTTCGGGTCTCGGAATCAGCACGCCCGGCTCTACATGGAAGGTTCTTCCTGCAAAGTCAGCTTCGCCCAGAACATACTGTACAGGTTCGCCTTTTTGCAATCTTCTGATAATTTCTTCCAGTTTTCTTTCTTCATCTGCAGATAATTCATTAACTTTGCCGCAGATTATGTCGGTCAGCGTCATTCCGTACTTCACATCGAGCACGGTGCGGACGATAGCCTGTGCTTCGCCCGCCTCATATAGAGGGGTAATGGATTGCCAAAGTTGTTGATACGTTTTCATCTCTAAATCGTATATTATGATTTGAGAGCAAAGGTACGACATTTTATCGAAAAGTAAGTAAAAAACGAAGAAAAGTTTTAGATATGGAACAAAATAATGTTTCTTTTCAGAATGTGAAGACGGGCGAACCGTTGTCGCAAAAGGAAATAGACGAAATGTTTATGCGCCGCTGTCTGCAGCTGGCGAAAAACGGAAGAGAGAATGCCAAACCCAATCCGATGGTGGGAGCCGTTATCGTGAGTGGGGATGGTAGAATCATCGGCGAAGGCTATCATGTAAGATGCGGAGAAGGGCATGCTGAAGTCAACGCCTTTGCATCTGTTAAGCCCGAGGATGAGCATCTATTAAGCCAAGCTACCATCTATGTGAGTCTCGAACCCTGCTCTCATTATGGCAAGACGCCGCCTTGCGCCGATTTGATAGTAAGAAAAGGAGTAAAGCGATGCGTTTGCGGCTGCGTAGATCCCTTTGCCAAGGTTCAGGGCCGCGGTATCCGCAAGATTCGCGAGGCAGGCATTGAAGTAACTGTAGGCGTTCTGGAGGCGGAATGTCTCGAACTCAACAAGCGCTTCATCACCTTTAACACCCATCAGCGTCCTTACATCATCCTGAAATGGGCGCAGACCGCGAATGGCTTTCTTGACAACGGGGGTAGGGGTATGGCTATTTCCTCGCCTTTCACCAAGATGCTCTCCCACAAGTTGCGTGCTGAGAACGATGCCATCCTCATAGGCCGCGTAACCGATGAGCGCGACCACAGTCAGCTCAACGTTAGAGATTGGAGCGGCAAGGACCCGATGCGCCTGGTCATCGACCGCCATCATCCTTGTTTCGAAGGTCTGGATTTCTCACGGGGCAAGACGGAAGTGTTGCAGCAAATCATGCAGTACTTATATAATAATAAGGTGCAGTCGCTGATAGTAGAGGGAGGCGCCATCACCCATCAGGCATTCCTCGATGCTGGACTTTGGGATGAAATCAGGGTAGAAACGTTGTTGTCCACATCTGTGGAAAACTCCGTAACTTCTGGAACGCCAGCGCCTATGCTTCCTCATAACGTCCGGTTAATCAGCCATGAGGCGTATGATGGAAATGTTATCAACACCTACGAGCGGATGTAATCTTCTCATAGATTTGCTTTTCCCTTCGGCCAGCGATTTTCAATTCACAGATGACACAGATTTAGTGGCGTATGCCCAATTCAACATTTAACATTCAACACTTAACATTCAAAAAAATGAGTAACAGATTTACATCGCGTCTGAGCGATGACGACGATTTCAAGCGAGACGAACTGATACGTAAGATAGAGCATTCGGTAGAGCAGATGACGCTCTCAGAACTGGAAGCTCTGTCCTACGATATGTTTACCAAGGGTTATATGGAGGATTATTAGATTCCTGTTTTAACACAAATAGCTTCGAAGACTGATGCAAGTACTTACGAAAGCCGATAAATAATGAGGTTTCTGTCCAACAATTAGACGCCGGTGTCTAATTGTTGGACAGTTTGTTTAATGAGGCTTTTTATCTAAGGAATTGATTATCAGGAGAAATGCTGTTTTGGCACGGCTCTTGTCCTTATCATGCCAAAATGAAGAAGATTATGAAAAGAATAGGAATATTGATAGGATGGCTGGTTTGGACGGCTGGCGTCTCGGCACAGAGCTGGAGCCTTGACGACTGTATGAAATACGCCGTGGAGCATGCCACGGAGGTGAAGCGGGAGGTGGTGAATGCCCGCCAGCGCAAGCAGGATTACCAGCATGCTGTGGCTGGATTCCTGCCTACCGTTACGGGTGGCGTGCAGGGACAGTATGCCTGGGGACGAAACATCGACCCGGAAACCAATACTTATAATAATGTAACGACATTCAACAACTATTATCAGCTTTATGCCGAACTGAATGTCTTCGATGGTTTCGCCACCATCAACGCCTTGAAGCAGGCTAAGTTGAGCCGGGATTATTCAGCCACGGCGATGCAGAAGATTCAGGACGACCGGGCCATCGACGTGATGCAGAAATATGTGGATGCTGCCTATGCTGAGGCTAGCATTCAGATAGCAAGCGAGAAACTGAACGAAAGCAAGCGGATGCTGGCGAAGATGAAGCGTCTGTATGAACTGGGCGAGAAGGGACGCCCGGATGTGGTGCAGATGGAATCGCAGGTGGCAGAAGATGAATACAATCTTACGCATCAGGAGAATGTGGCAAAACAGAGTCTGCTCGCCTTGAAATCCGCGATGAATTTTCCGGTGGATGAAGAGCTGAAAATTCTGATTAAAGAGGTGCAGAATTTGAAGTTAACGTCTGATAATAAAGAGGTTTCTGAATCTGGAGTAAACTACGAAACCGTTTACCAGGCCTTCCAGCATATTTCTCCCGATTTGAAGTCGGCAGAATACGAAGTAGAGCGGGCACGGTATGATTACAAGATTGCAAAAGGCAGATTGCTGCCATCACTCTCTCTCGGTGGTGGCATTTCTACCAACTATTATAAGAATCTCTCTCAGAAAGGGCAATACGATGGGTTTGCCTCGCAGTTTCACAACAACCAGGGCGAATACCTCGCATTGACCCTTTCCATACCTATTTATAATAGCGACCGATGGCACAGCGTGAAGAAGGCACGCAACGACTGGCAACTGGCACAGGTGAACCTGGAGGAAACCCGTCGCAAGCTTCACGACCAGATAGCCCAGGCGGTAATGGATGCAGAGGGTTACGCCAAGGAGTTGCATCAGATGCAGAAGAAGGTGGCCTCAGATTCGCTCGCCTATCACATGTCGAGCCGGAAGTTTGAAGAAGGAATGCTTTCCACCTTCGATCTTCATACCGCAGCCCAGACGCTTCTGGAAAGCAGAATCAAGGAACTCCAGATGCAGATGTTGCTCATCATCAAACAGAGGTTAGTAGGTTATTATCAGGGAGAAAATTTAATAAGATAAATTATGGATATAAAGATAGAAAAGAAAAAATATCTCGTGCCTCGCAAGTATTGGGCATGGATTGGCGGAGGAGCGGTTTTGATCGCAGTCCTCATTTGGTTGGGATTGGGCAATTTCTCTTCCACCCTGAAGGTGGACAGGAAGGGATTGAGCATCGGAACCGTAGAGAAGGCGCAGTTCAACGATTATGTTTCGGTGGATGGACAGGTGGTTCCTATCTCCGTGGTACAGATCAGTTCCGAGGAAGGCGGTATTGTTCTGGAGAAAGTGGTGGATGAAGGTGCCCACGTAAACAAGGGCGATGTAATCGTGAAACTGAGCAATTCGAATCTCGATCTGGAGATTCTGAATGCCGAGAGCGAACTTGCCGAAAAGCAGGACATGCTTCGCAACACCCAGATTTCGATGGAGCAGGACCGCCTGAACAATAGCAACGAGGAACTGTCGCTTTCGCAGGATGTTATTACCAAGCGCCGTTCCTATCAGCATCAGGCAGCGTTGCACAAGGAAGAACTCAATTCGCGCGAGGAGTATCTCAAGGCAAAGGAAGATTACGACCTTGCCGTCAAGAAGCATGCGCTCATTAGCAAGCGATTGAAGAAGGATGCACAGCTCCGCCGTTCGCAGATGGATCAGATGGGCGATAATCTGGAAGCCATGCAGAAGAATGTGCAGCTGGTTCGCCAGCGCAAGGAGAAACTGAATATCCGCAGCACCATTTCGGGTGAGATTGGTTTGCTCGATGTGGAACTGGGACAGAGCATTCAGGCTGGACAGAAGATTGGAGTCATCAACGCCCTCAGCGATTTCAAGGTGCAGGCGCAGGTAGATGAGCATTACATCGACCGGGTAAAACCGGGACTTACTGCTACCTTCGACCAGAATGGTAAGCATTATCTCCTGCAGGTCCGCAAGGTTTATCCCGAGGTAAGAGATGGCAGGTTCCGCATCGACTTCATCTTCAAGGGCGTTCGCCCTGGCAACATCCGAACCGGTCAGACTTATTATGTAGATTTGCAGCTCGGTCAGTCGAAGCAGGCAATAATTATCCCTAAAGGCACGTTTTATAGTGTAACGGGCGGTCAATGGATCTTCGTATTAGACAAGAGTGGCAAGAAGGCTTATCGCCGAAAGATCACCATCGGTCGCCAGAATCCTCAGTATTATGAGGTGATTGAAGGCTTGGAGCCAGGTGAGCAGGTTATCGTTAGCGGCTATGAAGCCTATAAGGACAATGATGTATTAGTTTTTAATTAGTAGTGATTAGTTAGTAATGATTAACTAGTAGTGATTAGTGATAAATTGGGCTAACGCCCTTGAAACAGGATATTGATATGAATCATATTATTAACGCATTCAAGAATCTGCCTCGAAGAGGTCAGCACAATTTCGTGAAGATCTTGTGTCTGGCGCTCGGATTGGCAATCAGTTCGGTAATTATTGCCGAGATTTATTTCGAGCAGACTTACGATACGTATTTCCCAGGATGGGAAAGGACGTATCAGATTTCAGAAGTGGGAACGATGCCGGGAGACGATGGCAATAAGTCTTTCAATTTCGCCCAAACCTCAGGAGCTACAGCTCCGGGCATCAAACAGTATGCTCCATTTGTGGAGGCTGCTACACGACTTGTTTTTATTGGAGATTTCCAATGTAATATGGAAGACCAAAATGCAATCTCTTGTAAAATAGCATTGGCGGATAGCTGTTTTTTTGATGTCTTTCCCCAAAAGGTAACGATTGGCAAGGCAAAAGAAGTCCTTTCTCGTCCATTCTATTGCATGATAGACTCAGAGACAGCGGCGAAGATGGGTGGCAATGTCGTGGGTAAGCATTTCACGATGGCAAGTTATCCTGGACATACCTTTACTATCGGAGGTGTATTTGAGAGTTTCCCATGGGGATCCTCTTGGCATTCTCTTCAAGTGTTGGTGTCATTGGGTAGTATCGGGGATATGTTTGGTTATGATGGAAGGCAGCAATGGATTGGAAATGATTGTTATCAGTCTTTTATCCGATTGTCAAAAGAGCATAAGCCAAGTGAACTTCATCCATATATCAACAAGATGAAGCAAGACCACTTCCCGTTGAAAGAATGGAAGAAAGCGGGTATTTCATTAGATTACGACTTTACCGTTCTCAGCGAAATGTACACGCAAAGCCCTTACATCAAGAAGATGGGATGGATCATGGGTATCATCGCTTTTGTATTGCTTTTCACTTCCGTGATGAATTACCTGCTCATCATCGTGGGTAATCTCGTAACGCGTTCTCGTGAGATGGCTGTGCGTAAATGTTATGGAGCGGACCCCAAGAACATCCATGCCATTGTTTTCTCCGAGGCATTGGTACATGTTGGCTTGTCGATTGTTCTTGCAGCTATTTTAGTATTTCTCAGCAAGGGAACGGTAGAGAATTTCCTTTCAGCCCCAGTTAGTGTCTTGGTGCTCAATCGAGGTTGCTGGATATTGGTAGCAATTTGTCTCTTAGTGCTTTTAGTGGGTGGATGGATGCCTGGTTGGCTTTACTGCAAGATACCTGTAGCGATTGCTTTCAGGGGGTATAGTGAGAACCGTAAGAAATGGAAGCTCATCTTGCTGGGTGTTCAGTTTATCATTTCGGGGCTATTGTTCAGCTTGCTCTTTGTGGTCAATAATCAATATAATATGATGGTAAACTTGAATCCTGGTTACAAGTATGATAAGATGGCATTCGTTTTTGTAGAAGGACTAGAGAAAGACCAACGAGCGCAATGTCTATCGGAAATTAAGCGAATGCCTGATGTCAATATGGTGGCATCTTGCTATAGTGTTCCTTTGCAAAGTTATAGCTTTAATGGTAATAATCTTTCTTTGCCTGGCGACAAGCGTACTATCCAATTCATTCATGATGCAGGTGGAGTGGATGACAATTACTTCAAGATGATGGACGTTGAGTTTGTAGAAGGATCTTTCTTCACAGAGCGTAATGATAGTTCTCGACAAATTATCATTGACGAGAACTTGGCTAACAAGCTCGTAAAACTTGGACATTGGAAAGATGGAGCCGTAGGTAAGAGGGTTTGGGTATCTTCTCATTGTGATGAGGATGAAACGATGACGATTTGTGGCGTGGTCAAGAATGTGAGGTATGGAACGATTAGCACGTCGAATGCTGATACGAAAGCTACTCCTTTTGTCTATTTCTATGGTCGGGCTAATCGGTGTATGCTCGTCAAGTTTAATGACTTGACGGAAAAGAGTCTCTCTGACTTAAAGAACGAGGTGCAGTCGCTGTATCCGAATAATGAAGTGACCGTTTGTGATTATGAATCCGAGTTCAAGGCACAGTATGCTTCCCAGCTCAATTTCCGCAACGGAATCCTGCTAGCCGGCATCGTAACGATGATTATCGCCCTCTTCGGATTGGTGGGTTATACGAGCGATGAGGTGAACCGCCGCCGTAAGGAGATAGCGATAAGGAAGGTGAACGGGGCGAAGGTGAAGGATATTCTTCGCATCTTCCTCAAGGACATTATAAAGATAGCTTTGCCTTGCATCATCGTGGGCGACTTGGGGGCTTGGCTGATAGCCAGACAATGGCTGATGTCGTTCAGCGAGAAGATTACGATGACGCCTTTGCTGTTTATCGGCGTTACCATCATCTTGCTCGTCATCATCGGGCTTTCCGTCATCATCAACTGCTACAAGGTGGCGAATAGTAATCCTGTGAAGTATCTCAAGGATGAATAAGTCTCCCACAAATTTTCACAGATGACACAGATTTAAGGGCGTATGCCCAAATTAAACATTAAACATTAGAAGAAATGATAAAAGTAGAGAATCTTTGCAAGTCATTCCGCACAGAAGATGTGGAGACGATTGCTTTAAATAACGTATCTTTCACAGTAGAAGACGGCGAGTTTGTCGCCATTATGGGACCATCAGGTTGTGGCAAATCCACCTTGCTCAACATCCTCGGTTTGCTCGACAACCCAACTTCGGGAAAATATTTCCTGGGTAATCACGAGGTGGCAAACCTGAAGGAAAAGGAGCGCACGGATGTGAGAAAGGGAGAAATCGGTTTTGTGTTCCAGAGCTTCAATCTGATAGATGAATTGAATGTAGAGGAGAACATCGAGCTTCCTCTTACTTACCTCAACATTCCGAAGGCGGAGCGTAAGGCAAAGGTGCAGGCGATTATGAAGCGAATGGCCATCAGTCATCGTGCCAAGCATTTCCCTCACCAGCTTTCTGGTGGTCAGCAGCAGCGAGTAGCCATCGCCCGTGCCGTGGTCTTTGGTCCAAAGCTCATCCTAGCCGATGAGCCTACGGGTAACCTTGACTCCAAGAATGGAGCCGAGGTGATGCATCTGCTTACTGAGCTGAACCACGAGGGCACCACCATCGTCATGGTAACGCATAATGAGCATGATGCCAAGATAGCCCATCGCACCATCCGTCTGTTTGATGGACAGATTGTGGAGGCGGAGGGCAATCAGCTTTAGTGCTTCTGTTACTTCTGAGGGGCATCCGATGCTTTGTTAGAAGAGAAAAGTCATAAATCGCTTGGTGTTAGCCTCTTTCTGCTTCAGCTCTTCTTCCATTCTCTGTATTGCCATCTTGAAGAAGAAACAGATGAGGTGCTCGTCGGTTGCTTCCGTACGAATCATACGGAGGACAGAAATGTATTCCTGTCGGGCTTCGGATGGGATGATGAGGAGAGGATGATTCAATCTTAAGAGAATGTAGTTGCTGATGAGTCGTCCTGTTCTTCCATTCCCATCACGGAACGGATGGAGATATTCGTAGAAGCCATGGAAGCGGGCGGCAAGAATCATGGGATGAACGGCTGCTGAAACGATGGCTTTTTCGGTAGATTCCAACAGTTTGGGAATTCTGGCGATGAGTTCTTCGTGGTCGCCAAATACCGTGTCGCCTGCAGCCATGTCCGTGGTGGTGTATTCGCCCGGAATAGCTTCTGGAGAACGATAGGAAAGCGTGTGGCTGGTAACCCGCCTGTTGATTTCTTTCAGAAGATTCTCGTCGAGTGGATGCTGCGTGTTTTGCATCATGTACTCGAAGGCTTCGAAGTGGTCAAGCATTTCGAAAGCCTCGAAAAGAGTCTTTCCGGCAGGAATCATCCCTAATCCTTTCTCCTTCAGTTCCCGGGTATCATCTACGGAGAATGAGTTGCCTTCAATGGCGCACGAATGGGTAGAGAAGAGTACTTCATTATATTTGATGTACTCTTCTCTATCCATTTTATTGATGATAAGGGTTTGATATTTGCGTCTCAAATCCTCGTATTCCTTGATTTCCTTTTCGAATGCCATAATATTCTGTATTTGTGGGGACAAAGATACGATTTTTATGGATAAACACCAAACTTTTCTTTCAAAAAATGTGCTTATGTTATGGGATGATGATGCGGAAGGTGGTGATTCCCTGTGCCTTGTCCTGATGGAGCGAGAGGCTGCCGCCGCTTACTCGCATGATCTGGCGGGAGAGGGAGAGACCGATTCCGCTTCCTTCCGGCTTCGTGGTGAAGAACGGGATGAAAATGTGGGAGGCTACATCTTCGGGGATGAGACCGGCGTTGTTGCTCACGTCGATGATGATGGATTCCTGGGCGTTGGCATAGGCTTTGAGACGGATAAATGCCTTCTTGCTTGCCGCGGATTGCAAATCCGCGGAGCGGCATTCCTGCTTGTCTTCTCTTTCCTTTTCCCTGAAAGCTTCTACGGCATTTTTCAGAAGATTCGTTACTACGTGAGAGAGGAGGCTCTCGTCGGCGTAAACCAGCAAATCCTTGGGAGAAACCGAAATCTCTACTTCGTGGTTACAGAGCAACGCCATTCTTTCCAGGAATGGTTCCACATAGAAGAGGGCAGGCTGAGGCTGGGGAACATGGGTGAAACGGCGATAGTTGTTGACGAAAGCCAACAGTTCGGTTCCTGTTTTGTGGATGGTTTCCAAGCCTTGCTTCAGGTCTTTATCCTCTGTAACCCGGGTAAGCAGAGTCTCGCTCAACGAAGTAACCGGCGTGATGGTATTCATGATTTCATGGGTCAGCACACGAATCAGCTTGATCCAAGAATCCACCTCCTGATTGCTCAGCTCGTGGCTCACGTCGCTCAGGGCGATGATGCGCACGTGCTTGTCTTTCAGCATGGCTTGCGTCTCATGCTTTGCCAGGTGTTCATCCTTCAGTTTCTCTTTTACCTGGTTCATGTGGGTAAGCACATCCGTATCGAGCAACCGGAGGGCAGCCTGGTTATGCTGCAGGATGTTGTCGTGGCTATCCACCACCAGGATTCCCGTATCCACCGCATTCAGGATCTGCTCGTAATATTTCTCCCGATCCATCTGCTCCTCTCTCGTATGCTGCAGGAAAAGCTTGATGCGGTTGAGGGACTGGTGTAGAATTTTATCCTCCTTAAACCTCTTCTCCGTAGGAAAACTGAAGGAGAAATCCCCATTATCTATCGCATCAAAAAGGAAGGTTACCTTCTTGATGTTCCGGCGATAGTGGCGGTAGAGCCAGATGTTGACTGCTACTAAAACTACCAAAATCACCAATAAAACGATGATTGTTAACTGATTATTCATCTGATAACTAAAAATCCGTGTAATCTGTGTAATCCGTGCCTAAATTCATAACCCGTATCGCTTAATCTTATTGTAAAGCGTCTGGCGGGAAATGCCCAGTCTTGCGGCTACTACCGACAGGTTTCCTTCACATTCCCTGATGGTTTTCTCTATCATTCGGCTTTCCATCTCGTCGAGCGTCTGAACCTCTTCCAGAGGCTTCTCTTTTCTCTGCTGGTTTCCGCCGTCAATATCTTCGGCAGAAATCATTCCGCCATCAGACAGAATCACGGCTTTCTCGATGGCGTGCTGGAGTTCACGGATGTTTCCGTACCATGGCAAACTGGTAAGTTTTTTCTCAGCTTCTTCCGAAAAACGGAGATTCAACTTATTATATAAATCGCCATATTGATGGAGGAATCTTTCTGCCAGCGGAACGATGTCTGATTTTCTCTGTCTCAGGGCAGGCAATTCCAGATGGATGGTATTGATGCGATAGAGCAGATCCTCTCTGAATTCGCCATCGTTTACCATCTGCTGCAGGTTGCGGTTGGTGGCGCAAATCAGTCGTACGTTGATGGGAATCTGCTTACTTCCGCCCACTCTTACGATGCTTCTGCGTTGCAGGGCGGTAAGGAGTTTTGCCTGAAGACCGTAGGATAGGTTTCCTATCTCATCCAGGAAGATGGTACTGCCGTCGGCAAGCTCAAACTTGCCCGGTTTATCCACCTTGGCATCGGTAAAAGCACCCTTCACATGACCGAAGAGTTCGCTCTCGAAAAGGGTTTCCGTAATGGCTCCCATATCCACAGGCAGCATCTTTTTCCCACATCTTGTGGATAAACGATGTATCTCGTTGGCTAACACCTCTTTACCTGTTCCGTTTTCGCCTGTAATAAGGATGTTTGCATCGGTTGCGGCAACTTTTTCCACAATACTTCTCAAATTGTTCATAACTTCGCTATCTCCCCAATACATAGCGCTTTGCGCATCTTTTCCACCAGGTTTTCCACCTTTCCTGTTGATAACGTTATCCACAGCCCTGTTCTTATCCCTAGCCTCTACCAGCGTACGAATCATCTTCTCGTTTTCAAAAGGCTTCACGATGAAGTCGGCGGCACCTTCCTTGATGCCTGTTACGGCAAGTTGAATGTCGGCGTAGGCGGTAAAGAGTACCACTTCGGTTTTCGGGCTGAGGCTCTTGATTTCCCTGAGCCAGTACAGTCCTTCGTTTCCCGAATTGATTCCGCTGGAAAAGTTCATGTCGAGGAGCACCACGTCGGGGTGCTCCTCTCTCAGCTTGGCTGGGATGGAGTTAGGGTTGGCGATGGTGATGATGCCATCGAATATGGGTTCCAGCAGCATCCTTACCGTAGTAAGAATGTTGCGGTTGTCATCAACAATCAATATCGTTCCTTGTTTCTTAATCATGGTGCAAAGTTACGAAATATCATAGAAAAGTGGTAATGTTTGTCTAATAATTAGACGAAAAAATGCCGATAATGACGCCAAAAGTTGCTTTTCCGGCAGCTTTTGGCATCCTTATCGGCACTTGTTTATTCAAAATTCTGATTCCTGATGAGGAATTGCTTATCCTAAAAGGGGAATTAATTATTCCAAAAGGGGAGTTACAGCTCTATCGGAACCACTATCTTTATGCTGAAGTTGCGGCCCATATTGTAAACGCCTCTTCTGCCTGTAACCTGGTTTACGTCAAGATACTTCAGACGGCTCAGGTGGTTCTGGTAAGCACGGTTGGTAAGGTTCTCGCCCGAAAGATAGAGCGAGAGAAGGCGCTTGCCATGGAGCTTCACGTCGGTACCGGCATACATGTTTAATAAGGTGTACGATGGCGTAGCGGTCTCCGTCTCGTTGGCTGCGAAATAATGGTTCTGGCGGAGATTGCAATCCATCTGTAGCTTTACGAAGAGATGGTCGAAAGTCTTGCCGTCGCAGACAAACTCATACCTTACATCCGAAACCCAGCGAGGAGCTGGGGTGAATGGCAGATACTTTGATTCGGATGGCTGATGCAACTGAACCGAGTTGACATACGAGAAGGTGTTGCCGATATGCAGATGCTCTACAGGATGGATGTCGATGCTCGCCTCACCACCCAGAATGCGGGCGTCGCCCGAAGTAAACTGATAGGCTGGCGTGTCGTCGATGAGGACAGGCTGATTGTTCTCATCTGCCAACTTCTCGCTATAGATGTAATGGTTGATGCGATTGGCAAACAGCGAGAGCTCTGCCGAAATGATAGGCGAAGAATAATCCAGACCAAGGTCGAATTGCCAGCTGTTTTCCGGCTTCAGACTGGTATTTCCCAATTCGTATCGCTGGGTTCCCTCGTGCACACCATTCGATGATAATTCGCTGATGTTTGGAGCACGGAATCCTCTTGCCAGGTTCAGCTTCAGATTGAAATCGGGCAGGATTTCATAAGCCAATCCTATGCTTCCGGTTACTCCTTCAAAGCTGCGCTTAAAGGCCTGGAAGCGGAAAGAATCCGCCTCGCTGTGCAGGTGGCGATGATCGTATCTGATGCCGCCGCTCAGGTTCAGTTTGCCTATCTCCTTGCTCACCGTGGCAAATACACCATAATCGAAGAGATGATAGGCTGGAATCAGAAATTCAGAACCTTTATTAATCGACTGCTGCCACATACCGTTGATGCCCGTAGAGAACTTCCAGCCATTCATTTCCGGCGAGAGATAATGCAGGTCGTAATTCATGGTATGGAGCATGAAATCGAGTCCGCATTCCTTCGGATTCTCTTCCTCCTCAAACTCCTGACGGCGGTTCTGCTGATAACCCAGGAGGAACTTCAGATTGCCGTCGCCCAGGAACCAGGAATTATCAAGTACAGCCTTGTAATGATGAATCTGCTGATAAGGCATCGGCTTGCCGTAACTCTTGGCATCGTAGCCTTCCGGAATTTCCAGTTCGCCCGTTTTCTCATCTCTTTCTCCCTCTACGATGCCTGGAGTGAGATGATAATAATCGAGTGTGAGATGCGAATGCCCCTGGCGGTAGTTCCAGCCTAGAAGCTGCGAGAATGCCTGCTCTCTGAGTGATGAACCGAATACATAACCATCGTATTTATTCTTGTAGGCATGCGCCATCTTTCCGCTGTAGCGGGTGTTCCATACAAATCCGCCCTGGTTGCCGGCAAAGTTGAGCGAATAATCAAAAAGTCCGTTGTTGGTTTGATAACCCGTTGAGAAATTTGCTCTCATGTCGCCCTTGGCAAGGGTAGGAGCGGAGTGGAAGATGAGGACGCCTGCCATCGCATCTGAGCCATACATGAGGCTTGCCGGACCTTTCAGAATCTCTACGGAATGAACCGAAGCGGGGGCGATTTCTATTCCGTGTTCATCGCCCCATTGCTGTCCTTCCTGTCTGATTCCATCGTTTACCACTACCACGCGGTTATAGCCCAGGCCACGGATTACGGGCTTTGAAATTCCGCTTCCCGTGGTAATCTGCGAAACGCCTGGCTGGTGGGCGATGGCGTCGATGATGTTGGTAGAAGGTTGCATTTCGAGCTGGCGGGCAGAAACGAAGGAGATAGGTGCCGGCGATTGCTTCAGTTTCTGGCTGCCCGTCAAGCCTGTTACCACCACTTCGTTCAGTTTCACGCCCGATTCCGTCAGCGGCTGGTGTCTGGTAGAATCGCTTGCTTCCTCTTCATGAATGTTTGCTTCCTTCTTATCATGATTTGCTCTGTTTATAGCCATAGCAGGGGCTGTTGCCGATGAGCACAGACTCATCAGCAATATTGATTTCAATATTGTTCTCATTATGTTATTTGTTACCTTATTCTGTTAATATTCAGTTATTTATAAAAACAGAGAATAAGGTGGAGCACGGGTAGATTTTACCCCCTTCGCCCTGCACAGACAAGGAGAGCAGAAAGCACGGCGAGGGGAGAGATGGAGCACGGCGATGGCAACCCAAACCACGAGGGATGGAGCCAGATAAGGAGTGCTTTGCAATTGGCAAAGCACACAGTCGTGCATGGTATTCTGCAGGGCTGTCAGATGGCCGTCGTGATGAACATGATGGGCACAATCGGCGCAATAGAAATCAGCATGAGTTCCCTGCGCTTCACCATGATGGTGAAACGTAACGGCAAGCAGCATCGGCAAGTAAACCAATAGCAGCAGCCAGGAAATTCTGATTCTCTTATGCGTTATCCTCTGCATTTATCTACAGTCTATGATGATATTTCTAATAATTTGCTAGTCTATACAGAAATATTTTAAAGTATACTTTGCAAAAATACGAAAATATTTCTAACTATACTTCGAAATAATCCAGGAAAACGGCTTGTTTAAGGAAAATTAATGTTTTTCCTATGATTTTCTGTTCCTAAGGTGAAAAGCAAATGGATTGGGCTTACCTTCTAGAGAAAAGGGGATTTTCCTAGGGCTGCGTTCCAGTTGTTCCAATTAATTTTGAGTGGGTATGCATCTTTAGTTTGTCCTTCTTCTTTACTTCTTTGTGTTGTATAACTTATTGATTATTAAT
>ULUJ01053528.1_pt1 | contig 20047 bp, 23 predicted proteins | sample 1958381 | NCBI WGS metagenome assembly ULUJ01 (sample SAMEA4835757, study PRJEB28245) | human gut metagenome | biome: gut microbiome; material: fecal sample | place: Denmark | collected 2008 | reverse complement strand
CGCTGGCAGTGGATCATCTGGTATGTGTTCTTCGGCTTCCTATGGTATTGAGTTTTGATTCAATTATCCTTCTCAATATTATGCATACCGATTCTCATGTCACGGCGGCAAGCGGCAATAAGGCGCGGCAAGCGGCAATAAGGCGGATCGGATCGCGGACGGTGTCAGTCGAGTTTATGTGGTGGCAATTTACACACAAAATCATATATGATCTATTCGGAATACTAATATAGTTTTTACTGGGTTAGAACTTCCTGAAATACATATACTCCACTATTGACATAATGCCGAGCCACGGTAAGACATCCTCTTACCTTGGCATTTTGATAAATGGTCTTTTTGGAATGATCTGAAAAAATATACGGGAATCTGTTGAATTTTAATAGTATTTGTGTTAATATATGGTGTAAGAACAAAAAACTAATGTTAAAGGAAAATGATGTTGATGCTTACACTGTATCTGAGCCTTATAAGTACCGAAGCGGAAAGAAGCCGCTTTGAAGAAGTTTATTCTCAATGCAGAAAGCAAATGATTGTCATTGCGACGTCGATATTAAAAAATGAAGCCGATGCGGAGGATGTTGTCCACGATGTTTTTTATTCGATAGCCTCATCTCATACGGATATTCTGGAAAAATTAGATAATCCGCAGGACCTGAAGAACTATATGTTCAAGGCGACCCAAAACAGAGCAATCAGCATGATAAGACGGCGCAAAGTACAGAGGGACAGCGAAAACAAGTTTATCAATTTCAATTTGGAATTAAATGATTCGGAATTTGTAGATAATATTTGCGACAAATTTGAATGCGAAAGTCTTCTCAGGGCGATACAGCAGCTCGACAATAAATATAGAGAGGTGCTTTATTACCATTTTGTGCTCAATTTGTCGGTAGCCGAAACTGCGGAAACGGTAGGCCGCCCGCAGGATACAGTGTATAAACAGTTATACAGAGGTAAGAAGAAACTTGAGGAAATTTTAATAAGAGGTGACAGTCAATATGTCTATGACGCGAAGTGAGTTTAATGAAACGTTCAGAAGTGTAATTTCGGAAGAGTTTGCCGATATACCGCCTGAATCTGAAATCCAATACGAATTCAGCAAGGAATTTCTGGATAAGATGCAGAAGCTCATTAACGGAACAGAGGATGATACGCATAAAGCGCAAAAGAAACACAGATCTTCCTTAACCGTTAAGAGAATCGTTGCTCTTGCGGCAGCGTTGATAGTTTTGTTTGCGGGTATTATGAGCGTCGGCGCCGTCAGAGAACCGGTGGTGAATTTCATATTTAAGACTTACGAGGGATTCAAAAGAGTTTTGTTTTCCGGCGATTCCTTGACAGAGATAGACCATGTGTATGCGTTTGCGGAAGTACCCGAAGGATTCGTGGAAACACAAAGAATCTCAAATAAAGAAATGAATCTTGTGCGTTACGAGAATGGCGAGACGGGCGCTGTTATCGAATTATCTCAATCAATCACAACCGATTATTCTTTCTCTTTGGATAGTGAAAACGGAGAGATCAGAGCATTTAATGTTGACGGAAAAGAAATTAAAATCTATTGTGCTGAGTCGCAGGCCGTGTTCATTGCTTTTCGGATTGAAGATACATACAGCATGGAGCTGATTTATTCAGGAGAAACGGACACCGATGAATTGTTAAGATTGATAAATACAATAAAATAGCTTCAAAATCTGCATTTTTAATGAGACAGCTGTCACTTCGGTGACGGCTGTTTTTGTGTCCAAAAATTTTTTTGAAATTTTTGTCCAATTTTCGGCTGTTAAAGCGTTATATGTGTGTATGGGGAGAGGAGGTGAACAAAATGCGGATAAATGTAACAAAAAGGGCGATCTGCGCTGTCATTGCTTTAATTATGGCAATGTCGGCCTTTTCGGTTTTTGCGGCTGCACAGACGGTCGAGCCATGCTTTAATAATGTGGAAAGAGTATCAAACCATGCTAAAGTATCTTCTTCGGGCAAATTGACTGCTACAAACAGATATACAGCAGATGCGAATGTTTTCAGCAAGGCCATTATAACGACCTATGTTGAGAAAAAGGTTCTCGGTCTGTTTTGGAGCAGGGTCGATATCGGTCAAAACGATAATAAGTGGATCGACGTGATATATGACAATGTTTATACCGGCACACACAGCGTTCAGCTGTCCGACAAAGGCACATACAGAGTGACGAGCGAGTTTGTCGTGTATGGCTCCGGCGGCCCGGCAGATACCGTAACCGAAACAGCAACAACCGAATACAAGTAAGCTGACAAAAAACAGAGGCACCTTTTGAAAACCGTTTTACTTATAGGCTCAAAGGTGTCTCTTGTTTTTTTACGCTGTCAAAAACGGCAATCAGACCGGCATAGTTGACAGCATTCTCTTCCTTAAATCAATCGGCGACTCATATACGGTGCTGCTGCCTGAGCTCAGCTATGATTATGATTCGAACGGAAATATCATTCGTGTTTATGAAAATGATATTCAGAGAGTAAGATATTATTATGACGGATTGAATCGACTTGTTCGTGAGGATAATAATTATATTGACAAAACAATTACTTACTGTTATGATAAGTGTGGTGAAAAAGGTGATGCATGAAGACCGCAAGACCGTTCAAATAAAAAACATATAATTAATAATGCTAATAAAAACTTAGAAAATGCAACGATACTTGTTTTAGTTGGTGGTACAATTGGTGCGTTGGCATATGCGATGTCCGAAATTGTTTTGCCAGCTGCAAGTACAGTGATTATTTAGAAGGGACTGATATTATGCAAAAATTGCTAAACGAAATATCAAATGAAGAAATTGTTGCGCTGTATTTTGGAAATGGCGATAAGTTTTTCTGCGGTAAAATACTCGCTGTAAATGAAGACTTTGTCGTTTTGCGTTCATACACCCCGTATGGTGTCTACGACGGCTATATTGTTAAAAGAATTAATGAACTCAGGCGAATCGAACAAAACAGTAAATATTTGAAATCTTTGAGCGATATGGTGAAGTGTAAACATACGGACAGTGAATTGGAGATAATTATTTCAGGTAATTGTTTAATGTCCATGCTGTGCCATTCGGTTTCAAGTGGTCAAATTATCTCTATTGAATTGGAAGAATGTGATGAATTAATTATTGGTTATGTTACAAAAATTGAAGACAACATTATATCCATAAAGCAGTATAACGAATACGGAGAATACGATGGTGTTTCATTTATATATTTAGAGGATATTATTTCACTTTATATTGATAGCGAAAATGAAAGAAAAGTTGAAGCGATAAAGAAAGACAATTGAGATGGGTGAACTTCAATTGCTTTGGCCTTTAGTTATAAAATACCACGAATAATGCTGAATTATAATTAGCAATGTTGTCTAACTCAGGTTGTCGCAACCGGAATGAAAAAAGCCGATCCGTCGCGCTATAATGAACTCCTTGAATATGTCGCTGCGGAATCTCTATGTAAGTTCTTGATACAGCATGCAAATCCGATAGACCTTGGAGGCAACGGTACTTTTGACAAGATAGGAGTCGCCTTCTTTCCATATGCTTGGAAAAATTTTTAATTAAGGAGGATGCAAGTGTATTTTTCAAGTCAAGTGGATGAGTATCTGTATATGCTGAAATATGCATCGTTGTCAACATTTTTGTGCTTTGTTTTACCTTTAGGAGTGCTTATCATCGGCATTTTAGTGATACTGTGGCAAAGAGAAAAAAATAAATCAATCGTTTTGCCGGTAATCGCAGCCATAGCGACAGAAGCAGCGGCGCTTGTCCCATTGATAGGAGTGCTCTTTTTTACGGATGATGGCGTTATATATGGAGTGTGCCTCTTTTTTAATGTAACTTATATACTCACTCTTCTGTCACCGCTGACAATTCTGCTAATATGTATTGCAATTTACTTGGTAAGAAAAAGAAACAACAGCCAAATTTCAAAGCGTTTCTATATTGTCTCAGCTCTTTTAGAAATTGTTTCACTGGCAGTAACCGTTTTGATAATAATCAAAGACATTTACGGTTGATGCGTCTGAATAATCAATTAGCAAAACCGTCACAAACTAAATTGTCCACAAAATAATATAAGATACGCACGAAGCGACTAAGAATCCCATAGATCTTGGAGGCAATGGTACTTTTGATAAAATAGGAACAGTCATCTTTTCACGTTTATGGGATTATTTTTAATTAAGAGGTGATACGAGTGGATTTATCACAACAGATAGATGTATATTTAAATACAATGAAATATACGGCATTGTCAACATTTTTGTTTTTCGGTTTGCCTTTTGGTGTTCTTATCATTGGAATTTTGATTATTTATCGTCAATGGAAGCGAAAACGTTCTGTGGTTTTGCCGATTATTGCGGCAGTAGCGGCGGAGGCGGCGGCACTTATCCCTTTGATAGGCGTAACATTTTTTTCAAAAGACGGAGTTATTTATTTGGTAGGTATTGCGGTTAACGTAATTTATATGCTTACAGTTCTGTCACCGCTGACTATTCTGATGATATGGGTTGCAATTTACCGAGCACTGAAAAGAAACGATGTCCGTATTTCAAGAAGTTTTTATGCTGTTTCTGCTTTTGTGGAAGCTGTTTCGTTGGTAATATCTATTTTGGTGACAATAAAAGACATTCAAACACCGTAATTGGTTCATAATGATCAATAATAATTCGAAGCAATTTTAAAAAGGTTGTCGCAATCGGAATTAACTGGTTGCGGCAGCTCTCTGCCGAGACCTTGGGCGAGCCGGTCAATACCGTGACTTATTCCTACACCGATGCTAACTTCAAAAATGCCGTAACGCAATATGGCGATGATGCTATTGTGTATGATGCAAGCGGAAACCCCACAAGCTACATAGGCTACACAATGACATGGGCAAAGGGCAGGCAGCTCGCTTCGCTGGCGGGTAACGGAAAATCAATGTCGTTTAAGTATGACAATGCCGGTATTGTCGTTTGATGGAGAGCCGTTTTGAATCTCCCGCAGTAATCAATTAGATGTGTATCAATTAACCTCAAGTGTGCTGTAAGTATGCTTGAGGTCTTTTTGTATGAAAAATTCATTAAAACACTTGTTGAAAGTTGCAATAAAAGTGTGGATGAGTTTTCTTATAATTCTTTTTTTCACTTGTTAGAATGAAAAAAATGTGATAAAATAAATTATAATTAAACAAATGTTTTAAATCATCAAGTTTACAAATTGTTCACAAAAAATTTTGTCACATTTTTATGAGTCCGGGTGTTTTAATATATAGAGAAGCAATTCTCTCTGAAAGGAATGTTGCCTGTGTGTGCGGTAACTGCTCAGTATAATGATGAGTTGCGTCATGTTGAATATGCAGTTGAAAAATACAGTCAAATGCTTTTTCGTATTTGTTATAATATATTGGAAAACAAACAGGATACCGAGGACGCTGTTCAGGAAACCTTCCTGAAATACATGGTCAAGGCTCCGCTGTTTAAGGATTCCGACCACGAAAAAGCTTGGCTTATTAAGGTTGCAACAAATATCAGCAAGAACATCAGCCGATACAATAACCGTCATGCGGCTGAGAATCTTGATGAGCTGCGTGAAATCGGCATCAGGGATAATGACAGAGATATTTTTGAGTTGATAATGAAGCTGCCGGTTAAATACAGAATCGTTCTTGATTTGTATTATATTGAAGGCTACAAAGCCAACTCAATCGCCGAAATCACGAACACCTCCCCAATGACAGTCAGAAAACGGCTTCAGTACGGCCGCAAGCTGCTTAAACGAGAGCTTGAGCTTTGAAAGGAATGATTTGAATGAAACCCAGCAATCCCATAAGCAAATATGTCAGGGTAATGAGCTGCATCAATATTGGTGAGCAAGCTAAACAACAAATCATCAAGAACTGCGCCCGTTACAGCACAATGAAGAAAATCAAGGCGGGCAGATTCAAGCTGACCGCTGTTAAAAAAGACAGAACGATCGATAAAGCCCGAACTTAATAATTCCTTGATTGCGGAGCCTTCGGGCTCCGCTTTTTATTTATGGAAACCTTTATGTCAAAAAGAAAGCTTTCTTTTTGCACAATTTTACCAAATGGAGGACAAAAGATGAAAGACCCGCTGTTTTACAGAGCAATCAGAAGCACTGCCGCCGCCTGCTTCAAGGCTGTTTTCAAGCCCACGATTGTAGGCAAACGCAACATACCCGAGAGCGGCAGAATAGTTCTTGCAGGCAACCACACGAACAATCTCGACTGCCTGCTTGTGGGCTGTGCAACAAAAAGATGTGTTCATTTCATGGCGAAGGACGAGTTGATGAAAGGCCCTTTAAAAATTCTTTTCAAGGGCTTGGGCATTATTCCCGTTAACCGCCGCCGAAAGGATAAGGCATCTCTTGAAACAGCCGAGCTGTATCTTAACGACGATAAGTTTATCGGAATTTTTCCTGAGGGAACGATTAACAGAACAGACGACATAATAATGCCGTTTAAGTTCGGCGCAGTCAAAATGGCACATGACACTGACACAAAAATCGTTCCTTTTGTTATATCGGGAAAATACAAGGCTTTTGAAAGAAGCGTTAAAATCCGATTTCTTGAGCCGATCACCGTGTCGGAGGATCTTGAAAAATCAAACAACGAGCTTATGAATATTATTTCAGACGAACTTAGAAAGGCAGGTATTTAAAAATGAGCAGGAAATCACCCAAAAAGCCCGAGGACAGAGAGCTTGGATATAAGCTTTTAACTCCGCTTATGCGTCCTCTGTTTCAATTCTATAATAACCCCAGAATTATCGGAGCCGAGAAGATTCCCAAGGATTCGGCTATTATCATTGCAGGCAACCATAAGCATGTTTACGACCAGTGCCTGACTATTATCGCAACCAAAAGAATGATACATTATATGGCAAAGAAAGAATATTTTGACGGCAGGCTTGCTCCGCTGTTCAGGGCTGTGGGCTGCATTCCCGTTGACAGGTCAAGAAAGGATATCGCATGCGTTATGTCGGCAATGAGAGTCCTCAAAAGAGGGGGAGCAATCGGAATTTTCCCCGAGGGAACACGCAACAAGACCGATCAATTCCTTCTTCCATTTAAATTCGGCTGTGTTTCGATGGCTAAAAAGGCTGATGCCTATATTGTCCCGTTCGGTCTGACGGGTGATTATAAATTTCGCAGTAAGAATCTGACGATTCGTTACGGCGAGCCCTTTAAGGTAGGCAACATGACGACCGAAGAAGCGAATGAGAAGCTTTACAGAGAGGTTGAGCGCCTTATGTTAGAAAATCTTGACGAAGAAAAGGCGGAAAGTCGCAAAAATGCTTAATATGCGTGTGGGAGAAAGATGATATGAGAATAGGAATGGATGTCGGGTCAACAACGCTCAAATGCGTTGCTCTTGACGATAAGTATAATATTGTATATAAGGCGTATGAACGCCACTATTCCAAAATAGCCGAAAAAAGTGCAATGATGCTTTCGCAGATAGTCGACGAGCATCCCGAGTTTAAAAATGCTTCGCTGACCGTTTCCGGTTCTGCGGGCATGGGCTTTGCTCAGTCGCTCGGGCTGGATTTCATTCAGGAGGTTTATGCAACAAGAGTAGGCGTTTCAAGGCTTTTGCCAGGAACAGACGCTGTTATCGAGCTTGGCGGCGAGGATGCAAAAATACTGTTTTTCACAAACGGCGTTGAGGTCAGAATGAATGGCTCGTGCGCAGGCGGAACGGGCGCGTTTATTGACCAGATGGCGTCGCTCCTCGGTGTGGATCCGACCGAAATGAATTCACTTGCCGAAGCTCACGAAAAAATTTATTCAATTGCATCAAGATGCGGAGTTTTTGCCAAGTCGGATATTCAGCCCTTGCTCAATCAGGGTGCAAGAAAGAACGATATTGCCGCAAGTATTTTTACCGCCGTTGTCAATCAGACCGTTTCGGGTCTTTCGCAGGGCAGAAGAATTGAAGGCAAGGTTGTCTATCTCGGCGGGCCTCTTTATTTCCTTTCGGAGCTCAGAAAGGCTTTTGACAAGGGCCTGGGTGTTACGGGAACGTGCCCGGAAAACGGTCTTTATTTCGTTGCGCTCGGTGCGGCGTTTTCGTCGGACGGTGATGCGATTGATATAAGGAGCATTACCGAGAAGATTAAGAACGCAAAGGAGAGCGGAGAATATCTCGGAGCGAAGCCGCTTTTCAATTCAAAAGAAGAATATGACGAATTTTCAGCACGCCACGCAAAGGATTCAATTGAGGATCACTGCATTATTGATAAGGGCGAAAAGGTTTATATAGGCATTGACGCAGGCTCAACAACAGTTAAGGCGGCGGTTATAAACAAAGACGGCAGAATCGTTTGCAGCCGCTATATGTCAAACAACGGCGACCCTGTTTCGCTTATCAAAAGCTTTCTCGAAGACTTTTACAAAGAGTATCCCGACGCGGTTATTGCTTCAAGCGCGGTTACGGGCTACGGCGAGGATATAATCAAAAACGCCTTTGCGGTTGATATAGGCCTTGTTGAGACGGTTGCTCATTTCACCGCCGCAAAGAGATTCAAGCCGGATGTTGATTTCATTATAGATATCGGCGGTCAGGATATCAAATGCTTTAAGATCAGAAATAACGCAATTGATAACATATTCCTGAACGAGGCTTGCTCTTCGGGCTGCGGTTCATTCCTGCAAACCTTTGCCGCCGCTTGGGGCTACAATATTGCGGATTTTTCAAAGCTCGGTCTTTTTGCGGACAGACCCGTTGACCTCGGCTCACGCTGCACGGTATTTATGAATTCATCGGTTAAGCAGGCTCAAAAGGACGGCGCTTCAATCGAAAACATTTCCGCAGGCCTTTCGATCAGCGTTGTCAAAAACGCACTTTATAAGGTTATCAGAGCGGCAAACGCAGACGAGCTCGGCAAAAATATCGTCGTTCAGGGCGGTACCTTCCTTAACGATGCCGTTCTTCGTGCGTTCGAGCAGGAGATCGGCAGAAATGTTGTCTGCCCCAACATTTCCGGTATCATGGGCGCTTACGGTGCGGCTCTTTATTCAATGGAAAGAGCACCCGAAAAGAGCACTCTCATTTCAGCCGGTGAGCTTAAAACCTTTGAACATAAGGTAAAAGCAATCACCTGCGGCAAGTGCAGTAACAACTGCCGGCTGACCGTTAATACCTTCAGCTCGGGCAGAAGCTTTATCGGCGGCAACAGATGCAGCAAGCCCATTGCAAGGTCAAATGCGGATAATGGCAATAACCTTTTTGATTATAAGCGTGAACTGCTCGCAGAATATAAACCCGTTAAGGGCAAGAGAGAGACGATCGGACTGCCCATGGGACTTAACATGTTTGAGCTTCTTCCGTTCTGGCACACCTTTTTCACACAGCTCGGCTTCGGGATTGCACTTTCCGAAAAATCGTCAAGAGAGCTTTATGTTTCGGGTCAGCACACCATTCCGTCAGATACGGTTTGCTACCCTGCAAAGCTTCTTCACGGTCACATCGAATCGCTCATTTCTCAGGGAGTCAAGAATATTTTCTATCCCTGTATGTCTTATAACATTGACGAAAAGCTTGGCGACAACAACTACAACTGCCCTGTTGTTGCTTATTATCCCGAGGTTATCCGCTCAAATGTCGGCGAGCTTAAAAAGCTGAACTTTATGAATGATTATCTCGGACTTCACAGACCCAAGGATTTTTCAAAGAAGATTTACGGCATTCTGTGCAATAAGTTCGGCTCAATCTCCTTTGACGAGGTCAAAAACGCTTCCGATAAGGCCTATGACGAATATCATAACTACATGAAGAAAATCCATCACAAGGGCTTGGAGTATCTCAAGGAAGCTAAAGAAAACGATAAACCCGTTATCGTTCTTTGCGGCAGACCATATCATCTTGATGAGGAGATCAATCACGGCATTGATAAGCTGATCTGCGAATGCGGCGCAACGGTTATAACCGAGGACAGCGTCAGCCCGCTTGTCAACAAGTTCCCCACAGGCGTTCTTGACCAGTGGACTTATCATTCAAGGCTTTACGCTGCCGCAAAGTATGTTGCAAAGCTCGCGGATAAAGATGTTAACATTGTTCAGCTTGTTTCGTTCGGCTGCGGCGTTGACGCAATAACAACCGATGAAATGAGAGCCATTCTCGAGAGCGACGGCAAAATTTATACTCAGATTAAAATAGACGAAATTTCAAATCCGGGTGCGGTTAAAATCAGGCTCAGAAGCCTGTTTGCCGCCACGGGAAGATAAGTCCGAGGGTATGAAGCCAGGAAGATAAAGCGTGGGAATTTCTAAGAGAAGCAGTGCAAACGGCTTGATAAGCCCTCCGGCGGGATATACAGTCGTCTGTCCTTCGGCAGTCAAAAGACCAACCGGCTCATCGGAAGGGCCTTTTATGAAGCAGCTGTGCGGCACGACCGGGAGGAATCCGAATTTGCCACGCTGTCCCACAATTATTTTATCACGGGCAGCTCAAAGCCTGCTGATACTTAAAATATTAACTATATAACTGATTATACGAGGAGGAATAAATGATGAATACTGCCGACAGAGTTGAATTTACAAAAGAGATGCGGGATTATACAATCCTTGCTCCCAATATGGCAGACATACATTTTTCTTTGCTTATCAACATCTTTTCTCAGTACGGCTACAGGGTTGAGCTTCTCAAAAACGACGGCAGAACGGTTGTTGACGAGGGGTTAAAATATGTTCATAACGACACCTGCTACCCTGCGCTGCTTGTTATCGGTCAGCTCATTGACGCCTTGAACACGGGGAAATATGACCCTGACAAAACCGCTTTGATGATAACTCAGTCGGGCGGCGGCTGCCGTGCTTCAAACTACATTCATCTGCTCAGAAAAGCGCTTAAAAAGGCGGGCTATCCGCAGGTTCCCGTTATTTCTCTTAACCTTTCGAGACTTGAGAAAAACAGCGGCTTCAAAATCAGGATTTCAATGGCTCTTAAAATGCTCTCGGCAGTTATCTACGGCGATCTGATTATGCTTCTCAAAAACCAGGTCGAGCCTTATGAAAAGAATGAGGGGGAGTGTAAAAGGCTCGTACAGAAATGGATTGACGGTATCAGCGAGATGTTCAGAAAGGGCAGAGGATATTCTTTCGGCGAGATGAAAAAGCTTCTTCCCGAGATTACAAAGTCCTTTTCGGAGGTTCCCGTAAAGAATATTGTCAAAACAAAGGTCGGCGTTGTCGGCGAGATTTATGTTAAGTATTCTCCGCTTGCCAATAACCACCTTGAGGAATTCCTGTTCGGTCAAGGCTGTGAGGTTATGGTTCCCGGACTTCTGGGTTTCTTCCTCTTTAAGGTCGATAACAGACTTGAGGATATCAAGCTCTACGGCGGAAGCAAGCTTAAAAAGATTGCAATGCAGTTTGCTATCTGGTATCTAACGAGAATTGAAACCACATTGCTTGACGCTGTAAGGGCTTACGGGCGTTTCACCGTTCCGTCAACCTATGCTCATATCAAGGAAATATGCACAAAGATTATCGGCCCCGGTTGTAAAATGGGCGAGGGATGGCTTCTGACAGCTGAAATGATGGAGCTTATCGAAAGCGGCTATGGCAATATCGTATGCGCTCAGCCCTTCGGCTGTCTGCCGAACCATATTGTCGGCAAGGGCATGATAAGGAAGCTCAAAGATATGTATCCCGAATCAAATATTGTTCCGATCGACTATGACCCCGGTGCAACAAAGGTTAATCAGGAAAACAGAATTCGTCTTATGCTTGCCGTTGCAAATGAAAATCTCGGCTGTTCCGGCGGTTGCTTTTCTTCCTCCTGCTCGGCATGCACGATAAATCAGCAATTATGAAATACGCAAAGACGCCCGGGCCTTGAACAAACAATACCGTTTTAATCAATTTCAGTTAAACCCCGAAAGCCTTGATATGTAAGACTTTCGGGGCTTTTATCTTGTCGGAATGGAAAATAATAGAATAATACGAGTTAATTTGTAGGAAATAAAAACCATATTTTATTTGCTATTAATGCATGTTCCAAGTACCAAAAAAGCACATTGCAAAAGCAATGTGCCTATAGAACGAAAGAAATGTTGAGATTAAAAATCACTTTTGCAGTTGTTACAGTGCCACTGCTTTGTGACTTTACCAAGAGAAAATACTCCAAAAACCAAAGCGCTGCCTACTTTATTTGCGGTTGAAATTTTCTGTGTATTTGTTGAGTTGCAATAAGGACAAGACACGGATGGAGAGGTTTCAAATACAGGTAATGATTTTTTACCCTCTTTATTAATATATGTCGCTTTTCCACATCTTGGGCAATACGCTGTATCTATATATTCGGTTGAACGGAAGAATGATTTGGGGAAGCCGCAATTTGGACACTCAATATCGACAATTTCGTCGTCTATAGCCTCGGCTCTCCCTTCCAAAGGTTGTTCAAAATTGCAATAAGGGCAATAATGGTTACGCATAGGATTGATTTCCTTTCCGCAATTTATGCACTTATACTTACGGATATATGAACTTTTCTTTTTCAAACAATTTATCCTCCTTGCGTTTATTATTGTAATTATACCTCCCACAATGTTTTTTGTCAATGTTTTTATGACACTTTATTACTTTGTAAAATTTGCGTCTTAAAATTCTGGGTTTACAGGGTTCTAAAAACTTTAAACTTATTACATCTGCCACAAAAGGGATGCGCCTTGAGAATGTAAAAGCGGCTTTATCAGTTTCAGGGTTAAACGAAGAGGAAATAGCTGAAATTCTTATTAGCCATGGCGTTGCCGAAGCTGAGGCACGACAAGCAGCCGCAACTCTCGCCACATCGGAAGCTAACATTACTGCCACAGGAACAACCGGTGCTTTTACTGCTGCAACAAAGGGTCTCGGAGTTGTATTAAAGGGAGTTTGGGCTACTCTAAAAGCAAATCCGTTCATTGCTGTTGTCGGTGTTCTTGCTGCTGCGGCTGTGGCAATAGAGTATTTTTCGACTTCATTTGAAGAATCGTTAGAAAAAATCGACGAAGCAGAAAATCAGCTTTCTGAAACAAATAGCGAATTAGAAAGTGCTGAGAATCATGAGTGGTTAATTATGGGAGGTTTTTGCGAAGCTGCTTTTCATATTGCCGTGGCATCTTTATAAATCGTTTCTTGGAATTAACATAAAGAATATACGGGAATCGGTTGAGCCTTAATAATATTTGTGATAATATGTGTTGTATGAGCCAAAGACTTTTTAAAGGAAAAGGTTACTGATGTTTACATTGCTTATAAGTACGAACGACACTGCGAATGAAATAAAACTCTTTGATGAAGTTAATCGTCATTACAGAAAGCAGATGATCGCCTTCGCAAAGTCCATATTGAATAATGATGAAGACACCGAGGACACCGTCCACGATGTCTTTTGCTACATTGCTTATAATCTCGTCACTTCCGAGTGCTTATTTGCTGATAAGTAAAGATGTGTTTGGATATTCTATGATACTGATGATTCTATACTATCCATTATCTGTTTTGGTGCCATGTGTGGTTCCGGTACTTTTGTCTTATATTCTGATAAAAAAGAGAAAAATAATTTCTTTAAAGCTAAAATTGCTTATGACAGTATTAATTATTTCAACTTCTGCTATGATCTGCGTAGGCGTTTTCACCGGCTTCTTCTTTGATATCGCAGACAAAATAAAGGGCTAACAATTATCGCATTGGCGAAATTGATAGCTTTTGATGAAGAAATGCAGAGATAAAGATATTCTAAACTCGCGCATAAATCCGCCGTGATCGGAATTAACCGGTTGCGGCGGATTGCTATTTACATTTCGTATCCGATATGGTATTATGAAGCAAAGAGGCGATCAGATGGAAAAGATAAATTATCAGCTCAAGACGGACAAGGCTATAGAGCGCCTATGCGCCGATGGGAGGCGTGAGAGGCTGCTGCTGCACGCCTGCTGCGCTCCGTGCTCGTCTTATGTGCTCGAATACCTGACAAAATATTTCGATATAACCGTGTTTTTCTCAAACCCAAACATAACCGACGGCGCGGAATACAAAAAGCGCCTCGGCGAGCTTTATAAGCTCTGTGAAAAAGCACCGTTTTGCAGCGGGGTGACGATAGCCGAGGACGATCCCTCGCCCGATCCGTTCTTTGAGGCGGCTGCGGGGCTTGAGGGCGAGCCGGAGGGGGGAGCAAGGTGCGAGAAATGCTTCCTGCTCAGGATGTCGCGCACGGCTGAATACGCCCGCAAAAACGGCTTCCCGCTCTTTGCGACCACGCTGACCGTCAGCCCGCACAAGAATGCTCAGCTTATCAACAAGATAGGCTTTGAGCTTGAGAAAAAATACGGGGTCGAGTATCTGCCGTCCGATTTCAAGAAGCGGGGCGGCTATCAGCGCTCGATAGTTCTGTCAAAGGAATACTGCCTGTATCGTCAGCAGTATTGCGGCTGCGTTTTTTCAATGAATACGGAGGTTTGATGATGAAAAAGTCAAAGAAAGTGTTTCTCGGTATCCTCAGCGCTCTGCTCGTTATCGTGCTCGTCTTGGGCGCGGTCGAGCTTTGGTATTATCCGCATTACCGCAAGCATATGGCTGCGGTCGAGGTGAATGACGTCTCCGCCGACGGTGAGGTGCGGGTGATGAGCAGCAATCTGCGCTGCATTTCGCCGACCGATCTCGGCAGGAAGAGCTGGTTTTACCGAGCCGATCTCATAATCAAGAATGTCGAGATGTGCTCGCCCGACATAATCGGCTTCCAGGAGGCTACGAAGTATCACTACGCCTATCTTTGCAGCAGCCTGCCGCAGTATGACTCAGTCATTACTTACAGGGATGAAGAGTTGCTGTCCGAGGGCTGCCCGGTATTCTATCGCCGCGATAAATACGAGCTTGCCGACAAAGGCTCCTTCTGGCTCTCGGAGACTCCTGAGACCATGAGCAAGGATTGGGGCGCCGCCTGCTACAGAATTTGCAGCTATGTGATATTGACCGATAAGGCGAGCGGCGTGAAATTCGTCGTATTCAACACCCACCTTGACCATGTCAGCGACGAGGCGAGGATAAAGGGCATCGCCGTGGTGCTCGACAAGATAAAGCAGTTCGGCTCGCTGCCCGCAATGATAATGGGCGACTTCAACTGCGTTGAGGATTCCGAGACCTATAGAAGCGCAACCGAGAATTTCCTCGATGTCAAATATCAGACGGAGAATTCTGTCGGCGGCTGCACCTATCAGGATTTCGGCAGGCAGCTCGACAGGAAGCCCATCGACTATGTTATGATATCCAAAACGGGCTTCAATGTCAATTCCTATCGAGTGGTCGACACGGTCTACGGCGGGGCATACCCGAGCGACCATTATCCGCTGCTTGTGAGCCTGAGTTTTGATAAATAAGGAAGGAGAATTACAATGGATTCAATTAAACTTGATACACGCACCGCTAAAATGATAGCCCATAGGGGCCTCAGCGGCATTGAGAAAGAGAATACGAACGCGGCTTTTATCGCCGCGGGCAACCGCAGCTATTTCGGCATAGAGACCGACGTTCATAAGACCGTCGACGGCAAATTCGTCATTATCCACGACGATACCACCGGCAGAGTGGCTATAGATGACCTCGAGGTCGAGAAATCAACCTTTGAGACTCTTCGCAAACTCTCACTCTGCGACACCGATGATAAAAAGGGGAGAGCGGATCTGCATATCCCGACCCTCACCGAATACATAAGCACCTGCAAGAGATACGGCAAGACAGCCGTGCTCGAGCTTAAAAACGCTTTCACCTCCGACGAGATAGCCGCTATTTGCGACGAGATCAAGAGCTGCGATTACCTTGAGAATGTCATTTTCATCTCGTTCGTTTTTGATAATCTTGTTAAACTTAGAGAGATTATCCCCGAGAGCGAGGCGCAGTTCCTTGTTGACAGCTACTCCGACGACCTGCCGCAGCTGCTTGCCAAATACGGCTTTGATCTCGATATCCGCTATACGGAGCTTAACGCCGAGCGTATCGCCGCCGTCCATGCAGTCGGCGCAAAGGTCAACTGCTGGACCTGCAACGATAAGGACAGAGGCGAGGAGCTTTGCAAGTGGGGCGTTGACTTCATAACATCAAATATTTTGGAATAAGCATTTGGTATTGACATTTCGCATTTCTTTATGTATAATGAATATAAATTCAAGTCGATACGGATATTTTTTATCTATTTTGCTTGATAATTCAATGAAAGAAGGGTGATCTCTATGGCACGTTCGCTTGTTCCGTTGCTTTTGGTCGATAATCAGAATGTTATGTCTATCTTAAACGAAGGCGAGTTCAAATGCTGCCCGCTTACCTTTGAGGAGGCAAAGGCTATCATTGATATGCATGATGAGGATGACGTCATCAAGCTCTTCTCGGGGCACGACCTTGAGGATATAGTTTTTAACTATCTCGGTGTTGAGAACAGAAACTTTGAGTATAAAAATATAAAGAATATGCGGGTCGGACAGGATGTAATAGCCTTTAAGCTTTATGTCACTCCCTCCGAGACCCAGCCGATAATTGAGACGCCCATAGGTTCGCAGGCTAAGAAGATTCAAAACATCTATGTCACCTGTCAATACATATCAAGGCTGAAATGATTATTCGGCATTTAGCGCTGCGGCAAAACCGCGGCGCTTTTTTATACAATATCTGTTGCTTTTTGGATAACTATATGTTAATCTATTATTAACACTTTTCAATTTATAGGAGGAGAATTTATGCAGCAAACCAAGAACCGTATGCCTAAGGGATATCTTGCCATGTGGATAGCCATATCTTTGGCATATCTCATATGGATGGTATTTTTTATGAAGGATATCGTGCTTGTGAATTACGCTACCGTTGCCGAGCGTACGGTCGACGGAGTGCTCCATGCAAATATCAGCGGTATGCTCGGTCACGAATGGCTCTATCCGGTGTGGGTCGTTCTCTCCACCGTGTGTCTGCTGATGTTCATCTTCTACATAAAGGATATTCTCTATGCCCCGCAGCTCACGAAGGCAATAAAGGCTTTTTGTCTTATCGGCATCATCTTCGGCTGTGTTTACGTTACATGGTACGGCTTCTTCGGCGATCAGCCCTTCATCGAGAAGGTCAAGACAATAACAGCAAGCATGATAGGCCTTGATTTTCCTTGGCATTTCAGAGGCTGGGGCGTTTTCGCCTCAATGACCATCTTCACCAACACCATGTTTGCCTACAGACGTTATAACTATAACAGCAAGCTCGGCGTTATCCTCGGCTCGATAGGCAGCGCCGCAATATTCGTCACTATCAACTGCCCGTCAATGGGTGAGGAGATGCACCTTGATTCCCCCCGCTGCATGGCTCATTGGGCGGGTGCACTCATCTTCGCATTCTGCTGCGCTGCTCCGATGGTTATCCTGCTTTTCAGCAAGGCGAGAAAAGAGAAAGGCGCGTTCCTTGCTGCCTTCATCATCTTCTGCGCCATACTTGCTACCATGCTCGTGCTGCTCATAACCGTCGGCAAGAGTGCGATAATCGAGAATATTCCGATGCAGGCGGCGTATATCCTGCTCTTCCTGCTGAATTTCACAAATATATTTGAAAAGAAAGCCGCTGCAAAAGAGGCGATCGCCGCATAGAGACAATATCTAACTCAGAAAAGGAGTCCGAAATGAACACTATAAGAACCGAATCCACAAGATTTGTCGACGAGCTCGGCAGAGAGAGGATATTCAACGGCGTTAACATCGTTGATAAGAGCGATTATAAGCCCGGTGAGCAGAAGTATGCTTACACCGTCGATGATGAGTTGCTGTCTGAATTCCGCGACAAGGGCTTCAACCTTATCCGGCTCGGGTTCACATGGGCGAAGCTTGAGCCGACCCCGGGTGATTATAATGATGAATACCTTGATGAGATTGATCGTATACTTGAGCTTTGCGAGAAATACGGAATATATGCCTATCTCGATATGCATCAGGATCTTTATTCGCCCAAGTGCAACGGCGACGGCGCGCCGGCATGGGCTACAATAACCGATCAGTATGAAGTCAAGCCCATCAAGGGCGTTTGGGCTGCCGGTTATTTCTGGGGCAAATACTGCCAGAGGGCATTTGACAATTTCTGGGCTAATCGTGAGGTGAACGGAAAGGGGCTCCAGGAATGGTATGCCGACTGCTGGGCCCATGTTGCAGAGAGATTCAAAGACAAGCCCGCTCTCTTCGGCTTCGACCTGATGAATGAGCCGTTCCCCGGCATGGCTGCGGGCAAGGCTTTTAAAAAGCTGGTGCTTAAAGCGGGCAGGGTCATCCTCTTTGACCGCGAGATAAAGCAAGGCAAGCTCTTTGCTGACGCCGTTTTCTCAAAGGACAGGGTGCCCAAAGTACTTGAGCAGATATCGTCAAGCGTCGTCAGGAAGGCGACCTCCGTGTTCGACGACTGCATCCGTGATTTTGATATCAATAAGTACGCTCCGTTCCTCTCGAGAGTTACCAAGGCTATCAGAGGCGTGACCGATAAGGGCGTAATAATGCTCGATAACTGCTACTGGTCAAACACCACCGTTCCGTTCTCCGCTCCGCCGATAACCGTCGACGGCAAGAGGGAGCAGAATCAGGCGTTCGCCCCCCATGCTTATGACTTCATGGTCGATACCGAACTTTATAAGTATGCGAGCAATGAGAGAGTCAGCGGCATGTTTGCCCAGCATAAGAAGTCTCAGGACAGATTACATATGCCCGTTATCGTCGGCGAATGGGGCGGCGGCGGAGAGGGCGAGGGCTGGCTGCCCCACGTCAGCTTCCTGCTTGATATGTTTGACTCCAACAAGTGGAGCAACACCTATTGGTGCTACACCGACGGCTGGCTTAAGACCCCGCTGATGAAGATATTCTCACGCCCGTACCCCAAGGCGATACCCGGCGTTATAGAATCCTATCACTGCGACGAGGATAAGAAAGTGTTCTCTCTTGCGTTCGAGAGCGAGTGCGGCGGCGATGCCGTTATCTGCGTGCCGAGAGATATCGTCTCGATCACCGTTGACGGCGCAAAGGCCGATTATACAAAAGAAAACAGCGATGTTACTGTCAAGGTTTCGGGAGGCAGACATACTGTTGAAGTGCGTTTTAACTGAAGGGAGAAGCTATGGCTGATTCAAAAATCATAAGACAGGCTGCGTTTGAGCCTTGCGAAAAAATGCTGAAGGGCGGTCTCCACTGCCACACCACCCGTTCCGACGGCTCGGGCACTCCCGAGGAGGTCGAGCGCTATCATGCCGTCCACGGCTATGATTTCCTTGCCCTCACCGACCACAGGGTCTATAACCGCACCGATTACGCTCCCGATGCGGGGCTGCTCATAATCCCCGGCATGGAGTTTGACGCGGGGTTTGATAATGATATCGGTTTCCGCTGCTTCCACACCGTTTGCCTCGGCCCGAATGACGAGAGCAACGGTTTCGCCGACGGCGACAGATTTGAGAGCGGCAGGGTGCATGACCAGTTCGATTTTCAGCAGTATCTTGATTGGATCCATTCCAAGGGCAACATCACTTTCTATTGTCACCCCGAGTGGAGTTCAACTCCGGCGAGATATTTTGATAAGCTCATCGGCGAATTCGCTATGGAGGTCTGGAACAGCGGCTGCGTAATGGATAACGACATGGACGTTGACGCTCCCTACTGGGATGAAATGCTCGGTCTCGGTCACAAGATTTGGGGCGTTGCTGTCGACGACGGTCACCCCATGCGTCAGCACTGCAACGGCTGGGTCATGGTCAACGCCGAGAAGAGCGACAAGGCGGTGCTTGACGCGCTTGTCAAGGGCGCGTTCTACTCCTCCTGCGGCCCTGAGATCAAGGATTTCTATGTCGAGGACGGCGTAGCTCATGTCGAATGCTCACCCTGCGCCAAGATCCGCTTCCACGCCGACCGCCACCCGACCCGTATAGTTAAGGCTGATGACGGCAGACTTATAACTCACGCCGAGCGTGATCTCAGAGACGATTACAGCTATATCCGCGCGACCGTCGTTGATGTCGACGGCAAAATGGCGTGGACAAATCCCATATA
>ULUJ01003501.1_pt1 | contig 20275 bp, 19 predicted proteins | sample 1958381 | NCBI WGS metagenome assembly ULUJ01 (sample SAMEA4835757, study PRJEB28245) | human gut metagenome | biome: gut microbiome; material: fecal sample | place: Denmark | collected 2008 | reverse complement strand
CGTGTTCCGTCTGCGAATAGGCACATACCGTTAATAAGTACGCTTTGAACAAACGTTATACAAAAAATCTTGCCGCAATTTCGCAAGATTATCTGCTTGGTGTGGCGCACTTCGTGCGCTTTTATACGAGCGAACAAATATCAATTCGGTCGCTCTTTTATTTGCGTAAATTTTCACATCTCTTCGCGCAAACGATATTTTGCTGTCAGTTCAAGCACGGATAAATACGCACGCCGCAGTTTCGCAATATTGTTTGCTTGATTTACGCGCTTTGCGCGTTTTATCGTCTTGTTTTTCACATTGCTACCGCGCACATTGCTCAAACGGCGTTGCGGCAATGTCAATCGCCCTCGCCGTCATTCAGAGCGTAGCGTGGGAATCCCTTAAATAGAAACGTAAATCTTTGGGGCGATTGATAACAGCCGCACTTGTTTTCGCAATTACTAACCGCGCAAGCACAATTTCACACGAGCGAAGCGAATATTTCACCGTTGCGAAAGCAACGATATTGTTGCGCCGTAGGCTCTGCCTACGGCAAAAAAAACGGCACGCTGTTGCGTGTCGCTTTTTTTATAAATAAGAGGATATTCTTATTTGCTTACGGTGTACCAAGTGTCCGTACCGTCGGTGGTTTCGGTGGTCTTGCATCCTTCACCGAGAACAATTTTGCCAGTTTTTGCATTAACAGGGTCAACCGCTGTAACACCGGGATTATAGTTTTTGAACGTGCCGCCGTTTACTGTGATTGTGCAACCTGTCGTAGCCTTGTCCTCGTGATTCAACACATAATACTTTCCGTTAGCAGGGCTTGCCGTTTCAAACGTTCCGCCATTGATTACCACAGTGGCTTTGTGACTTGAAATTGTAGACGAAAAGACATAAATACAAGAAGTGCCTTCGCTCATTCCATAGAAATGGCCGCCGTTTATTGTCAAATTAGCCCATTTGCCCACACGTACAGCAGATGTCACTTTGCTTGCAAACGTTTTATCAGAACCGATAACCTTACCCGTTTGATCTTCACTGCTGTCGTTTATCGTCAAATGAGTTCCTTTCCCAATGATATAAAATACGCTTCCATTAATCGGGCTGACATTTTCTGCATATTCGAGTTTAACCGAATGGCCGTTCAAATCAACCGTGCAAACTCTGCCGTTTTCAACTCTAAGTTCATTTGTCGCAACGATGTCGTTTGCAATAACGATGTTGTTTACACTTGTATCTGCAAGCAGTGCAGTGAGTTCTTCTTCGGTTGAAGCAGCTACAAGCGTGTAAACGCTGTAATTGCTGTTGTTTTCAAGCGTCGGAACGCCACCCGGATAACCGGAAGCGATGTCGAGAACCAACTCTTTTCCGGTGGGAAGATTGAGTTTCTTGTCGCCAACACGACCTTCGGTGCGGTCTCCTGCGGTCAAATTGATTTGAACACCTTCATTGACGGTTGTCTTACCCGAACGAGCAACGATACCGACACCGTTTGTGATGTTGAATGTGCCGCCGTTGACGGTCACTTCGTCGTTGTTTGCAACGTATATACCGCACGCAATGCTACCTGCGGATCTAATATTGCCATTGAATGTACCGCCGTTTACTTCAATTATATTGTTGCCTCTTCCAGCAGAACCGTGTGTTCCAATGACAAAGTTATCTTTCGAGGTGTAAGTACCGCCGTTGATAATCAACTTACCTGCATCCCACGCGAATAGGCATGCTTCGTCCGCTTCAACCGTCAATCCTTCTTCAACAACGAGCGTTGCGCCATTTTGTGCAGTAAGTGGATACGAGGACGAAACAATCTTACCGTTGGTTAATGTAGCATATGATTCTTTTCCATCTGCAAAGAGAACTTCGCCACCTGTCACTGTGTGTCCGCCAAGATCTACGACAACGTTCTTTGTGATGACAATTTTCTCTTTATCTGTCAAAGTGATGTCGCTTGCAAGCAAAACGTATGCGTTGTCAACGGTGACTGCCGCTTTGAATTGATCTGCGGTGGAAACAATGAAGCCTATGCGACCCGTAGCACCCGTTGCGCCGGTTTCACCATTGTCACCCTTGTCACCCTTATCGCCTTTCTCGCCTTGGATGCCTTGCTCACCTTGTGCGCCTGTTGCGCCGGTTTCACCTTTGTCACCCTTATCGCCCTTCGAACCTTGGATGCCTTGCTCACCTTGTGCGCCCGTTGCGCCGGTATCGCCTTTGTCGCCCTTGTCACCCTTCGGACCTTGTGAGCCGACGAGACTTTCGAGCCACTCTGCTTGAGTCAAATTGCTGTCGGGATTTGCTTCTTTCCAGAGTTCGTATGCGGATTTGCCGTCAACGCCGTCAACGCCGTTAGTACCGTTCGTTCCGTCAGTTCCGTTCGTGCCGTTTTGGCCATTGGCACCTTTGAGACTTTCGAGCCATTGCTCTAACGTAAGAGTGCTTTCGGGATTTGCCGCTTTCCAAAGTTCGTATGCGGACTTGCCGTCTACACCGTTGTCGCCTTTATCTCCCTTGTCACCCTTTTCGCCTTGAATACCTTGCTCGCCTTGTGCGCCGGTGTCACCCTTTGCACCCGTAGCACCCGTGTCGCCCTTTGCGCCCTTGATGCTGTTGAGCCACTCTTCATAAGACAACGGGGTTTCGCCTTTTTCTGTTGCATTTGCTACATAACTGTCGTATATTGCAACGATTTGCGGATCTCTTGCGTCTTGCGCATTGTTGTTGCAAGCCGTGAACAAGCACGTCAGGCATACAATCAATGCCACAAACAACGCAATCAATGATTTGTTGTTTTTCATAACTACGACCCTCCAAAAATAGTCGTTATATTTCATTGCTTTCGCAACGAATTATCATAAAATTTCACCGATTTTCCCCTTGCGCCATATGTTTTATACCTCAAACAATAACTTGTCAAGCCTTTGAGAAAAATTGTCGGTTATAAATATATCTTTTTTGCGCATACATAATATGCGGATTTTCAAGATATTCTAATGAATTGTATTTATTACATCCTGCATTATGTAGGAAGTCAACAATTTGTCGGAAAAGTAAAATAAACTACATACGATATGCAAAACAATATTTTCGGGACAACACTAAAAAGGTTGCGCTTGGAGAATCATCTTTCTCAACGGCAACTCGGCGACGCTTTGGGGGTATGCAACCAAACCGTCAGTTTTTGGGAATCGGGAAGCAGAGAGCCCGACATCGATATGGTGCGCAAAATTGCGGAGTATTTCGACGTTTCCTGCGACTATCTTCTCGACAGATAACCTTTTGCGCATTTTCATTTAACAAATGACAGACTGTTAAACCTACTACGAAAAAAGACGAACTTTGTCGAAATTCGTCTTTTTTTGTTGATTTTTATTTTTTTGTCCGATTGCTTGGATATTAGTCCGGCCGAGCGATTTTCGGTCGGCTTCCGCTTTTATTCTATAAAATATATTATATATCCAAATAATCCTTATTCTTTTTGCGGTTTACGCAAACCGATTCAGGAGTGCTTTGACGTACGGTCCGAGCAAATCCCAGTCCACGCCGACCATACCGTGATTTTCGCCGTCGAGTTCTATGAGTCTATCTCCGAGCGCGGCTATGTATTCTTCCGTTGCCGTGTTGCCGCCGATTGAACTGTAATACGGCACGGTGCCGTCGCCCCACTTGTCTCGCGCGCCGACTGCCGTTATGAGTTTGTAGGTGTACTTCACGCAACCGTAATCGTCGTAGAGCACGTTGCCATCCTCGTCCTTTTGCGTGGTGAGTTCGAGATTGGTGATGGTCGCGCTTCCGCCCGTGCCGAGGAAGTAGTAGGAATTGACCTTTTCGCTTGCAATCTTGCCGTCGATGAACATATTGTCAAAGTATTCGTCGAGGTTTGCGGCAAAGTCTTTGAGGCGGTCGCCGTATTTGTCCGAAGGTTGATTTCCTTCCGCCTTGACTCTTGCATACTCTGCGCCGTCTTCGGATTCTCTGATTTCCTTTTTGGTGCGAGGCAAGAGGTATTTTGCCCAGCGCATAGATTTGTAGAGGTCGTAAAGTTCTTCTTTGGTTTCGATTGCCTTACCGTCAACGGTGATTGCAGGGTTTTGCTCGTCGTACTGGTCCGAACTTATCAGTTGCCAAGACGGAACGAGGGACATAAGCCCGATATTGTTGCGGAAAAAGTCGCCGAGTTTGCCGTTTACGACGTCGTCCACGATTGCGTACACGTCAACGGGAAGTCCGCTCAAATCCATACCGCCGAGGAAATTGTCAACGTACACGTCGGGGCAAGCCATAGCCGCCAAAGCATCGAACGAGCCGAGCGTTGCGGGCGCAAATCCCATATACAGTTTGACCTTGTTGCGGTTTGCCTCGCTTCTTGCAAGATAGTTGTTTACGACGGGCGCGCCCATACTGTGCGACATAAATACGACTTCTTTGTAGCCGCTCGATTCGATAAAACTTTCAAGTTCCGCCGCGCTCTTTGCAGGTGACATACGCCAGTCTTGATTGTATATCATAACGTCGTAGCGGTCGCCGTAGTCTGCTTGAATGTTGTCGACGAAATTCTTGTAAATTCCGAACGCGCCGTAACTTACGTCAAGCACATTTCCGTTTGCGTCTTTTGGCAAACCGTTTGCGGGAACGATGTTCGGATTGTAGGAATTACCGTCATTGTCGAGTGTGAGATTCCAAAGCAAACTACCCTCTTTGTAGCCTACTGCACTGCTCACCAGTTTCACGATGTCGGTCAGTTCGTCTTGAAAATGCGTTGCCAAATCGGACATCGACATCTCGCCTTTCATAACTTTCACTGCGTCCACTTCGGTTTTGAAAGGTTCCCAAACCGCTTCGCCCGTTTGCTTGTCGTAAAGTCCGCCACCGAACAACGCCGTGACGTATATTATCGCTTTGTCGTTTTTTTGCTCGCCCTTATCGTTGCACGCAAAAAGCGTAAGCGCAGACACGAGCACGCACACAATCAAAACGCTCGCGATCGCGATTCTTTTTGTCCTCATAATTTTCCCTCTTTTATAAAAATACGGGTTTTATCGTTGCAATCTTGCAAGATAAAACCCGCTTTTCGTATATATCGTTATTTAGTGACGAGATAGAGGCGAAGCACCTCGCTCGTCTTATCGACCTCTTTCGCGCAAAGTTTCTTTGCGTTCAAAGCCTTTTTGAGTCCCGTCCAAATCGCCTTTATCATAAGCGAATCTCTTGCGTCGAGAGCCGCCGCAAAGCCTTCGAGCATAACCATAAATTCCGCTCTTTCGCTCTCGTCCATATCCGTTTCCTGAAGCGTGTTGTACATCGCGACGATGAGATATTCCGTCTGTTGATGCAGTCCGCTCGAAGCAAATTCCACCGTGCGTTCGACGGCTTGCGGCTCTTCCTCTATGCCGTCCACGACCAGCGATACGAGCGCAAGTTTGAACGGCTCGACCACTCGCAAGCAGAACTGCTCGAAACTTGCCTGTTTCGTTTCTTCGGGAAAATACTTGGCAGAAAAACTTACGATATCCATACCGTCGGCGTCAAATTCGACGAGCATGTTCGACACGAGCGCAACGAGCGTTTTGGGATTTTTGGGAAGTCGGAAAACGTCGCTGTCGCCGAGTTTTGCGCAGGCTTTTTTCTTTTCCGCTTCGTAGTCGAAACCCTGACTGCACTTTGAAAGCACCGAACGGAATTCGGGATAAAACGCCAGACATTTCAAGACGGGTTTAAGTTTTCTGTCAACAAAAATGAGGTTTGAGTTTGACAAGTCCTCAACCGCGCACACGAGAGCGTGTACTCCTTCGCCATTGTAGTTCATATGCACCTACGATTATTTTAATGATATCGCCTAAGGCGATGATATCACTTCGTGATGAAATCGTGCGTTTTTGCACGATGATATCCAAACTTCGTTTGGGTTATGGAATATTCAAATATTCCGCGTGAATTGACGGGCGCGACATAAGTCGCAACATGTTGCATTTATATTTATTTCAAAAAATGAAGCTCCCCCTTCCTCACGTGTTTCCCCTACCGCCGTTCCCCCTCTGCATAAATTTGAGGGAACCCACGGCGTCCGCTTCGCGTGGGGCAACACTGACGCGATTGACTTCGTAGCAATCGCTAGTTCGTTGCAAGCAACGAACGGCAGACGGGCTGTTGGCAATACAAATCGGCTGAAAGCCGTGCCACTGCGCTTTGTGCGCCAGCTTCGCACCCAAACGGTGCAGTCGCTTGTACTGTCCGTCAAGCTCGGCGCTCCCTTCCTCGCCGCTTTGCGGCTCGTGTTCCGTCTGCGAATTAGCACATACCGTTTATAAGTACGCCTTGAATAAGTACACGTTTGTAAAACGCAATATTTGCGCGTCAGACAAGGAAGCGTACCTCGAACGGCAATCCTAACGTACTAAGTCGTACGTGAATTGACGGGCGTGGTGCGCTGTAAGGAACGAAGTGACGGAATAGCGATTGCTACGCTTGCGTCAATCGCGTCCGCAGTATCACGCCAAATAGCGCATTTGTAAAATGTGATATTGAGATGAAGAACAAGGAAACAATGCTTGAATGGCAACCCTAATTTACAAATCGTAAATGAGTTGACAGGCAGGCGTTGTTGACGATGTTATTCGCTCAATAGCGCATTTTACCACTTGTTGTGGACTTTTTCGGCAAAACCAAGTTCGTTATCCAACTCGATAACCGTGCCGTCGTCGAGGACGCACTTGCCGGATATGTAACCGAAAACTTGGTGGGGTATCATACACATAACTTTGAGGTCGAAGGGTTCGTAACGGTCAATGAGAGGATGGAAAGTGCAATCGAGACGTCCGTCGTCGGATACGAATTTCCAGTCTTCCATATAGCGAGGCTCGCCTTCTTTGTCGCCGGGAATGATAAACTCGGTGCGGCCGATTTTGTGGGATTTTCCGTTGTAGAAGAACATATCTTCGCTTGCGGCGGGGGGGTCGCCGAAGCCGTAGCCGATGTTCCAACCGAAAGTCGAGCCGTCTTTGAGACGAGTTTGCAAACTGCCCCAGTACCAAGTGTTGTCGTACGTCCATACGCCGCGACCCCAGTCGAGAGTTGCGAGGCTGTCCGCGCCGTCGAATTTGCATTCCTTATCGCCGAGCCAAAAACTGCCTTCCGCTCTCATACAGTTGATTTTTTGGTTGAAATAGAAGTGACCTTTCTTGTTGAACGGCGTTGCGATGACCATACTCTCTTCGGGAACGTCGGTGATTACAACGTCCCATTTGACGTCCGTGCCGAACTTGTCGGCGTTTGGATAAACGCCCGTAAGGTGACGTTTTTCGCCGTCGTTTTCAAACTTCATTTCCACTTTGCCGATTTTGAAAGCGCAATCGCCCTTTTCGCTCGTGCGAGGCATATTGAACTTGCCCATCGGGAAAAGGCATATTGCGGAATTTGTGAATTGCGCGGGAGTCACGAAGTCCATAACCGTAAGGCTGAGCGCGCCCACGAAGCCCATATCGCTGATGGTGAGGCAAAGAGCGAACTCTTTGTTTGAAATATAGTAATAATCCCACTCTTTGAGGCGGGTTTTCTTTGCCGTAACGTTTTCGCGATTGTAGTTGTAAAGCATTTTTTTGGCAAAGCCCGGTTCGGCAATATTGCCTTCGACGTTCAAAAGGTCGGTGGGTTTGGTGATTTCGTTTTGCATAATATACCCCTATAAATATTATTGTAAGAGTATTTTAACATATTTATCTCGTCAATTCAATACGAAAAAGCGGCAAATACCACAAAAAAATCAGTCGATTTCGCGAACATAGGGTTGCGACTCGTAACCTTTTTTCACCGTAAGCCGAGGATTGTAGCGTTTAAGCACGGCGTAAGTCACGAGCGAGCCGACCACGCACCAACTGCAATCGGTGGGCAAAAACACGGCGCAACCCGCCATCCACGCCTTTGACATAGACATCGCAGTCCCGACGTAGTAGTTGAGCATAAGATACATATAAAACACGCCCACCGTATACACGATTGCGAGTGAGCAGAACGCGCCGAGCAAAAGACGAAAAATATTCAGGCGCGCGTCGTTTTTAAGACCTCTCGCCACGAATCCGCCGACGGGCGCGGCAATCAAAAATCCGAGAATATACCCGAACGTCGGTTGCAAAACGTACGCGAATCCGCCGCCTGCCGAAAACACGGGTATGCCGATAAGTCCCATAACGATGTATATCGCAACGCACGCGAACGAGTCGAGTCCGCCGAGCATAAGAGATGCGAACATGCAAAACGCAAACTGCATAGACACGGGCACGATTCCTATGGGGAATTTGACGAACGCGCCCACGATTATAAGCGCGACAAACACCGCTATGCGCACTATACGCAACGTTCTCGACACGGCTGTTTTGCTCGATTTGGATTGTATTTTTTGCGATTTTACCATTTTATTCTCACCTCGCCCGAATCGAGCGTTTCTATTTGCCCGCCTCGATACTCAACCACAAGTCTGCATTTTTCGTCTATATCGCAAACTTTCGCCGTCTTATCCTCTTTTTCGACTTTGCATACGGTCACGGTTTTGCCGATAAGCATAGAACGCCGCCTGTACTCGTCCGCTATCCTCTGCTTGTCGAAATTTGAAAGCAATTCGTATATGTTGTCGAGGGTTTTGGCGATAATTCTGTTTCCGACGTCGAAAACGCCCTCTCCCACGATTCCTATCTTGTCTTTTATGCTTTGGTCGAATCCGCCCTTAGGCTCGAAAAGGTTTATGCCTATGCCCATAACCACTCTGTCGATATTTGACGAAATCTCGCTCGCAACCGCCTCGCAGAGTATCCCCACGCACTTTTTGCCGTCCACGAACACGTCGTTGACCCACTTTATCTGCGCGTTTTTGCCGCAAATATCGCGGATTGCGTTTGCCGTCGCAACGGCGCAAAGAGGGGTGATATATTCCAACTTTTCTTTGTCTACGTCCGCGACCGCGCTGAAATACGCACCGCAGTCCTTTGGCGAAAAGAATTTGCGCTCGAATCTGCCTCTGCCGCCCGTCTGCTCTCTTGCAACGACGACAAAATTAGATTTTTTTGTTTCCTTTATCTCGTCTTTTGCGGTGAGATTCGAGGATTTTAGCGTGGCAAAAACCTCGACGTCGAACGGCGAGGTAAGATATTTGCATATTCCGTTTTTTGTCACGGCTTTTTCCATCGACCAAATTGTAACACGACTTTGACGCTAAACGGCCGATTTTATGAAATAAATTTTCATTAAAAAGCAAAAACGAAAATCATCGAACAAATTATACCCACGAGCATACTTACGGCAGGCACTCTGCCTTCTTCCATAAGTATGGATTGCGGCAAAATCTCGCAGAAGGTGACGTACAGCATTGCGCCGCCCGCAAGCCCCATACAAATTCCGCTTGCGAGTTTGCTTATGCCGCCCACCGCAAGCCCTATCACTGCGCCAAGCACGGTTGCCGCGCCTGCCAAAGCGGTGAGAAGAACGGTTTTCCACCCCTTCACGCCGCCGCTTGCCAAAGGTGCGGAAATAGCCATACCTTCGGGGATATTATGCACTGCGATTATGATTGCGATAAGTATGCCGGTTTGCGTGTTGCCTGCTCCCGTCGCGCCTATTGCCATACCCTCGGGCAGATTGTGAAGCGCGATTGCCAACAGCATAATCACGCCCGCTTTGAGCAAAGATTTTTTGTCCACTTCCTGCGTTTTGACTGTCTTCGTGCCGTCCGAAATCAAAGCGTCGTTTGCCTCGATAACTTTCGTTTCGTGGTGCAATTCCTCGATGCTTCTGTGCGTTTCGCGCATATTTTCTATAACGTCCAAAAGTTTGTTGAGTCCGTATATGACCAACATACCAACAACGAGCGCGGAAACGGCGATAAGTATGCCCGACTGCTCTATCGAGTTTTCGATTGTCGAATAGGAAACCGCTTCGGGCAACATCTCGAACGTCACGACGCCGACCATAACGCCGCCGGCGAAACTCAAAACTCTGCCCATAATCTTGTTGCCCCTGTTTTTGAGCAACACTCCTATAACGCCGCCCAGTCCCGTTCCTAAAACGCCCGCGACAAGCGACAAAACCAAAATTAAAGTATTCATATCATTCTCTCTCTGCGCACCAGTATACACTATATAAAATAGTTCGCACAACTATTACACGCAAAATTTCGCCGAAATCCGACTCTTTTTCAATGGATTACGCATACTATGCGTATGAAAGCCAAACGGATAACAAGCGCGGCGGCGGTTTGTTTCATACTTGCCTTTTGCGCCACGATAACAATAGGGGGACTACGTATGCCCGACAAAGTTTTTGCAATCGACGAGGAAAACGAGGCGTATAGGCTCATCGCGCATTTTTCTACGTACTACGGCGACAGCAAGCAGAACAGAAAAGACAACATAGCCCTTGCGGCTCGCAAAATAGACGGGGTCGTGCTTTATCCCGAAGACGAGTTTTCTTTCAACGACGTCGTGGGAAAACGCACGGTTGAAAACGGATTCAAAACCGCGTACGTCATTCAGGACGGCGATTTCGTCGAGGGCGTGGGCGGCGGCGTATGTCAGGTGTCGAGCACCCTCTACAACTGCGCTTTGCTCGCAAACCTCGCGATAACTTGCGTAAGGGCGCACTCTCTGCCCGTAAGTTACGTCGCTCCGAGTTTTGACGCTATGGTGTCGAGCGCAAGCGATTTGAGATTCGTCAACACGCTTTGCGCGCCTATAACCTTGCGTATGAACGCAAACGGAAAGTACCTTCGCACAGAAATTTACGGCATAGGCAAATTCGACATAAAACGCAGGTCTATGACTCTCGGCTCGATACCTTTCGAGGTGGAATACCGCGACGACGACACCCTCGAACAAGGCAAAGAGGCAATAGACACCTACGGCAAAGAAGGACTCAAATCGCAAGGTTGGCTCGACTACTACCAAAACGGAAAACTCGCAAAATCCGTGCTCGTGCGCTCGGACAACTACGCGCCCCAAAAACGCATTATTCTCAAAGGAACAAAAACATCACCATTGACAGACGCACCCTGACGGCAGTATAATTCAATCATCAAAATAGGAGTATTAAGGGTATGGATTTTGAAAAGACCTATCTGCAATGGCTCGCGTCAAGCGAATTGACGGATGCCGACAAGGCTCGCCTTGCCTCTCTGACGCAAGAAGAAAAAAAGGAAATGTTCTACTGCCCGCTGCAATTCGGCACGGCAGGCATGCGCGGAGTGCTTGATTTGGGAACAAATCGCATGAACGTGTTCACCGTCAAACGCGCAACGCAAGGTCTTGCTCGCTACATAAAAACTCTGGGAGCAAAGGCGATGGAAAGAGGCGTTGTCATCTCCTATGACACTCGTCGTTTTTCGAGCGAATTTGCAATCAAGGTTGCAAAAGTGCTTGCCGCAAACGGCATAAACGCATTCTTGTTCGACACCGTTCACCCCGTGCCGATGTGCTCTTTTGCAATCCGCCATTTGGGCGCGATAGCAGGCGTGATGATCACCGCTTCTCACAACCCCAAAATCTACAACGGATACAAGGTTTACGGTGAAGACGGAGCGCAGATGTCACCCGAATCGACAGATAAAGTGGTTGAATTCATCGACAAAACCCCTTATTTCGGCATAAACGAGGTTGACGTCAACCTCACGGCAGACAACATAAAAGGACTTGACAACCAAAAGGTTCATCCTCACATCACCGTGATAGGCGAGGGCGTTGACCACGCTTATTACGACACCATAAGCAAACTTTCACTCTCTCCCGAAGCAGTTGACAAATTCGGAAAAAACGTCAAAATCGTCTACACACCCGTTCACGGCAGCGGCTATGTTCCCGTCACAAAAATTCTTTCGAGGATGGGCATCACCGTCAATGTCGTCAAAGAACAGGCGTGGCCCGACACAGAGTTTTCAACCGTGCGCGTACCCAACCCCGAAGAAGCGGACACATTGCGACTCGGCGTTGAACTTGCCGATAAAATCAAAAGCGACGTCGTCATCGGAACAGACCCCGACGCGGACAGAATGGGCATTGCAATTCGCAACGACGAGGGCAAATTCGTGTTGCTCAACGGCAATCAAATCGGCGTGCTTCTTGCAAACTACATCTTCCTTCGCAAAAAAGAAACCGGCACTATGCCCAAAAACGGCGCGCTTGTCAAAACCATCGTCACAACCGAACTTGCTCGCGCTTTGGCAACGAGTTACGGCGTAACCACTTTCGACGTGCTGACCGGATTCAAGTTTATCGGCGAAAAAATCAAAGAATGGGAACAAAGCGGCGAATATACCTACCTTTTCGGATTTGAAGAAAGTTACGGCTCATTGGTAGGTACTCACGCACGCGACAAGGACGCGGTCGTTGCAAGTATGATGTTTGCCGAAATGGTGTGCTACTTCGACTCTGTCGGCAAACGCGTTTACGACGTATTGCAAGACATCTACAAACAATTCGGCTACTACGTCGAGAAAGCGCGCTCGATAACCTTCGGCGGACTTGACGGAATGCAAAAAATGGCCGATATTATGGCGCAAATCCGCTCGACTCGCTTCGACGAAATCGACGGCACGAAGGTGCTTGCGCAAAGCGACTTCGTAACGCGCAAAAAGACCTATGCGGACGGCAAAGTCGAGGACATCACCCTTCCCAAAACCAACGCTTTCAAACTTCACCTTGAAAACGGCGATTGGATTTGCGTACGTCCGAGCGGTACTGAACCCAAACTCAAATTCTACGTTGCGACGAGCAAATCGAACGAGTCCGCCGCCACCGCAAAAGCGGAAGCCTATCTCGCCTATATGGAAAATTCGGTAAAGTAAACTTTCATATCCCGACGTTTGCGCAAATTAAAATACAACTGAAATTCAACGAAAAATCAAAAAATAACATCGAAAAAATCAACGGAAAACCGCCGAAAATCGGCGGTTTTTCATATGCTTTTTATATGCGATAACAACTTAAAACAATTCGTTTTTATTCCCCGTCCCAAAGATATTTTGACAAATCGACGTAGCCGTCTTTGTCCACTTCCACACCATCGGCGCGAAGAAGATTCGCTTGCACGTCGGGTCCGCCGAACGCGAACGCAGGCGCACAGCTGCCGAAACGATTGACCACTCTGAAACACGAAATATGCTCGGGGTCGGGGTTGAAATGCAACGCATATCCGACAGCACGCGAAGCGCGAGGCGAACCGCACAAACACGCGATTTGTCCGTACGTCGCAACCTTGCCGTGCGGTATCTTTTTGACTTGTTCGTACACTACGTCGTAAAAACTCATAATCCTATTGTTTGCACAATCACGCGTTTATATGTCGATTTGGCAATAATAAACTCTTGTTTTTGCCGTCAAATTATATTACGTTCTTTGAGGAACGCTTCGAGAATCTCGGCGGCGTCACCGCACATTCTGGCACAAGGTCTTGTCTTGTAATACTCGGGCGTGCGCTCGTCGGGCGTGGGATTCGTGGTCGCTCTCGCGCCAAGAATCTCACGACATATTATGGACGTATTGCGCTCTTTGAAACGGCGAGCGAGTTCTTGTATACGCTTGTAGTGTTCGGCTTTTTGCAACTGCGCGTTTTCTGCCGTCGGGTCGAAATAGCCTTCCAAAAGTCCTTCCACGATGAACATACCGCTCACCGCGCCGCACACTTCCCTAAGCCTTCCCATTCCGCCGCCGAAAGACGAACATAGGCGCATTGCCTGTTCGCCGTCAAAACCGGTTACGTCCGCAAAGGCTTTGACCACCGCTTGCGCGCAACTGTAACCTGCAATGAAGTTTTGTTCTGCCAATTCACGTCTTGTCATAAAAGTTTGATTCTATTTTTCAATCTCGTCGAGTGCGGTTTTAAGCGCGTCCGTGCTCAAAATCTCGACGTCGCCGTTGTCTACGGCAAACGCAATTTTTTGGTCCATAGGCAACTTGCCAAGCACTTTGAGGTCAAAATCCTTTGCAACTTTGTCAACCTTGCCCGAACCGAAGATCTCGATATGCTTTCCGCAATCGGGGCATACGATATAACTCATATTTTCGACGACGCCGTAAATGCGGATATTCATTTTGTTTGCCATCTTCACGGCTTTTTCGACAATCATAGACACGAGGTCTTGCGGCGAGGTGACGATGATTATGCCGTCGAGTTTGATGGACTGAAACACCGTAAGGGGTACGTCGCCCGTTCCCGGGGGCATATCCACAAACATAAAGTCCACGTCGTCCCAGACGACGTCCGTCCAGAACTGCTTGACCATACCCGCAATGACAGGACCGCGCCATATCACGGGGTCGGTTTCGTCGTCCAAAAGCAAGTTGGACGAAACGATTTTTATGCCCGAATTGCTCAAGCGCGGATAAATTCCGTTGGAGTCGCCCTCGACCGTGCCTCTGATTCCGAAAGCGCGAGGTATGGACGGCCCCGTGATGTCCGCGTCCAGAATCGCCACGTTTTTGCCCTCTCTTGCCTTGCCCACGGCAAGCAACGACGTGACGAGCGACTTGCCTACGCCGCCCTTTCCGCTGACGATGCCTATAACTTTTTTCACGTCGGAAAGCGGATTTTGCTTTTCAAACGTAATTCTTGACGAGCAGTCTTTCCCGCAAGAACCGCAATCGTGAGTGCAATCGCTCATATATATAACTCCTTCTGCAACCGAAGTTGCCAAACTTTATTTCTATATAATGATACCACTTCCGTGCGGATATTAAAAGACTTTTTCGCATTTTGATTGCAAATGAAAATATTGCATTTTGCGGTCAAAAATCCGAATAAAACGCCGCAAAAATTGCAATAATCTTTGCATAATTCAAAAAAAGGAGAAGCATATGAAACTTCAAGACAGCAAAACCTATCAAAACCTCGCACGCGCGTACGTCGGCGAAACGCAAGCGTACGTCAGATACCAGTTTATCGAATACGGCGCGCGCAATCAAGGCTACAACGCCCTCGCCGAAGTGGTGGACAAAATCGTGTACAACGAATTTAACCACGCAAGACTCTTGTACACTCTCATTCAGCAATCGAGCAAAGAGCAAATCGACAACATCGACATATCCGCCGGTTATCCGTTCAAGGAAAAATGGGATTTGACGGACAACTTCAAACTCGCCGCCGAAGACCACGAAACCGAAATCAAAATGTACAAGTCCTTTGAAAAAACGGCGCGCTCGGAAGGCTTCGAGAACATCGCAAACACCTTCAAAATGCTTGCCGACGTCGAAAAGCAGCACAAAAAGGCCTTCGAGGACTTGCACAATCAACTCAGAAACGACACACTCTACAAAAAAGAGAAATCAACGACGTGGCGTTGCTCGGGTTGCGGTTACGAATCCTCGTCGAAAGAGGCTTGGAAAGAGTGCCCTCTTTGCAAAGCCGCGCAAGGTTTCGTAAACGTCAAAACGCCTCAATCCCGCGCATAATATAGGGAAAATATAGATTGTTTTTCTCAACCGCGATATTGAGATGAAGAACGAAACACATTATTAAGCGTAAAACTGCGATATTTGGATGAAAAACAAGGAAAAACTCTTTTGCGAATCCGCCCAGCGTACTAAATCGTACGTGACGGATGAGCAAAAGGGTTTTGACACGGTTATTCGCCAACATCGCAATAATAATTCATTGCTATCAACCGCAATATTGAGATGAAAAACGCGAAAGGCACGGCTTGAATCAAAACCCAGTGTACATAGGCGTACACGATTTTGAGGCAAGCCGTGCCTAACAAAGTTGTTCGCTCAATAGTGCGGTTGAGTTTTACTTATAGCCGCGAAGGGATACTATACCAACCTTCCCCGCAAAATACTCTTTGTAACTTTCCGCATCGGCTTTGGGTACGGGGGTGTAACCGTGCGCGATGCAACCGTCGTTGTCGTTGTATTTTTGCATAAAGTAGCGAGGCGCACCCGACACGAGATAGGCGATTTTTTGAACGTCATCGGCGGTGTGGAATTCTTTGATGAGAGTTGTGCGGAACTCAAAATCTATGCCGCTGTCTTTGAGAAGTTGAATGCTGCCGAGAATTTTGCCCATATCGACGTTTTGAACGCCGACGGTGTGCGCATATTTTTCGGGACTGTTTTTCACGTCCATTGCGACGTAATCGACGAGTTTGTCGTCGAGCACGGCTTTGAGCACGTCGGGGCGAAGTCCGTTGGTGTCGAGTTTGGTTGCATAACCCATACTTCTCACCTTTGCCAAAAAATCGCAGAGGTCGGGTTGAAGCGTGGGTTCTCCGCCCGTCACGCAAACGGCGTCCACGAGTCCTTTGCGCTTTTGAAGATAATCGAAAACCTCGCTTTCGTCGATTTGCTGCGATTTGAGGTTGCCGACGACAAGCGGTGCGTTGTGGCAGAACGGACAGCGGAAATTGCACCCGCCCGTAAACACGGTGCAGGCGATTTTGCCGTCGAAATCGACCATTGAAAATTTTTCGTATCCGCAAAGTATCATATTTATATTTTAGCACGAATTTGCGGTTTGGCAAAGGGTTTGAGCGCACTTTACAACGACGAGTGTGAGTGATATACTCTTTTTGTCAAAACTATGGAAAAGCAAAGCAAGAAACAATATCTGTTATCCCTGTTAAAACTGTTCGGCATATTTTTCAAAATAGGCTTGTTTTCGTTTGGGGGCGGATATGCGATGCTGTCGCTCATTGAAGCCGAAGTCGTCAAAAAGCAAAGGTGGATAACCCACGACGAACTTGCCGACGTGTTTGCCATTGCGGAAAGTACGCCGGGGCCTATCGCCATAAACACGGCAACCTACATAGGCGTGAAAAAGTGCGGCGTTCTCGGCGGAATCGTTGCGACATTGGGCGTTGTTATACCCTCGCTCGTCGTCATAATCGCGCTAAGTTACGTCATCGAACTCGTAAAAGACAACGTATGGGCAGGCTACTTTTTCAAAAGCATACGCGTGGGCGTTTTGGTGCTGATTGCAAAAGCAGTGTTCACGTTTTTCAAAGACGTTAAAAAGAATTTGCTGTCCTACTTGCTTATGCTCGCGTCGTTTTTGCTCGTGCTTTTGACAAACGTTCGAGTGATATACATCATACTTTCAACCATAGTCATAGCGTGCGCGGCAATGGCGATAAAGAGCGTGTACGACAAGAAAATTCTGCACTCGGTAGGTACGCCCGAATACTTTAACGAACGCGTGGGACGCACTCTCGAAAAGGGCGAGTATGTGCGCGAAACCGACGTTTACAATCCCGATTCCACATACAAAACTGCCGATTGCGAAAATTTAGCGCATATTTCTCAAATTCAAACCGTATCGAATAACGTCAAAGAGGAGGATAAAAAATGATATATCTTCAACTCTTTTGGACGTTTTTCAAAATAGGGCTTTTCACGATAGGCGGCGGGCAAGCGATGATTCCTATGATAAGTCAAGAAGTCGTCGAAAAAGGCTGGCTGACGATTGAAGAAGTGCAATCATTTATCGCAATTTCCGAAAGCACGCCGGGACCGTTTGCCGTGAATATTGCGACGTATACGGGCGTGTCCGTCTTGCAATCGGCGGGCGTCGGCGAAAGCATACTCGGCGCGGTTTGCGCTACTTTCGGCGTGGTGCTTCCCTCTCTTATCATCATAACGCTCGTCGCAATGGCGTTTTCAAACCTCATAAAAAAGCCTGCCGTGCAAAGCGTTTTCTCATATGTTCGCTCGACGGTGACGGGATTGCTCGTTGCCGTGTTCGTGGGTTTTGTGCTGTCAACTCTATTCGGAATATCGAGCGTTCTCTCTCACGACGCCGTACAATTCGACTTGATAGGCACTTGCCTTTTTGTATTTCTCTTCGGCATATCGTTTGTAAAAATCAAAGGCAAAACTCTGCAACCTATTCTTATTATCGTCATATCCGCCGCCATCGGAATGCTTTGCTATGGATTTATAAGTTTGTAAATCCTTGACAACCACCGCGTATTTTACAATAAATTTACACATTTGGCTTATATTGAGTATTTACAATCCGACATTTTTACACTATAATATATTTATCTGTATTATCGTGCGCGTGCGTACGCGTAATTTATGGATATTCTGTTGTAGGAGATTATTATGAGTAAAAAGGAAAAACCCGCACCAGTACTCGACGAGAAAGGCAGACCGCCTCTCAAACTCGACTATCCGCAGACCTTCAAGGTCGGCTTTGCGTTTGCAATCATTATGCTGTTTTGGACGGCATACGACTTTGTCGTTCCCCTTCTTTTGGAACACGCATACGGCTTGCCGAGTTGGGCGCGCGGTATCATTATGGGTCTTGACAACCTCTTGTCCCTCTTTATGTTGCCGCTTTTCGGCAAACTCAGCGACAATGCTCACGGCAAACTCGTCAAAAAATGGGGTCGCCGTACGCCGTTTATCGTCATCGGTACGGTTTGCGCGGTAGTGCTTATGGTGTTCGTTCCGGTTGCTACACTCAAACAGCAAGCAAAAGCGGAACAACTCACCACTCAAATCGAAACGCAACTCGACAGCGACACGTTTATGCAACCGCTTCTCGAAGAATGGTACGACAACGCAGTCGCAGGCAAGGAAGGCAGCGCAAACTATTGCGACCTCACCTATCTCAACAATAATAAGGTCACAAGAGAAGATTTCGTTTCTTTGCGCTACTACGGCAAGATGACATCCAAAAAAGCCGTCCTCAATATGCTCGGCGCAACGACGTACTATTATGACGGCAACGTCGTCGAAGATTTGTCTGCCGCCTCGCCCGTCGAAGGCAAGACGTATCAAGATCTCGTTGACAGCAACGCCGCTTACAAGAAATACGTTGCGGCAGGTATGAACACCTACATAAGCAACGAGGTTCACGAAAAATGCACCAAGACCGACGAAGGCATCAAGAGCCTCGTCGTGTATATGGTCATTCTTCTTTTGGTGCTTATCGCAATGGCAACATTCCGTTCCCCCGCAGTCGCGCTTATGCCCGACGTCACGCCCAAGCCTTTGCGCTCGCAAGCAAACGCAATCATCAATCTTTGCGGCGGTATCGGCGGCGCAATAGCGTTTTTGATTTACACGGTGGTTCTGTTCGGTCAACGCCTTGAAAACTACGTCATCATCTTCGGTTCGGTTGCGGCAGGTATGCTCTTGCTTCTGGCAGGATTCCTCGCTCTCGTCAACGAGCGTAAGTTGGTTGCAAAATGCCAAGAAATCTGCAAAAAATACGAAATCGACGACTTTGCGGAAGGCGAGAATCCCGAAGCGGAAAAATTTGCCGAAGAACTCATTGCCGAAGGCGACGCAGAATACAACCTCGACAGCAAGCCCGACGGCGAAGTGCAAGAAATCGTCAACGGCACGACCAAAGAAGAAGTCGCACCCGAAACTCTCGATTTTGCAAAACAAGTTGTCGAAAACACGAAGAAAAAGCATCAGTCCCCCAAAGAATGGTGGGGCTCGAAAAACGACCTCGAAAAAGGCAGACTCAAATCGTTTGCGCTCATTCTCGCTTCCATCTTTATGTGGTTTATGGGCTACAACGCGGTTTCGTCCAACCTTTCCATTTACACGACGAAAGCACTCAACCTTTCCGCAGGCGTTGCGTCCATTATATCGGGCGTTTCGATGGGCATAAGCGCAATCGCATTTATCCCCGTCGGCTATATGGCGGCAAAAATCGGCAGAAGAAAATCCATTATGATCGGCTTCGCACTCGCAGTCGTTTCATTCGTGCTTATCTGCTTCGCAGTTGCACCCAACGACGTTGCGGCTATCCCCGCAGTGCTGTTCGCTCTGTTCTACCTCATCGCAGGCTTCGGTCTTATCATTGCAAACGTCAACACGTTCCCGATGGTCACCGAACTTTCGACGGCGGAAACGGTCGGTCAATACACAGGTTACTACTACGTTGCAACGATGTCCGCGCAAGCAATCACCCCCGCAATCGGCGGCGCAATTATGGACGCAGGCGGCAACAAGTATTTGTTCCTTTACAGCGCGGCTTGCATCGTCATTGCAATCGTGTTGATGTTCTTTGTCAAACACGGCGACAGCAAGCAACTCACCAAAGGCAGAAAACTCACCAAAGAGGAAAAGAAACAAATCAGATTGGATGCGCTCGACGCAGATTAAAAAAGCGATATGCTTACAGAAGGCACGCCATTGCGTGCTTTCTTTTTATATATCGCTTTTTTAATCTCAATCTTTCAAAATTTTATAAAACTTTTTTCCCTTCCTCACGGGGGTAATTCTTCCTCTACAAAAGTAACCTTCGAGTACTATAAAATAACATATCACCCCTTCCCTTCGGGCTTTCCCCTATTGCTCAA